>Ga0134126_10006568_pt1 | contig 14571 bp, 13 predicted proteins | sample KB31752_FD_96881 | JGI IMG/M metagenome (GOLD analysis project Ga0134126, IMG submission 96881) | Terrestrial soil microbial communities with excess Nitrogen fertilizer from Kellogg Biological Station, Michigan, USA - KB3-175-2 | ecosystem: Environmental > Terrestrial > Soil > Unclassified ... | reverse complement strand
TCGTCGAACAGTTCGGTGGGGAACGGCCCGGAGCCCACCCGGGTCGTGTACGCCTTGAGGATCCCGACGACCCGGGAGATCCGCGTGGGCCCGATGCCCGAACCGGTGGCCGCGCCGCCGGCGGTCGGGTTGGACGACGTCACGAACGGATACGTGCCGTGGTCGACGTCCAGCAGTGAGCCCTGCGCGCCCTCGAGCAGCACCGCCGCACCCGCCAACCGTGCGCGATGCACCGCGAGCCCCACGTCCTCGGCCAGCACGAGCAGCCGCGGAGCCAACCGCTCGAGCAACGCGACGGTGTCCTCCGCATTCGCGCGCTTGTCGGAGCCGGACGCCGCCAGTTGGACATTCGCGTGCTCGATCCCGCCCTGCACCAACTCGCGCAGCCGGTCGACGTGCCGCAGGTCCTGCACGCGAATGCCGCGGCGCGCCACTTTGTCCTCGTACGCCGGACCGATGCCGCGACCCGTTGTCCCGATCGCCCGGCTCGCGGCACTCTCGCAGTCGAGCAACTTGTGGTACGGCAGCACCAGGTGCGCGCGGTCGCTCACGTACAAGCGGCCCTCCACGTCGACGCCTTCGCGCACCAGCTCATCGATTTCGGTGAACAGCGTGTCGGGATCGAGCACCACGCCGTTGCCGATGGCACACCGCACGCCCGGGTGGAGAATGCCGCTCGGGATCTGGTGCAGCACGAACTGGCGCCCGCCGAGATGCACCGTGTGACCCGCGTTCGCGCCGCCCTGGTATCGAACTACCCAATCGGCCCGCTCGGCGATGACATCGACGAGCTTCCCTTTTCCTTCATCGCCCCACTGGGCGCCAACGACACACAACGTTCGAACTTCGGAGTCGAACATGACCTGGGGCTCGTGACCACGAGACATTTTCGGATGACGGGCTCGGCAGTGCGTATTCCCGTCGGGACAAGTCGGAGGCCGCGGACATCGCCACGCGGTCGCCACAAGCAAAGTTCCTCCGCCCGGCGGCCCGCGTCAACTCGTGCGCAGCACAATCGAGAGCACGACCCACGCGAGCGCGGCGCAGCCGACGCCGATCTTCATGGCCGTCGCCGCGATGCGGCCGAGCAATGCGCCCGTGGCCACGCGGGCTGCGGGCGCGAATTGGGTGCGCTGCGAGATCTCGGCCACGAAGGCACCGGCGAACGCCCCGACGAACGCGCCGATCAACGAGCCAATGAGCGGCACGGGGATGCCTACAAAGGCACCCACCAGCGACCCGATCATGGCGCCCCAACCCGCGCGCCGCGATCCGCCGTAGCGCCGGGCGAACCGCCCCGCCAGCGCGAGCTCGACCAGTTCGGCCAAGCCGGCGACGACCACGAGTCCGATGCCCAACCAGAGACTCACTACGTGGGACGGGACGACGGCCGCATCGAGGAGCACGGCGCCGCCCATGACCCAGAGGCCGGGCAGCCCGAACGGCAGCATGATGAGACCTGCCAGGAGCACGAGAATCAGCAGCGCGATTTGCATGTCAGGTCTCCGCAGTGTGTGTCGCCTCTGCAATCACTACGGAGAGCCAGCGGGCCACGGATTCGACGCCATCGCCGCTCAGGGCCACGAGGTTGTCGTTGGGCGTGTGGATGCGCGCCACGGTGCGCCAAGTGCCTTTGCTGACGGTCACGGCCTGCCATCCGCCGTCGGTGAGCGCGACGGCGTCGGTGAGGACGCCCGGGACGAGACGCGACACGCGCAGGTTTGCGCCGCTTGCGACGAGGCGAGCCAGCAGCGCGCCGGGACGGCGGCCGGTGTAGGTGATGCTCACTGGGCCCGCGTCATCGATGCCGTCCACGTTGATGGCGCGGGCCGGCGGGTACCGGCGGCTGCGCACCACGGCGCGCGCGCCGGCGAGGCCGAGCTCTTCGGCGCTGGTGAAGAAAATGCCTAACGGTACACCCGCGCCAGCGAGCTCGGCCGCACGGAGAACGGTGGCGACACCGGACGCGTTGTCGAGCGCACCGGGCGATCGCGCGCCGACGACGCTGGCCGCGACCGGCAGCCCGGCAAGAACGCCGGCCGCCGCGATCCACGGCCACGGTGCGGGATCGGCGCCTAACGCGGCCTGGATGACCGCGAGAACGAGCGCGACGAGCCAGACGACCAGCAGCGCGGTGACACCGGCGGCCCGCAGGAGAATGGGCACCGGCTGACTCTTCGAGTCGAGGTGCGCAGCGAGCCAGAGCGATGGCTGGCCATCGCCGCGCGTCGCAACGAGGTTGATGCCTTCCCGGCGGCCCCACGGCAGCCGGGTGACCGCCACGCGCGCAATCCAGGCGCCGGCGGTCGCGACCACCACGCCGGCCACCGCGAGCACGAGCGCCGCGCGCAGCGGATGCCCGACGGCCGCCAGCCGCGCGGCGATGCACACGATCGCGATGCCGGCCAGGCCTAACGCAGGCGTGGCCGCGCATCCCGGGACGGCGGAGTACGAGAAGGGCTCGGCCGTGACCGCAAAGCCGGCTGCCGCGAGGGATGCGCGGCACCACTCGCGCGCATCGCGCTCGGCCGGCGACCCCGCGGGCCGGGGGTGCGCCGCGAGCCGCTCGAGATGCTCGCGCGCGCCCGGCACTCGTGCGGCCGGTTAGGCGGCGCGGGCCGTGCCCGCCGCCTCGAGCAGCGCAGCGATGCGCTGGCGCTGGGCAGCGGGCGCCGGGAGCAGCGGCGGCCGCGGCGGACCGCCCGTTAGGCCGCCGCCCACCTGGTCCATGGCCGCTTTGACGCCCGGCACACCCATGCCGCCGACGATCTCGTTGGACAACGGCGTGAGCCGCGCCTGGAGCGCGGATGCCCGCGCGCGATCGCCCGCCTGGAAGGCGCGCCACACTGCCACCGAGAGCTCGCCCGCCAACAGCGACACCGCGAGTATTCCGCCCGAGGCGCCGAGCTCCAATGCCTGCAGGAACGTCCCGCCGTTTCCTGTGAGTACTGCGAATCCATCGGCCTGCGAGGCCAGGTAGCCGCGCAGCAGGTCGAGATCGCCCGAGCTGTCCTTGATCCCCACGATGTTCGCGTGCGCCGAGAGCTCGCGCACGAGCCCGGCGCCCAATGCAAAGTGCATGTACTTGGGGATGTTGTAGAGCAGCACCGGCACCGGGCTCGCATCCGCTACCGCGCGGTAGTGCGCGCCTAACGCATCGACGGACATGGCGTTGCCGTAGTAATGCGGCGCGACCACCAGGATCGCATCCGCGCCTCGCTCGGCCGCCCGCTTGGTGCGCGCGATGGTTTGCCGCGTCGATTCGCCGCCCACGCCGGCCAGCAGCCACTGATCGCCCGTGACCAACGGCCGCGCCCACTCGACCAATCGATCGCGCTCACTCTCGTCGAGCAGGGCCGCCTCGCCGGTGGACCCGCACAGCAGCACGCCGGACGCGCCGTGCGCGAAGTGTGCGCGAAGATTCCCGCGAAACGCGTCGGGTGCGAGGTCGCCCGTTTTGCCGTCGAACGGCGTGACAACGGGCCCGATGACGCCCGAGAACGATTTCCGCTGGCGTGTATCCATTGTTCCGAATCAGTAGCCGAGGGTGCGGTCCACTACGTTGCGCATGGGCTGGCCACTCGCGAAGCGGTGCCAGTTGTCGATCAAGAGGTCCAGCTCGCGGCGCCAGTAGCCGCGCGGCGAGACTGCCGAAACATGCGGGGTCATGACGACCGACGACAGCCCCCAGAGCGGGCTCGACGCGTCCAGCGGCTCGTGCGCGAACACGTCGAGCACGGCGCCGCGCAGCCGGTCCGCGGCGATGCGCTCGGCGAGCGCGCCCTCATCCACGAGCGACCCGCGGGCCACGTTCACCACGATGGCGTGGCGCGGCAAACGGTCGAGCACGTCGGCCGTCACCAAGCCGCGCGTCTCCTCGGTGGCCGGCGCCGATACGATGAGGATGTCCGTTTCGCCTAACGAACTCACCCAGTCGTCCGGCCCCAGCACGGCGGCGAATCCGCTCGGCACACCGCGCTCCGGGTGGCGTCGCACGCCGCGGCACGTGGCGCCGAGGAACGTGAGACGCTGCGCGATCGCGCTGCCGATCCCGCCGGCACCCAAAATGAGCGCGCGGCAGTCGCCCACCTCACGGACCAGGGTGCGGGGTCCGGTGAAGACCGCACGATCCCAGTCGCGGGCGCGCTGTCGTTCGCGCGCGATGTCCAACCCGCGCAGCAGCACGAGCACGCCGGCCACCACATGCTCGGCGATGGGCGTGGCGTGCACGCCCGCCGAGTTCGTGACGATCACGTCGCTTGCGAGCAGCTCGGGAAACAGCAACGCGCCGACGCCGGCTGCGGCCGAGTGCACCCATCGCAAGTGAGGCGCGTCGTCGAACAGCGCGTGCGACATCCCGAATCCCGCATACGCCTCTGCGGCGCCGATCGCGGCACGCGCCTGCTCGCTGGGCGGTGCGCCGCCGTCGCCGTCGGAGATGGTCGGCGCGTCGATGATCACGGCTTCCCAGCCTGCGGGCGCGGCGTCGCGCAGCAGCGCCATGCCTTCTGCAGGCAAGGCCCACGCTGCGGCTGTCGCGTTCAAGTCGGCGACGAGACGACGCGGCACGTCAGTCGATGTACACGCTCACGACATCCTGACGGCGGCGCAGCGCGTCGATGAGCACGTCGAATCGCTTGGATGGGCCGACCAGCGTCAGCTCGAACGTGCGGTCGCCCACGTGATCGTACGTCCGCCGCGAGCGCACGTGCACGCCGGTATCGTGGAACACGTCCTCGAGCGTGCCGAAATCCGTGTTAGGCACGACGCGCAGGGTGGCCGTCACCGTGCGGCGCACCGACAGGAGCTTTCGCTCGATCGGCCGGAGCCCGACCAGCACCAGGCACACCATCACGGTGGTCCCCACGGCTTCGGGATACGCGCCGGATCCGACGGCCATGCCGATCGCCGCTACGGCCCAGATCGTGGCCGCGCTCGTTAGGCCGAGCACGCTCCCGCGCTCGTGCAGGATCGCGCCCGCTCCCAGGAAGCCGATGCCGGTCACGATCTGCGCCGCGATGCGCGTCACGTCGCCGTAGGGCTGGCCGGCGGGCGTCTGCGAGATGAGCCCGATCGTGATCGATAGGTGCGTGAATAAGGCCGCGCCCACGCAGATGAGGATCGTCGTGCGCAGCCCGGCCGGCTTGCCGGACATCTCCCGCTCCAATCCGACAGAGCCGCCTAACACAACGGCCACGATCAACTTGATCAGCAGCTCGAGCCGCACGGGATCCGGGACGGAGTCGATCATGGCTGGGGATTGAAAGCGCGGTCGCCTACAGCAAACCCATCGTCGTCTTCACGGCCGTCATCGTCTCGCGCGCCATGGCGCGGCACCGATCGGCGCCCGCCGCGAGAATCTCGGCGATGCGCTTGGGATGCGCCTGGAGATCCAGCGCCCGCTCGCGAATCGGGTCGAGCTCGCGCAGCATCGACTCCAGCAGCACCTTCTTGCAGTCGATACAACCCCAGCCGGCGCTGCGGCACTGCACCGCAACGTGCTCGACGGTGGCCGCGTCGCTGAAGCCTTTGTGCAGATGATAGATGTTGCACACTTCGGGCGTCCCGGGGTCGGTGCGACGCACGCGCGCCGGGTCCGTGACCGCGGGCCGCAGTTTCGCCCAGATCGCATCGGGCGACTCGAGCAGGCCCACTGTGTTGCCTAACGATTTGGACATCTTGCTCTGGCCGTCGAGCCCCATGATGCGGCGCGCCGGCGTGAGCAACGGCTTGGGTTCAGGGAAATAGTCGACGCCGAACTTCGAGTTCCAGCGACGCGCCACCTCTCGACTGAGCTCGAGGTGCTGCACCTGGTCCTCGCCTACCGGCACCAGGTCCGCGTGATACAACAGAATGTCCGCCGCCTGCAGCACGGGATAGTTGAGCAGTCCCGCGAGCACGCTCTCCTGACGCGATGCTTTGTCCTTGAACTGCGTTTGCCGCTCGAGCTCTCCGAGCGGCGTCACGGTGTTCAGTATCCACGCGAGCTCTGTGTGCTCGGGCACCATCGACTGGACGAACAACGTACATTTGTCGGGGTCGAGTCCCGCCGCGAGCAGCGACACCGCCATGTCGAACGTGCGCTGGCGCAGGTCCGCGGGCTCGTAAGGACCGGTGATGGCGTGATAGTCGACGACACAGAACACACACTCGTAGCGGTGTTGCAATTGCACCCAATTCTTCACCGCGCCGAGGTAGTTCCCAATGTGCAATTCTCCGGATGGCTGTATTCCGCTGAAGATCCTGGACATCTCAAGAAGGTATGAGCGCTCCAGAACGGGTGCAAGCAGACATCACGACGCGCGCGCGCGAGCTCCTCGCGGTGATGCACCGGGCAGCGGAGGCGGCCGCTCAGTTCATCGGCGAGCGCAGTACGCAGCGCGCGACGCTCGAGTGGCGCTCCAAAGCGCATCAGGATTACGTGAGCGATGTCGACACAGGTGCCGAGCGCATCGTGCGCGAAGCGCTTCTCGCTGCTGCGCCCTCGGCGCGCATCCTCGGCGAAGAGCTCTCGCCTGACGCGACGCTCGATGCCGATACACTCTTCGTCGTCGATCCACTCGACGGGACGACGAACTTTTTGCACGGCTATCCGCAATACGCGGTTTCGATCGCGCTCGTGATTCGCGGAACGACCGTCGCCGGCATCGTGCGCAACGTTGTGTCGAAGGAAACGTTTTCTGCTCTGTTGGGCGAAGGCGCCACGCGCAACGGCGCCCCGATCACCATCTCGCGCATCGATGATCCATCACTCGCGCTCGTCGGCACCGGCTTCCCATTCCGCACGCTCGAGGACTTGCCGCACTATCTGCGTCAGCTCGACGCGGTCGCGCGCGCGACGTCAGGCGTGAGACGTGCAGGGTCGGCCGCGCTCGATTTGTGCGACGTTGCGTGCGGACGGTTCGAGGCTTTTTGGGAGCTCACATTGTCGCCGTGGGATTTTGCCGCCGCCGCGATCATCATTCGCGAGGCAGGCGGCACGATCACCGCGGTGGGAGGCGGCCCGCTTCCGCTCACTCGCAGCAGCGTCCTCGCCGGCACACCGACCATGCATGCGTGGCTCGACGCGACACTTGCGCGCACCGCGCGCGGCGATACATGAGTCGATCCTAAGAGCCGACAACTGTCGCACTCGCGCACACGCTCCCGGAGCGCTTCCGCCCTGCGTACATTGACCCGGGTTGCGCGATGCACGCGGCGCGTCGTGCACAGTGAAGTCACGGACACAGAGCGACCGGAGGGCGATGCGCGCGTTCGCTAGGCGAGTCGGAGCAGCGTTGTTCACTAGCGTCGCGTTCGCCACGGCTGCGCACGCACAGGCAGCGCCCAAGCAAGCTGCGCCGGCAGCAGTGTCGTCACGGCCCGCCGCGTCCGCGCGCGCGCCGATAACGGCCGACCAGGTGCTGCAGCACTTGCACCTCACTATCGCGTGGTATCGGCGGCTGTCTACACTGTCGCAGTCGCCCGATCTCGCCGACAACGAGATCGCGCACGATCGCTTACAGCGGACATCGCTGGCCGCGGTGCAGTATGCGTTCGATTTCGCTACCGCCGCGGCGCGTCTCGTCGACGCATCGCACTCACCGGCGGATACCACGGCGATCGATTCGTACGACGACGCCGCGCGACTCCAGCGCTCGGCGACGCGTGTGGCAGGGCGCGTGGCGGGTCTGCAATCGCGACTCGCCGCGCTGGACAGCCAGATCGCGCGCGTGCCGGCTCGTGCGCAACGCGATCTCGCTGCCCAACGCGACGAGCAGCAGTCGGAGCTCAATCTCTCGCTCGAGGTCCAGAAGACCATCCTCGAGCTGCAGCGCTTCGCGGCCAGCGTCGCCACCCGCGGTGTCGCGGGAACCGGGAGTCTAACGGGACAGATCGCCGAGATCGGGCGTACGATACCCGAAGCGCGCCACGCCGCGGCGACACCTGAACGCGCCGCGCCGGCGGCACAGACGAACACGGCAACGAACACCGACACCACGGCGGCCGCACGCGCGCCCACGACGCTCGTCCCCGCCGTTCCGGTCGCGCCCGCGGCGAACGCTGGGCGGTCGCGTGGACTCCTCGCGCTCGCTTCCGACTGGTTCGCGTTGCGCGGCACTCGCCGGAGTCTGTCGGCGGCCATCGACGCGACGGATGAAGTATCCACCTCGATCGACACGCTGCGCGCGGCCGTCGGACGCCAGGCACGCACCCTTGTGCGCGCACACGCGGCGGACACCGGCATCGTCGATCCGTCGCAGCTGCTCACCATGCAGCACCAGTTCGACACCGCGACGACCCGGTTCCGGCAACTCTCCACGCTGCTCGTTCCGATCGGCGAACAGGACATCACGGTCGACGACACGCGCGGCACGCTCACCGAGTGGAGCGACATCATCAAGGGGCGTGCGAACGCGGCGTTAGGCGAGCTCGTGTTGCACGCGGTGATTCTGCTCGTCGCGATCGCGATCGTGCTCTTCATCTCGGAGGTCTGGCGGCGCGCGACGTTCCGCTATCTCCACGACGCGCGCCGGCGGCGGCAGTTCCTGCTCCTGCGCCGCGTGGCCGTCGCGATCGCGCTGGTGGTCATCATCGTCATCGGCTTCGTCTCCGAGATCGGGTCGCTCGCGACCTACGTCGGATTCCTCACCGCCGGTCTCGCGGTGGCGCTGCAGAACCCCATTCTCGCGGTGGTCGCGTACTTCTTCCTCATCGGCCGCTACGGTGTGCGCGTGGGCGATCGCATCACGTTGGCCGGTGTCACGGGCCGCGTGGTGGACATCGGTCTCATTCGCCTGTACCTGATGGAGCTCGCGGGCCCCGAGCTCCAGCCGACAGGCCGCATCGTCGTGTTGTCCAACGCGGTGTTGTTCCAACCATCGGCGCTGTTCAAGCAGATTCCCGGCGCCGAGTATACATGGCACACGGTGACGTTGTCGCTGCCGCCAACCACTGATGTGACAGCCACACAGTCGACGCTCAAGTCGGCGGCGGACAAGGTGTACGGAACCTACCGGCGCGGAATCGACGAGCAGCACGCGGCCGTGCAGCGCCTGGTCGACTTCGACACGTCGACGCCCGAGCCGCAGGTGGACGTACGGTTCACCGAGCAGGCGCTCGAATTCGTCGTGCGGTACCCGGTGTTGCCCGAGCAGGCGGCGGCCAACGATCAGGTGATGCTGAAAGCGCTGCGCGAAGCGGTGGGACAGCAGGCCGCGCCGACCGCCGCACAGCCAGCCTAACGGAAGCTCCTTCCCCTGGACCAACGAGGTGTGTCAATGAATTGGGTGACGATCGGTTTGCGGCTCGTGCACGTGGTCGGCGGCGTTCTCTGGGTGGGATTCGCGGTGTTCGGCGCGTTCTATCTCTTTCCATCGATCGCGGAGGCCGGACCCGAAGGCGGCAAGGTGATGACGGTGCTCCAGCGACGCGGCTTGTTGACCGTCTTTCCCATCTTTGCCCTGGTGACCGTGTTGAGCGGCCTGTGGCTCTACGTGCGCGCGAGCCACATGGCTCCCGGCTTCAGCGCGTCACACATGGGCATGACGTTAGGCTTTGGCGGCGTCTGCGCATTCGTCGCACTGTTCGTCGGCATGCTGGTGATCACGCCGTCGATGAATCGCGCGGCAGCGGCGGCACAGCAGGCCATGCACGCAGCGGCGACTGCTGAACGGCAGGCGCTGCTCGACCTCGCCGCGAGGCACCGCACGCGCGCGGCGGGCGCGTCACGGATCGCGACCGCGCTGCTCATCGTCGCCGCCGGCGCGATGGCGGTCGGCCGCTACGTGTAACGCGAGGCTGGCGCTCACTCTGCCGTCGGACCATCTTTCACACATGAAGAAGAAACACAGGGCCGCGCCGATTCCGCAGCTCGGTCGTGATCGCGCGCCGAAGGGCGCGCCCGCGCCGGTCCGGGACCAGCGGTCCACCGCGCCCAAGAATCCCGGCAAGCCGCGGCACACCGCGGCGCGGTCAGGGCAGCGCGGTCGTTAGGCAACCCGCGCCGCCATGTCGCTCGTCGAGTGCGTCCCGAACTTCAGCGACGGCCGCCGGCCCGAGGTCATCCAGGCAATTCGTGAGGCCATCGCGGGCGTCGAGGGCGCGGTGGTGCTCGATGTCTCATCCGATGAGTCGCACAACCGCTCGGTCATCACCTTCGTCGCGCCGCGTGAGCGGGTCGTGGATGCGGCGTTCGCCGGCATGCGGGTGGCCACCGATCGCATCGACCTCACGCGGCACACCGGCGAGCACCCGCGCATGGGCGCGACCGATGTCGTGCCGTTCATCCCGTTCGACGGCACCACGATGGACGAGTGCGTCGCGCTCGCCCGCCAGTTAGGCGAACGCGTTGGGCGCGACCTGGACATCCCGGTGTACCTGTACGAGCGGGCGGCCACGCGCCCCGAACGCGAGAATCTCGCCGACGTACGGCGCGGCCAGTTCGAGGGCATCCGCGCCGAGATCGAGACGAATCCCGCGCGTACGCCGGACTTCGGTCCGCGCAACGTCCATCCCACGGCGGGCGCGGTGGCGATCGGCGCGCGTCCCTTCCTCGTTGCATACAACGTGTATCTGGGCGACGCGTCGCACGTGAACGATGCGAAACGCATTGCAAAAGCGGTGCGCGGATCCTCGGGCGGACTACGCTACGTGAAAGCGCTCGGCCTCGAGGTGGATGGACAGGCGCAGGTGTCCATGAATCTCGTCGACATCGACCAGACGCCGCCCTACCGCGCGTTCGACATGGTGGCGATGGAAGCCGCCGCGGCCGGCGCGCCGGTAACGTGGAGCGAGATCGTCGGTCTCGTGCCCGAGCGCGTGCTTTTCGACACGGCGGTGCGTCATCTCCGACTCGCGCAGTTCTCGCCCGACCAGGTGTTCGAGCGCCGCGTGCGTGCCGCGCAGACGGGCGACGCGTCCTCCGCTCCGCCTAACGGGGAGCTGGTGGCCGCGGTCGCGGCGCCGACGCCCACTCCGGGTGGCGGCAGTGTGGCCGCGTACGCGGGCGCTCTCGCGGCGGCGCTGGCGCAGATGGTGGCCGGCCTCACATCGGGCAAGAAGAAGTTCGCGGATGTGGATGCCGAAATGCGCAACGCGGGTGCGCGCGCCGCGGCGCTGGTGGCGCGTCTCCAGGAGCTGGTCGCGCTCGACGCGCAGTCGTACGCCGCCGTCTCGGCCGCCTACAAACTCGGGAAGGACACGCCCGAGCAGCGCGCCCAACGCGACGCCGCGATCACCGCCGCGCTCATCGGCGCGAGCGAGGTGCCGCTCGAAACGGCGCGCGCGTGTGCCGCAGTTGCAGCGCTCGCCGAGCTCGTCGGGGTCAAGGGAAATCCGAGCGCCGTGTCCGACGCCGGTGTGTCGGCGCTCCTGGCCGACGCCGCGTGCCGCGGCGCCGCGTACAACGTCCGCATCAACGTCGCCGCGCTCTCCGATCCCGCCAAAGGCCACGCGCTCATCGACGCCGTGAGTGAATTCGTGCGTGAGACATCAGCCGCCGCGGCGCGCGTCACCGCCGAGGTCGAGCGGCACATCTAGCAGGAGACCGGTACCGTAGAACTCAGGCCAATCGGCCGCGCCGCGTGGCTGGTCTCTTCGACAAAGGACCAAAGGATAACGAAAAGGATGCCAGAGATGGGGAAGATTGCGTCGACATCAGGGAGGCGCGACTTGCGCGCTCCTCGCCGAGTCCCTCTTCGTTAGGCACGTATCGGCGCCGCGCGGATCTCAGGCGCCGTATCGGTTTCCGCATTGTTGTTTTGCAAACCAACAACAAGCAGCTCGACGGGTTCAAGAAGGCCTGCCTCCCGCACGCTGATCAACATTCATTCCTTGATGTATCAAAGGGCGAAGATGCCAGCGACGAGCGCGCACGTCGCGCCTTCCCTGATGTCGAAGCAATCTTCCCCATCTCTGGCATCCCTTTCGTTATCCTTTGATCCTTTGTCGAAGAGACTGCCCACGCGGGTTAGGCCGACCGGCGCGTCAGCACTCGCGGCCCGTGGTCGGTGATCGCTACCGTGTGCTCGAAATGCGCCGACCGCGAGCCGTCCGCCGTCACGATCGTCCACCGGTCGGGCATCGTCCGCGTCCTGGGGGCGCCCACGTTCACCATCGGCTCGATCGCGATCGTCAGGCCGGGCGTCAGCTTCATCAGCCGCTTGGGCTTGCCGTAGTTAGGCACCTGCGGCTCCTCGTGGAACTCCGTCCCGATGCCGTGCCCAACGAGCTCGCGGACGACGCTGAACCCCGCTTCCTCCACCACGTGCTGAATCGCCGCGCCGATGTCGCCGATGTGATTGTCCATCGTCGCCGCCGCGATCCCGGCTTCCAATGCCTCCACCGTTACCGTGAGTAACCGCTGCGACTCGTCATCGGTATCGCCCACCGCGACCGTCGCGGCGGAGTCGGTGAAGAAGCCCTTGTAGCCGACGCCGACGTCGATCGATACCAGGTCGCCCTCGCGCAGCACGCGCCTGCGCGACGGAATCCCGTGCACGATCTCCTCGTTGATCGATGTGCAGATGGAGCCCGGGAAGCCATAGAGCCCCTTGAACGCCGGCACCGCGTTGTCGTGCGACCGGATGAAACCCTCGGCCAACGTGTCGAGGTCGAGCGTCGTCATGCCCGCCTGCACGCGCTCGGACAACATCGCCACCGTGTCCGCGAGAATCCTGCCACCCTCGGCCATCACTTCGATTTCGCGCGGTGACTTGAGCTGAATCATTTGTCCAATGCTATCAGCACCCGCGCGGTGACATCGTCCACCGCGCCGATCGCATCCACCGTGACCACGCGCGCCGCGTTCTGGCCGCGCAGCGCCGCATCACGCGCACGGGCGCGGTACCATTCGATGACCGGCGCCGTCTGATCGCGGTACGCGCGCATACGCGTGCGGATTGCGTCCGGCTCGTCATCCTTGCGGCGCACCAGCTTGCCGCCGCACTTCTCACAGGTGCTTCCCGGCGCCCGACCGGTGTAGGGCGTCTGGCACTTCTCGCACACCGTACGCGCGCTCAACCGCCGCACGAGCTCTTCCTCGTCCACGTCGAACACCAGCACGACGTCGAGCTTGCGGCCTAACTCAGCCAGCACGCGGGCGAGTCCTTCCGCTTGCGGCACCGTACGCACCACGCCGTCGAGCACGACACCGCGGGCAGCGTCCGGCTTGGCCAGCGCTTCCTTCATGATGCCGAGGATGACGGAGTCGGGGACCAGGTCGCCCTTGTCCATGTAGCGCTTGGCCTCGAGGCCCTGCGGCGTCCCCTGCCTAACGGCCTCGCGCAGCACATCGCCGGTGGCCAGCTTGGGGATCTCGAGCTCGCTCGCGATGCGCTCGCCTTGCGTGCCCTTACCAGCGCCGGGAGGGCCGAGCAACACGATGTTCATGTGTCCATCCGCTCCCAGTCGCCGAAGATGAGGTGAGCGCTCAGTACGTCGTCGCCCGGCCGCGGAATCGCACGCGGCCCTTCTTCATGAAGCCGTCGTACTTGCGCAGGTACAGGTGCTGCTGCAGTTGCGCGAGCGTGTCCAGCCCGACGCCCACCACGATCAAGAGCGACGTGCCGCCGAAGCGGAACGGAACGTTGATCAAGTCCGAGATCCAGATCGGCAGCAGCGCGATGAGCGCCAGGAAGACCGCGCCCGGGAAGGTGATGCGCGACATCACTTTCTCGATGTACTCCGCCGTCTTCGCGCCCGGCTTCACACCAGGAATGAAGCCGCCCTGCTTCTTCAGGTTCTCGGCGATATCGATCGGATTGAAAATGATGGCCGTGTAGAAGTACGTGAAGAACAGGATCAGGATCGTCATCAGCACATAGTATTCCCACGTGCCTGGATTGAGGATCTCGGCCATGCTTTGCGCCCACGGCGCACGGCTTCCGAACTGCGCCAACGTACCCGGCACGACGATCACCGTTTGCGCGAAGATGATCGGCATCACGTTGGCCGCAACCATGCGCAACGGGATGAAGTTCTTGGACGACTCGCGTTGCCGCCCGCGCGCCATGGAGCGCTGCGGGATCTGGATCGGCACGCGTCGCGCCGCCACCGTGATTGCCACGGTGCCTGCGACCACTCCGACCATCACGAGTCCAAGGATCAGCAGCTTGAACGGCGACAACGCACCGGTGGACAGGAAGCCGAACGTCTGCACGATCGCCGGCCAGAACCGCTCGATGATCGAGAAGAAGATCAGGAGCGACGCGCCGTTCCCGACGCCGCGATCGGTGATCTGCTCGCCCAGCCACATCACGAAGATGGCGCCGGCCGTTAGGAACAGCGTCATCTGGATGCGGAACGCCATGCCTGGATGCGCCACCGCGCCCTGCAGCGACTCGGTGAACAGCGCGTAGCCCCACGCCTGCATGATCGAGATGCCGACCGTCATGTAGCGCGTCCACTGCTCGACTTTCTTCCGTCCCTGTTCTTCGCGCTGCAGCTTTTCGACGCTCGGCAGCACGGCGGCGAGGATCTGGAACACGATGCTCGCCGAGATGTACGGGATGATGCCTAACGCAAACAGCGTGGCGCGCGACAGGCCGCCGCCCACGAACAGATCGTAGAGGCCGAGCAGGCCGCCGGCCT
>Ga0134126_10006567_pt1 | contig 14571 bp, 12 predicted proteins | sample KB31752_FD_96881 | JGI IMG/M metagenome (GOLD analysis project Ga0134126, IMG submission 96881) | Terrestrial soil microbial communities with excess Nitrogen fertilizer from Kellogg Biological Station, Michigan, USA - KB3-175-2 | ecosystem: Environmental > Terrestrial > Soil > Unclassified ... | reverse complement strand
GGACCGGGAATTTTTGGTCAAGGCGATCAATTTCGGCCATGGCAAGGTGGCGACGGGACCGATCCCGTCCACGGTGCCCTATTACGACCGCAAGGCGCTGACGCTTTATCCGCATGACCCGGCCAAGGCGAAAGCGTTGCTGGATGAGATGGGATTGAAGCCCAGGCTGGGCGGGATCCGCCACCGCTTCAGCATCATGCTGACCCCGGATGGCGGCGGCGAAATGACCCGCAATGCGCAATATATCAAGCAGGCGCTGGCGCAGGTGGGGCTGGAGGTGGAGCTGCAAGCCACCGACTGGCCGACCCAGCTTCGCCGCAGCAGCAATTGGGAGTTCGATTGCGGCAGCAATGCCTATGGCGAATATGGCGATCCCGCCATCGGCACCTCGCGCTTTTATCTCTCCAGCAACATCCGCAAGGGCGTCCCGCTCACCAACGAACAGGGTTATGTCAATCCGGAAGTAGACAGGCTGTTCGCCCAAGCGGCGCGGGCCGTGACCCACGAGGAAGCGCAACGTTGCTACAGCCGGCTGCAGCAGATTCTCACCCATGACGTCGCCATGCTGTGGCTTTATGAGCGCTACCCTCTGTTCTTCTACAATAAGCGGCTCAAGAATGTGGTGACGGGTCCCAACGGACCGTCCGATGGTTTCGGAGCCACAGCGCTCGCATGAAGCTCCGCTATATCGGCCTGCGCCTGGTCAAGACCCTGCTGGTCACCGTAGTGGTGGTACTGCTGAGTTTTTTCCTGATTCATGCCGTGCCGGGCGATGCCGCCACCGTGATGGCCGGTCAGGCCGGTTATGCCGACGAAACCTATATGAAGAATCTGCGCGCCGAATATGGGTTGGACCAGCCCTTGCCGGTGCAGCTTTGGGCTTATGTCGGCCGGGTGGCGCATGGAGATCTAGGCACCTCCTTTGTCCGGCGCGAAAAAGTGCTCTCCATCATCATGGAGCGGCTGCCCAACACTCTGTTGCTGGATGCCTTTGCCTTGCTGGCTGCAGCGGCCGGCGGCATCACCCTGGGAGCGATGGCGGCGCGGCGGCCGGGCTCGGCCGGCGACAGCGCGGTAACGACGTTGGCCATGTTGTTCTATGCCGTGCCGCAATTCTGGCTGGGCATGATGATGGTGCTGGTTTTTGCCGTCTGGCTGAACTGGCTGCCGCCTTTCGGCATCGAAACCATGGGTGCCGACTATACCGGTCTTGCCCGCATCGCCGATGTGGCCCAACACATCATTCTGCCGGGCGTGACCCTGGCGCTTTACTTCCTGGCTTTTTATGCGCGGTTGACCCGCACCGCGATGATCGAGGTGGCGACCCTCGATTTCGTCAAGACGGCGCGCGCCAAGGGCATCAGCGAACGCCAGGTCCAGCGCCGGCATGTCCTGCGCAACGCCCTGATCCCGCTGGTGACCTATGCCGGCCTGCAGGCCTCCATCCTGGTGGGTGGCAGCGTGCTGGTGGAGAATGTCTTTTCCTGGCCCGGCATTGGCACCCTGGCATACCAGGCGGTGCAGGCGCGCGACAATCCGCTGTTGCTTGGCATCTTCATCGTCAGCTCCGTCCTGGTCTGTCTGTTCAACCTGGTCACCGACATCGCCTATTCGCTGGTTGACCCGCGGGTGGAGCTCTCGTCATGAGCTTCGCCGCCCGTTTCTTTTCCCGCCCCGCCACCTTGTTCGGCTTTGTTGTCTTCGCCGCGATTGTGACAATCGCGCTGGCGGCGCCGCTGCTGTTCGCGCATGGGCCGATGGCCATCGTCGGCATGCCGCTGCGCCCGCCCGGTCCTGGTCTTCTGGCGGGCAGCGACGTGATCGGCCGCGACATGGCGGTGGGCCTGGCCTATGGCGCGCGCATCTCGCTGCTGGTAGGCGTCGCCTCCACCTGCTGCGCGGTGGGCATCGGCGTGCTCCTGGGGGCGGTGGCCGGCTATTATGGTGGGCTGGTCGATGATCTCTTGATGCAGATCACCGAGTTCTTCCAGATCATCCCCGCCTTCATGCTGGCCATGGTGCTGGTTGCTTTCCTGCAGCCCAGCCTTTCCTCCACCGTGATCGGCATTACCCTGATCACCTGGCCGCAGGTCGCCCGGGTGGTGCGGGGGCAGTTTCTCTCCCTGCGCAGCCGCGAATTCGTGGAAGCGGCGCGGGTGCTGGGCATGAGCGATGCCCGCATCATCTTCACTCAGGTGCTGCCCAATGCCTTGCCGCCAATCGTGGTGATCAGTTCCATGATGGTGGGGAACGCCATTCTGACCGAATCCGCGCTGAGTTTTCTAGGTTTGGGTGATCCCGATCTCTTGAGCTGGGGCACCATGATCGGCTCTTCACGTGTGGCCATGTGGGTGGCCTGGTGGACCACGGTCCTGCCGGGTGTCTGCATCATGGTGACGGTGCTGGCGGTGAACTTTATCGGCGACGGTCTGAATGATGCCCTCAATCCGCGCCGGGGGTGCTGATGGCTCTCCTCGCCATCAAGGATCTCACCATCGCCTTGCCGCCCGGCGCCGACCGGCCGCTGGCGGTGGAGGAGGTGAGCCTGGAGGTTTCGCCCAAGGAAATCGTGTGCATTGTGGGCGAGTCTGGCTCCGGCAAATCGCTGACGGCGCATGCCGTGATGGGGCTTTTGCCTGGGCGCGTGGTAGCAACCGCGGGAAGCATCCTGTTCGACGGCGCGGATCTGTTGCGGGAGACGCCGGAAGCCTTGCGCAAGCGGCGCGGCCGCGACATCGCCATGATCTTCCAGGACCCGATGGCGGCCCTCAATCCAGTGGTCACGATCGGTCGACAGGTGACCGAGCAGATCCGGGCGCATGAAAATATTTCTGAAGCTGCCGCGCTGAAACGGGCCGCTGAACTTTTGGCTGAGATGGGCCTGAAGGATGTTCCGGCCCTGCTCAAGGCCTATCCCCATCAGTTGTCCGGTGGTCAGCGGCAGCGGGTGATGATCGCCATGGCATTGTCGCTTTCGCCGCGCCTGCTGATCGCGGACGAGCCCACCACGGCCCTGGATGTCACCACCCAGGCGCAGATCTTGAAACTGATCCGCCGGCTGCAGGCCGAGCGGGAGATGAGCGTCTTGTTCATCACCCACGACTTCGGCGTGGTGGCCGATATGGCGGACAAGGTGGTGGTGATGCGCCATGGCCGGGTGGTGGAAAAAGGAGCCACGTCGGCCGTGCTGGGCGCGCCGGGTCATTCCTACACCCGCGCCCTGATCGCCGCCGTTCCCAAGGGCGACAAATATCTGCCGCCGGCGCCTGAAGCGGCGCCGCTGGTGATGGTGAAAGACCTGACCAAGCGTTTCCGGCGCGGCGGCCTGTTCAGCCGCGCGCCGCAGGTGACGGCGGTGAATGCGGTCTCGCTCACCTTGCGGCGGGGCGAGACCTTGGGGATTGTGGGCGAATCCGGCTCCGGCAAATCCACCCTGGCGCGCTGCGTCATCCGATTGCTCGATCCCGATGCCGGCGAGGTGCGGCTGGAAGACGCCGACATCGCCCATATGAAGGAAAAGTCGCTGCGGCCTCTGCGGCGACGCATTCAGATGGTGTTCCAAGACCCCTTCTCCTCGCTCAATCCACGCGAGACCGTGGCCGACATTCTCATCGCCGGTCCCAAAAGCTTTGGCGAGAATGTTCCTGAGGCCAAGGCTCGCGCTGCCGAGATGCTGCGGCTGGTGGGCCTGAACCCGCAGACCATGCACCGCTTTCCGCATGAATTTTCCGGCGGCCAGCGCCAGCGCATCGGTCTGGCCCGAGCGCTGATGGTGAAACCCGATGTCCTGATCGCCGACGAGCCGGTCTCGGCCCTGGACGTGACGGTCCAGGCCCAGGTGCTCAAGCTGCTGGACGAGGTGCGCCAGCAGATGAACCTGGCCATGCTGTTCATCACCCATGACATGCGGGTGGCGGCGGAGGTCTGCCATCGGGTGATGGTGATGCGCCAGGGCGAGGTGGTGGAAGAAGGCCCCACCCGGGATATCTTCACTGCACCCGCCAGCGATTATACGCGTGCGCTGCTGGCCGCAATCCCCGGCCACGGCGCGCTGTGAGATTTAAAGGAGAGGCTATGCGCATCGCCATCGCCGAGCTGAAGCAGGAAACCAACACCTTCGTGCCCTTTACCACCACGGTGCAGACCTTCGAGGATCAGTATCTCTATCGCGGTGACGAGATGCTCACGGCTTTCGGCAAGGCACGGCTGGAAGTGCCGGGCGCGCTGGATGCGATCAGGCAAGCGGGCGCCCAGGCCGTGCCGCTGCTGGCGACCATGGCGATGGCCTCCGGGGTGGTGGAGCGCAAGAGTTTCGACATCCTGATGGGCGAGATCGAGCAGCGGCTGAAGGCCGTCCTGCCGGTAGATGGCGTGTTCCTGGCCCTGCATGGCGCCATGATCCTGGAAGACGAGCCCGACGCAGAAGCGGAGATCGTGCACCGGGTGCGCGCGATTGTCGGCCCCGGCATCCCCATCACGGTCTCTCTGGACCTGCATGGCCATATCACCGCCGCCATGCTGCAGCCGGACGTGGCCTATATCGGCTATCGCGAATTTCCCCATATCGACATGTATGAGACCGGCTATCGCGCCACCCAGCTTCTGATCGACTGGATCAAGGGCAAAGTGAAGCCGGTGATGGCGCTGTCCAAACGGCACATGGTATTCAGCCCGGATTCCGCCCGCACCACCGTGCCGCCGCTGGCCGACATCGTGGCCGAGGGACGCGCCATGGAGGCGCGGGGCGAGGTGTTGCATGTCTCGCTGTTTCCCGTGCAGCCTTGGATCGATACGCCCGACTTGGGATTCGCCGCCCTAGTCTGCGCGGAGAACAAGGAGGCGGCGCAGGCGGCAGCGGACAGGCTGGCCAAGATGGCCTGGGACCGGCGCAGGAAGTTCGAGCCGGAAGTCACGCCGCTGGAAGAGATTATCCGCATCGGCCTGACCGAGCCTGGCCTGACGGTGGCCAGCGATGCCGGGGATACGCCCTCGGGCGGCGGCGCGGCCGATTCCACTGCCGTGCTGGCAGCGCTGCTGTATGCGGGCGCCGACAAGGCCGATCGCATTTCCATCTGCACCATCTGCGATGCCGAGGCGGCAAGCCAGGCGGCCAAGGCTGGGGTGGGCAAGACCGTGACCTTGCCGGTGGGCCACAAGCGTTCCGGTCTGGGCGATCCGCTGACCGTCACCGGCAAGGTGAAAGTCATCAGCGATGGCACGTATGTGCTGGAAGGGCCCGGCGGCAACGGCATGGCGGGCGAGATGGGCCTGACGGTGGTGCTGGCGATCGGGTCCATCCGCCTCAATCTGCGTTCCATTCCCCATTTTGAATGGGATGTCGGCATCCACAAATCGGTGGGGCTGGATCCGGCGCGGGCGGCGCTGGTGTTCGTGCGCTCGCCCTCGCATTTCCGGGCTTCCTATGCGCCGATCGCCGACCGCATCTTCCTGGCGGATACGCCAGGGCCGACCTGTCTGAACATGCGGCGCATCCCCTTTACCAAGGTGACGCGGCCTTTCTATCCCCTGGATCTGGTGAACGACTAAATGGCGGTGACGCGCCGCGCCTTTTGCGGCGGCAGCTGTTTGCGGAAATTTCTCAGGAGCTGGCGCAACGCCGGCTCCGACACTTTGATCGCAGCCTGTTCCGGCGGCAGCCACAACAATTCGCGGGCGCCTTTCTCCGGCCAGTCATCCAGCTGTTTCGTGACAGCCAGGGCGAAGACATCCACGGTGCAGGGCATGCCGCCGCCGTCTTTCTTCTCTTTCAGATAATGATAACTGCCGACCGGCTCTGCAGCGATCTTGCCGGCCACGCCGGCTTCCTCGAAGGCCTCGCGCGCGGCATTTTCGGCCGGCGAAAGATCTGTTTCCGGCCAGCCTTTGGGAATGATCCAGCGCTTGGAATTGAGGGAGGTGATCAGCAGCACTTCCGTCCCGTGCCTGGAAGAGGCACGCCAGCACAAGGCTGCTACCTGTCTGCCATGCTCGCGAAAAAGAGGCTCGCCCATCTGACCCGCCCGCGCGATTCGCCTGCGCCATCCTATAATTGTTCCGTCCACGGCCCAAACCGGAAAGGGACCCAGAAGGGAGAAACAAAAAAGGCGCCGATCGTTCCCGGCGCCCGTTAACTATCTTATATGCTGTGCTCCGGCTGCCGCGCCTTATGTTAGTCCCGCGGCGTGGGCCAGGAGATAGAACACCGCCCCGATCAGGCCTGCGGCCGGCATGGTGATAATCCAGGCCACGACAATGTCCTTGGCCACGTTCCAGCGCACCGCCGAGACGCGGCGTGCCGTGCCCACTCCGACAATCGCGCCGGTGATGGTGTGTGTGGTGGAGACGGGAATACCCATGTAATTCGCGGCAAACAGCGTGATGGAGCCGGCGGTCTCCGCGCACACCCCTTGCGAGGGGGTGAGGTGCGTAATGCGCGAACCCATGGTGCGGACGATGCGCCAGCCGCCGAAAAGGGTGCCCAGCGCCATCGCCGTCTGGCAGGCCAGCACCACCCAGAAAGGCACATGAAAGCCGCCGCTTTCCAGGCCGTGCGCGAACAGCAGGGCGGCAATGATGCCCATGGTCTTCTGGGCGTCGTTGCCGCCATGGCCCAGGCTGTAGGCGCTGGCAGAGAGGAACTGCACATGGCGGAAGATGCGGTCGGCCTTGAAGGGCGTCACCTTCAGGAACAGCCAGGCCACCAGCAGCACCATCAGCAGCGCCAGCACGAAACCCGTGGCCGGCGACACCACGATGGCGGCGGCGGTCTTGCTCAGGCCTTGCCAGACGATGGCGTTCCAGCCGCCGCGGCAAAGACCGGCGCCGACCAGTCCGCCGATCAAGGCGTGGGAGGAGGATGAGGGGATGCCCGCCAGCCAGGTGACGATGTTCCAGACAATGGCCCCCATCAGGGCGCCGAAGATCACCTGGTCGTTGATGATGCTGGGCGCGATGATACCCGTACCGATGGTGGCTGCCACATGCAGACCGAACACCAGGAAGGCGATGAAGTTGAAGAAGGCGGCCCAGCCAACCGCATAGCGGGGCGACAGGACCCGGGTCGAGACGATGGTGGCGATGGAGTTGGCGGCGTCGTGCAGCCCATTGAGGAAGTCGAAGACCAGGGCGACAGCAATCAGGCAGATGATCAGTGTCATCGTTAGGGCCTGAATCCGGTTATGCCATGAGCTGCGCTGCGTGGAAAAATGCCCGAGTGGCAGGAGAAAAGCGAAGGGCGTATCGGCAATACGGCCGAGCTTTTCGACGCACCAATCGGGCATTTTTCCCGCAGCCCAAAGGGACGCGGGCCTTTTGGCCGCTGGCGTTGTCGTTCGTCGCTAATGTACTTCCTGTACACCGCGCTCCTCTCTCCTAGCCAGCGGGCCAAAATTCCCAGCGTCGCGGCCATGTCATAACCCGGATTCAGGCCCTTAGACCTGCTCGATGACGATGCCGCTGATCTTATTGGCCACATCCTCGAAACGGTCCACCACCTTTTCCAGGTGGTCATAGATCTCGTTGCCGACGATGAAGCCCATGGCGCCGCCTTCCCTGTGCCTGCGATAGAGCGCCTTGATGCCCTGATCATTCAGCTCGTCGGCCTGCTCCTCCAGCCGGGTGATCTCCTCGGCGATGGCGTTGATACGGGCCGCATTCTGCTGCATGGAGGAAAGCAGCCCCACCGCTTCCACCGTCAGCTCGGCGCAGCGCAGGATGATGTCGGCCATCTGGCGCATCTGCAGCTCGAATTCCGTCACCTCGAATAAGGTGATGGCCTTGGCCGTCTTCTGCATCTGGTCGATGGCGTCATCGAGCTGGTTGATCAGTTCCTTGATGTCGCCGCGGTCGAACGGGGTGATGAAGGTGCGCCGCACCCCCAGAAGCACGTCCCGGGCGATGGCGTCCGCTTCGTTTTCATGGGCGACGATGCGCCGGCAGGCTTCGGCGACGCCGGCTCCGCCCTCCAGCAGGTCGCGCAGGGCCACCGCTCCGTCCACCAGGGTGCGGGCATGCGCGTTGAACTGGGTGAAGAACTTTTCCTCGCGCGGCATGAGGGCCTGGAAAAAGCGCAGCACGAGGTCCCCCAAAGGAATTGAGCCGGTTTGGCGGCCCCTGCTTGCTATGCCGCCCTAGGCCCCGTCAAGCGCGACGCGGCTGACAGTAATTACATTGAGATTTCAAAAGCTTAGGGGCGCCGATGGTCCGACGCCCCTGGTCCGAATTCCCCCCGGAATGAACCGGCGTTACTGGCTGTCGGGCAGCCCGAAGACATAGAGCGCATAGCCGTGAGGTGGCCGGTGCACTTCGGTCAGCATCGTGCCTGGCTTGAGCTCGGGGCTGCCGCCGCCCAGACCGGTGGTGACTGCGACATATTGGTGGCCGTCCACACTGAACGTGACGGGATAGCCCTGCACGGTGGTGGCCAGCCGCGTCTTCCACAAGGTCTTGCCGTTCCTCACATCCACGGCGCGGAAAACCCGGTCGAAGTCGCCGACAAAGGCCACATTGCCCGCAGTCGAGATCACGCCGGTCAGGAACGGCGCGCGCTGCTGGAAAGACCAGAGCGGCTTGAGGTCGGAGGTGCGATAGGCCGAGAGCCGCCCCATATTGCCGTCGGTGCCCGGCATTTCGAAATAGGTCTGCGAGCCATTGCCCAGCATGAAGACGCAGGACTGCGACAGCGGAATGATCAGCGCGTCGGTCGGCTGGTGATAGCTGGTCGCCTGCCAGTCATGGCCGCCTTCGGGGCCGGGGCAGGAGGCGAGCCACTGGTCCACTTTCTGGTCACGGATGTCCTTGCGGTAGACGACCTTGCCCGTCTTCTCGTCGAAATTCTCGTAGACATTGTTGAAGACGGTCTCTCTGGCAGCGATGAACTTGCCGGTGACGCGGTCCAGCTTCCACAGGATGCCGGGCTTGCCGATGGTCAGAAGCGATTTCTCGCTGCCGTGATCCACCAGCACGCGCTCGAACACTTCATCCAGGTCGAGCGACTCGCCGGGCGCGTGGTTGTAGAACCACTTCAGCTTGCCGGTCTCCGGATCCAGCGCCAGGGTGGAATTGGCGTAGTCGGTGGCGCCGTCGCCCGAGCCGCGCAGGTCGCGCCGCCACGGCTTGGCCTGCGCCGTGCCCCAGTAGGTGGTGTTGAGCTCCGGGTCATAGGTGCCCGCGATCCAGGTCTCGGCGCCCTTGCGCATATTGTCCGGCAGCTTGCCCCAGGTGTCGCCGCCGGGCTGGCCGGTCAGGGCCGTGGTGACGAACTTCCAGTCACGCTTGCCGGTCTTGGCGTCATAGGCGCTGATATAACAGTGATTGTTATCGCCATTGGCGCCGCAATTGGTCATGCCGACCAGCACGCGGCCCTTGATGATGATCAGCCCGCCGGTCGAGCCGCCAAACATGCCACCCCGCGGAGATTTCAACTCATCGGTGATGTGGGTCTTCCACACCTGTTCGCCGGTGCGCGCGTCCAGGGCGTAGACGTACCCTTCCGGCGTGTTGACATAGACATTGTTGCCCCAAAGCCCGAGGCTGCGGGTCTCTGCCGTCGAAGGTCCGGGGCCGGGACGGCGCGGGTCAGGACCCAGGCGGTTCTCCCACAGAAGTTCGCCGGTGGTGGCGTTGAACGCCTGGACCGTATTGCCCGGGCTCCAGAGAAAGAGCACGCCGCTATGCACCATCGGCGTGCCTTCCAGGGTGCCGTTCTGCGCCACGGACCACATCCATTTCAGCTGCAAGGTGCCGACGTTGGAGGTGTTGATCTGGTCGAGGGGGCTGTAGCTCCAGCCCTGGTAGTTGCGCCGGTACATCAGCCAGTCGCTGGCCGGCGGATTGAGCATCATCGCTTCGGTGACGGGCTGGTAGTTCTGGATATTGCCCTTGAGGGTCAGGCCCAAGCGGGACGGCAGGGTGAAGGTGCCCGGATCGGGCACATGCTGGCCCGACATGGCGCGGGCGAAGTTGCTTTGCTGGGGCGCATTGCCCTGGCCGGAGGCAGATGCCGATTCCTGGCGGCCGCTGGTCTGGGCGGTGCGTGTCGGCGTGGTGGCACGGCCGCTTGCGATGGTGTCGATCTGCACGGCGGTGCCGGGCGTGAATGCCGTGCCGCCGGCATGCGCGCCGTTGCGGTCCAGGATATAGGCGACGATGTCGGTATATTGCTGCGGGCTCAGGCTGCCCCCGGCGCCGGCCGGCATGGTGGTAGCGATCTTGCTGTAAAGCTGGGCCGTGGTGCGCTTGCCCCAAGCACCCATGAACGGGGCGCCCGCCAGGGCCGGCGCGTCATTGGTGCCGCTGAGATCGGCGAGGTGACAGGGCGCGCAGTTGGCATCGAACTGCTGCTGGCCGGAGGTGACTTGTGCCGCGGTGAAAGGTCCTGCCTTGGAAATATTGGGCGCGCCCTGACCGAAGGCCACGGTGCCCAGCGCGGCAATGAGCGCAAAGCCGGCGCCGGCCAGCAGGAGAGAGTGCTTACGCATTGTTCGTCCTCGTGAAGCTGTTAGCGCTTGGCCGTGTCGTATTGCGGCAGGAACCAATGGTCCTGCTGCGGCACGTCCTGGCCCACCGTGACATGGGCGGGCAGCAGCCAGCCCCACAGCGTGCCTTTGGGACCCCAGGGATAGGTCTCGGGCGCTTTTTCCGAATTGATCTGGACGTAAAGCTTGCCGGTGCGCAACGCCGCGGCCTCGGCCGCCGTCAGCTTGAACGTGCCGGAGACGGTGCCGGAGGTTGCCTTGGTCACCTCCAGGTCCAGTAGCTTGGTGCCGGGGACGCCGGGCGAGATGCTGCTGAAGATATGCGCTTCGGTCGCGTTGGACGGCAGGCCATGGAAGCTGCCCTTCACTGTCATGGTCTTGCCATCGGAGGATGCGGTGGCTTCGCCGCGGCCCGCTATCACCGCCTTTGTCTCATCGTCCAGCGGCATGGGTCCGAGATTGGCTTGATAGTCCGCCGCGAAAGCCCGCGCTGCCGTCAGCGCGAGCGCCAGCGCGAGGAAAAGTCTGGAACGCAATTCAAACTCCTTCGACGATCAGTTGCCGCCGCCGCCTGCATGGGGCTGGAACCAGTGCAGATTGTCGGGACGGGGAATGTAGGCGAGCCGGGTGGACGGACCCTCGCCATAGGGCATGGCCCGGTGATAGCGCCCCGTCGGCGCTTCCACGATGTCACCATCATGCACGGTGACCAGCTTCTCGCCTTCGACCAGGAATTGCTGGGTGCCCTCGATGATCAGCCAGAGTTCGGGGAAGTTGGCGTGGAAGTGGCCCCATTCCGTATCGGGGGGCGTGGGGACGCCCTTTTGTGAGCGCAGGATGGTGACATAGGTGTGATCATCCCTGATCCACACGCCCGTCTTCTCGCCGCCCTGCACGATCTGCTTTTCGAAATCGATATAGGGATGGTTGATCTTGTCGTAGTCGCCATGGCCCGTGTAGGTGGCCTGCACATACTTCACGCCTTTGACCGGTGTCGGCGTTTCGCTCAGCGGATAATCGGGTGCTTCGCCGGCGGGACGCATCTGCAGGCGCAGGACCGGCTCATTGCCCACCGTCTCCATGCTGTATTGCAGACGCTTGGGGACCTGCACCAGGAAATGCTTGGTGGCGATGAAGGGCTCCTGGCCCTCGATGGTCACTTTCATCGATCCCGATTCCACTACCCAGAAGACGCGGTCGTCGGCGTAGAACTGTGTCTTGGTCTTCTCACCGGGTGCCATGGAAATCCATTCACCGATGAAATCGCGGCTGGCGAAGACCGGCTGCGTCCAGCTTTGCTTGCCCTTGTGTGCGGCCAGCACATCGGCCAGGCGATAGATCAGCTTGTTGGGCGCGACATAGGGCGGCAGCTTGGCGGGCTTGGCCGCCCAGGCCACGATCGGCTTGGCCGGCGGGCGCGCGGCGCGCACCAACGTGGCCTGATCCGCAGCAGCCGGCGCCGGATCCTGCGCTACAGCCCGTTCACCCGTCAGTCCCGCCGCGGTCAAAGCCAATGCAGCGGCGGCCGGCAGCCACCTGTTGAATCTCATGTCTTCCTCCCGAGCCCCGCCATAAGGCGTTATTTCTCTCGCAACCCTAGCAGCGGGGAGCCTTGCGGACCAGCGGAGCAGGTGCCGCACTAAGGTAGGGTATTGGTGCCCCGCGGCGCATGAATTTCCGCCAATATTTCATAAGAACGCCGGCGCGCCGACGCATCGTAGATCTGGGCGGTGACCATGATCTCATCGGGCCGATGGGCGGTGATGAATTGCTCCAGGCCTGCCGTGATTTCAGCCGGCCCGCCGACGATGGCGCAGCGCAGCACGCGTTCCAGCATATCGGCGATGCGCGGCTCCAGGCTCTCGGCATACCCAGGATAGGGTGGCGGCAACTGGCCCGGACGGCCGGTGCGCAAATTCACGAACGCCTGTTCCAGGGAGGTGAAGAGAAGCTGCGCCTGCGCGGCCGTATCGGCGGCGAACACATTCAGCCCCAGCATCACATAAGGCTTGTCCAACCAGGGCGAGGGCTGGAACGCGCGGCGATAAAGTGGAATGGCCACATCCAGATCGTCGGGCGCAAAATGCGAGGCGAACGCGTAAGGCAGCCCCAGCGCCGCGGCGAGCTGGGCGCCATAATGGCTCGAGCCCAATATCCATACCGGGACCTTGCTGCCTTCGCCGGGAATGGCGCGCACGGCCTGTCCCGGGACGGCCGGTGCGAGATAGGCGAGCAGCTCCTGCACATCGCGCGGAAAATTGTCGAGGCCGGTTTCCAGATGCCGGCGCAGCGCCAGCGCGGTGCGTGGATCGGTGCCTGGCGCGCGCCCGATGCCAAGGTCGATGCGACCGGGGAACAGCGCGGCCAAGGTGCCGAACTGTTCGGCGATCACCAGCGGCGCATGGTTGGGCAGCATGACGCCGCCGGCGCCCACGCGGATGGTGCTGGTCGCCGCCGCGACATGGCCGATGGCGACAGCTGTGGCGGCGCTGGCGATGCCCGGCATGTTGTGATGTTCCGCCAGCCAGTAGCGGCGGTAACCAAGTTTCTCGCAATGCTGCGCCAGCTCTGCACTTTCCCGCAGGGCCGCAGCGGCGTCACTGCCTTGTTTGATGGGAGAAAGGTCCAGGACCGATAAAGCTATCATGGGCTTAAGGATGAACTTTCAGCATTTTCATACAAGTCAAAGTTTCCGCCCCATTTCGGGCATGATTGCACGGCAGAAGGAAAGGCAGGGGCCACATCATCCGCTCGGCGTAGCGGATTTCGGTCGAAGGGTCATCATGCATCGCAGACATGTGTTGGGTGCCGGCGCGCTGGCGCTTTCCTGCTTCTCTTTCCTTTCGCCGGCCTGGGCGGCGAATGCCGCGGAAGACTTTGTCTCCGCCAGCATTCTCAAGGGATTCGACATTCTCAATGACAGCGGCGCCAGCCCGGCCGAACGCCGCCAGCGCTTTGCCACCTTTCTTCTCGGCCTCACGGATGTGCGGCGAGTCGCGCTGTTTCTGCTGGGGCCTTATGCGGCCAAGGCTGATGCGGCTGATCTGGATTCCTATGTCGCGGCCTATCGCGACTATGTGATGTCGGTTTATCAGTCCTATTTTTCGCTCTATGCGGGCCAGTCGCTGCGCGTGGTCTCTTCGCTCGAGCGCGCGCCGGGCGATTTCGTCGTCACGACCCAGGTCACCGGCGGCAACGTGGCGACTCCGCCGATAGATTTCCGTGTACGGACGGATGGCGAGCGGCCGCTGCTGGTTGATATCGCCGTCGGTGGTGTATGGCTCGCGCTGGCCCAGCGCGATCAGTTCATGGCTGTGCTGGCCTCGAACAATGGCGATGTGAAGCAGTTAGTTGCGCACCTGCGCACCATCACGCGCGCCTGATTCACGGAACCTCGCGGAACTTTTGTTCCTGAAGTTGCAACTTGAATCGCCGCGGCGATGTCTGTATCTCCACGAGTGCTGGGGTGCATACGCGTGAGGAACAAGGTTGTTCCCGCGCCTGACTGGAAAAGTTCGAGCGCCCGCGTACTGCACAAGTTTCAATCACTCTGACACCTTAACTGGAGCCACTGTGTCTGACTCTGTTGCCATATCTGAAACCGTATCTTCAGCCGTTTCGGAAACTGTATCCGAGGCCGTTGCCGCCATCCGTCCGCGCAACCTGGCGCGCACCTTGTTGCTCGGCGGCCTGTGCTGTGTCGCGGCGCTGATGCTGCAGACGGCGAATTTCGGCCCGCAACACCGTACGGCCCAGCACCGTCCGCCGATGCTGGTGCGTTTGATCGATGCGACGCAGCCACATGAACCTTCCGCCTTTGACGTCGAATCCGGCATGAGTTCGTCCCAGCTTCTGAATCGCTGGGACTCGATCATTACCGAAGCCTCGCAGCGATTTCATGTTCCCAAGGCGTGGATCCGCGCCGTGATGCGTCAGGAAAGCGGCGGCCGTACCATGCTGGGCGAGAACAAGCCCATCGTCTCCCGCGCCGGCGCGGTCGGCCTGATGCAGGTGCTGCCCGCGACCTACGATCAGATGGCCGAGCAGCACAAGCTGGGCGATGATCCCTTCGACGCGCGCGATAACATCATGGCGG
>Ga0134126_10006566_pt1 | contig 14571 bp, 14 predicted proteins | sample KB31752_FD_96881 | JGI IMG/M metagenome (GOLD analysis project Ga0134126, IMG submission 96881) | Terrestrial soil microbial communities with excess Nitrogen fertilizer from Kellogg Biological Station, Michigan, USA - KB3-175-2 | ecosystem: Environmental > Terrestrial > Soil > Unclassified ... | reverse complement strand
TGAATCGGCAGATCCATACGCGTGCACAGCTTGAGAGCCTTTTGGGCACCAGCTGCCTTGCCGTTCTCCCCGCCTTCGCCCGGAAGCGCGCGGCTCTCGGTAAGGGAGGTAGAAAAAAAGAGGGCGGTGCATTTCGAGAGATCAGCGAAGTCGCGCCGTTTTCAGCGACGGCCGAGGCCTTGCGGTACATCAAAGTTGCGATCGACTTGCATCCATCCGGGGGCAAGATCGTGGGCCTTGTCTCAGCGCTCCCCGGCGAAGGAAAGACCACAGTTGCAGCCTCAATCGCCGCGTTTATTGCAAGGAACGGTGGTCGCACGCTGCTGATCGACGCAGATTTGCGAAACCCGTCCATGACCAGCACGCTGGGCTACACCGATGAACCCGGACTGCTCGAACTCGTGGCGGACAAGACGTCCTTTGATGACCTGGTCATTTCCGATTCCAAGTATAAGTTCGACTTCTTGCCGGCTTCCACCCGCATCAAGCCGTCGAACAGTTCAGATATCCTGAATTCGGCAGCCGTCAAGCAGATGCTGAAGACCGCAAAGGCAACTTATGACTACATATTGGTCGACTTGCCTCCGATCCTTCCGGTGGTCGATGTAAAAGCAGCAGCGCATTTGTTTGACGCCTTTGTGTTGGTCGTCGAGTGGGGCAGTACGCCGAGCGATGAAGTCTTGAAGGCGGCGACGGCCTCCCCGATCGTGGCGGAGAGACTCCTCGGGGCCGTTCTCAACAAGGCCGACGAGGCCGTTATGCGGCGATTCGAAGGTTATTCAGACAAACGGTACACCTACTACACCGATGAGAAAGTCTCAGCGGAGACCGATTAAGGTTGGCCACTCTCGCAAATCGAAGACTCATTCTGGGAATCCTCACATTCGCCGTCGGATGGGCAACGTTCGTTTGGGGAACTTTGAATTGTCTAAGCGGCGCATCGGCGGATTTTTTTCTAGGTGTCGAGACGCGCCTTTTGCGATTTGAGGCCTTCAGCCCCGCTGCAGCGCGCGAGATGCTCGCGGATGCCGCGGGGCAGGAGCTATCCGATTGTGACGACCATTCACAGCGAGCCCTGTTGCTTCTGGAAATTCCTCTCGCGGAAGCGGCTTTGCGCTCTGGAAACGCCAGGAACTACGACCGCCATATGCAGTCCCTTGAGGCCCGCGCGCGTCGGACTCTCGCTTGCTCTCCTCGCGATTCCTTCGCGTGGCTTATCGCCTTCGGTTTGAGCGTCCAGCACGGCAGCTTGAGCGAACACGCTTTTGATCTTCTCGCGATGTCCTACGAGACCTCGCCCAACGAGGCATGGGTCGCGATCCGCCGGGCCATGGTCGCGGCGCCCGTCGCGCTTGTCGCGCCAGAACCGGTACAGCGCGAAATCCTGGCAGAATTCCAGAATTTTGTGAGCCATCGCTTTGTCGAGATGCCCGCCCACCTTTACTTGAATGCCCCCGCTCCACTCCAAACACTGCTCCGTTTGCGGATTAACGACGTCGATCCAACAAGCCAAAAGGCATTCTCCGAGGCATTACAAAAGCTTCGTCCTTAGTGCGGCCTTTGGGCGCCCCCGCCCCCAGGAAGTTGTCGCGGACGCCCGGACAAGCCGACTGGCCCTTTTCCAGTCCTGGAGCAGACAGAAAGACCAGAACAGGCGATAAGCTATCCCCGGCTACAGCCCCCGGGATATAGCGGCGTCAAGGAAAGGGTTCGGGGGTTTCTTTTCGCGGCGCTGGACAAATGCCGCCCGGCCAAATTCGTCTGAGACCGCCAAAATGCCCGAATGCCAGACGCGCTTGCAGTCTAGGGATCGTTTATTTTGACAACCGAGATAAAATTATATTTAATCTGCAAATAAACTCTTTAATTCCAGATCGATGGAAAGTCGGCATTGTGCGCCGCCAAATTATTTGATAAAAAACGATAAATTTAGTCTCAAAAGAACGCAAAACGGGAGACCTTCTTTAGGGAAAGCGAAGCGACGAGGAGTTTTTTTAAAAAAAGCGTTTTTGGAGAGTGCAAAATGCATAGTCTCGCAGATACACGTCGCGGTCTGCAGTTCGTTTCAGTAAATGCGCGGAGTCCAATTGGAATGACCCGCAAGAGAATAATCGATGTCATACTCGCATTATCCGGCATTATCGTCCTGGCGCCATTGCTGTTGATTTGCTTCGTCCTCACGATCGCCACCTCGCGAGGTCCGGCTCTCTTTCGGCATCGGCGCGTCGGATTTCATGGAAGGCACTTCGAGTGTTTGAAATTTCGCACGATGGTGACCGATGCGCCCGAGCGCTTGCGCGAGTTGCTTGAGTCGGATCCCGTCGCCGCCGCTGAATGGGCAACCTACCGCAAGCTGCGGCACGATCCACGTGTAACTGCAATCGGCTCGATCCTTCGTAAATCGAGCCTGGACGAGTTGCCGCAATTGTTCAATGTTCTAAAGGGAGACATGAGCATCGTCGGGCCTCGTCCCGTGACCGACGAGGAATTGGAGAAATACGCAAACTGGATGAGCGCGTATCTTGCTTGCCGGCCGGGAATAACTGGGTTGTGGCAAGTCAGTGGTCGTAGCACGACTACCTACGACAAGCGTGTCGCGTGCGACGCGTTCTATGCACAGAACTGGTCGATGGCCCTCGACGCAAAAATATTGGTCGTAACACTTCCCTCTCTGATATCCGAGACCGCGTTCTAGCCGCGGCAGATCAGACAGCTTTCGAGCGGTTTCCTAATGCGCGTTCGCACATCTGCTTATCTCGTGCGCGCAGCGCGGCTTCGAAACAAGCAAGCCTTTTATTTGACAGTTTCAAGCTACTGGACGCCAGCACCCGTGCATGGCTGCCGAGCTGTGGTCGAGGCAACGAACCAAGATTTAGTTACACTGTTAATTTTATGGGCCATGGACCCTTTACGTTAATTTGTGCTTGCCATTGCTTGCCTCATTCATCCGAATTATTTCATAGTAGCCCGACATCCCGATAGAGCGAAATGAACAGCCATCAGCCAATCGAGTTCGAGAATCGGCAAGTCAATACGCGCCTTTCGGCAGCGAGCGTTCGACGAAAATTCTTCATCGCGTCTCTTGTTGTGCTGATCGTCTCTACGATGCTTATTTGGTTTAGCTTTCTTGGTTGGGGCGTTCTCTCAATGCTGCGATCACTCGGCGCGCTCATCGGAAGGCTCTGGACAACATTGCTGTGAGCAGAACTTCCGGACTTTGAACAATTTAGCCGATCGATGCGGCCCGGGAATTGGCGAATACTGTCGGATAGGCTCGCGGCATGATCTCGTTTTAACCATCAGTATCGCCCGGAATTCGCATTCAAATTGGTTAAGGGCTTCCGGCCCAAGATGACATCTCGCTCCCTTTCTCTTTGTTTCAGCACAACCTCTTTGAAAAAACCCGTTTACGCCGCCCTGTGCGGAGTTGCCGGTCGCTTTCTGAGCACATAGCACCCTCAATTTCAGCAAGGTGCCATTGAAACAAATTGCTGCAGGTTTCATTAACCATATCGGATAGCGAAGATTTAAGGCCGCAGCGGGACAATTCACTGGTCGATGGAGCGCCATCCCGGCGGTTGCATCTTAGCCGAGGGCTGTCCCATGGCACGAGGCGTCTCAGCAATGCTGCTGTGTTCGTTGCTTGCGGCGACATCGATTCCAATTACAGCTCATGCACGCAGCCGCCTGCCGGCCGATTCGAGCCTTCCGATCGCGATCGTCGAAGGCTCGCCAACCTTGGCCCCGTTCCAGCACGTTCGCTTTTGTCTTCGCTATCCGGGCGAATGCAAGTCCCACCCAGCGGAAAGCCCGCGGATTGAGCTTACCGGACAAACCGCGGAATTGTTGTATCGCGTTAATCGCGACGTCAACGCAGCCATTGTCCCCATCCTGAAAAGCTACGGCCCAGAGCTAGCCGATGGATGGACGATCTCACCAGCTGAAGGGGACTGCAACGACTACGCCGTAACGAAGCGGCACGAACTGCTGGAGGGCGGACTGCCTGCCAAAGCTTTGCGGCTGTCGGTGGTCAAGACTGCCACCGGAATCGGCCATCTAGTTCTTGTCGTTGCAACGACAAAGGGTGACCTGGTGCTGGATAATCTGACTGAAGCGATCCGTCCGTGGCAGCACACCGGCTATCATTGGCTGAAGATCGAGTCCAGCAGCGATGCGAGATTCTGGTACGAGATCAAAGCGCCCGGCGTGTCGCTGTCGGATGCCGGGCACATGCGTTTGGCCGATCGGTAAGAAACGCGCGCTCGCAACCCCAAGCATCTTCCTGCTGGCAGCAGGCGGAGGGCTAAGCGGCGGCACTCAACCCAGTTTCTCCGCTACCTTTGCGGTCGGCTTCCCATTTTTGGCGCCACTCCAACGTAGGCGGGCAAGCGCGGCTTTCGGAGCTTGATCTGCTCGGTGGATGATCTGGCCAGCCCGCAGCCGAGCAAAATCGCGAACACGATCAGGTAGCCCGGTATCTGAAGAGAAAAGTCGACCGTCGAGTGCAGATAAGTCAGCACGGCAATTCCCGCGATCGCGGCAAGCGAACTTCGGTTGCGTTCCTCGGATTGCAGCGCTCCCCCGGCAACTACGACGAGTGAGGCAATGGCAGCGATCACAACCATCGCGGCAATGGGAACTCCCATTTCGACGGCGATTTCAAGTACCGTCGAATGAGCGTAATCCCAAACACCCCAATTGTTGAAATTCTCCGTCCGCAATGACGGCAACAAATCTTCGAACGTCCCAGCCCCTGCCCCCAAGAGCGGCCGCTGGCGGATAGCTTCGATGCAGAACCCGTAAACAGACCATCTCGCGTCGTCGAACAGGCCTTGGCTCCCGATTCTGCCTATGTGGCTTAACCACACGCCAATAGTGGCGGCCGCAAGCATGCCACCGCCGGCAACAAGCCCGAGCTTCGGCTTCCGCTTGCGCGCAATCATCAAACCGATTGCGATGAGCAGGCCCAGACATGTGCAGATCAGCCCCCCGCGCGAGCCGGTCAAAAGCAAGGAAAAGAAGCAGGTAAGCGCGGCTGCCGAGCGAACAACGAGCCGAAAGGCTAAATGCTCATTAGTCGGGGTAAGGAGTAGCAGGCGAAGCGAGGACCATTGGAGCGATTGGAACGAAAGATATGCCCAGCAGAACCACAGAATTGTTCCGGCCCCCAGGAAGGTCGCAGCGGTGTTGTGGTTGACAAAAGTCGCGGTGAGGCTCCCTTGGTATGCAAGTTTCGGAGCCCACAACAGCATGTTCGGCGTCAGCGCTAGCGCAACCAATCCATAGAGTGCGTAAAGCAGTATTGAACCTCGTGCCCACCGCACGAGAGTGTCTGCATTGCGCCGCGATGTACCTACGAAGAAGCCGCTCAGGAATGACGTCAAAAGCAGCAAAAAATGTCCGATCGCAACCGGCGGGATCTCGGCACGGCTTGAGATTCGCGATCCGACATTGAGGCCGAGAAGCTCGTTCGTTCGGCGCCAAATCGGGTCGTCTAATCGGTCGAGGAGATCCGGCGTGACCTGAATGAGCGCGACGAGCGCGTAGAGGAAGCAGGCGGCCAGAAACACGGACAATATACGCGCCTGCCGTGCTTCCAACGGTGCCGCCATGCCAAGGACCGTACTGATCGACAGCAGGACGGTCCAAACCGCAATCCATAACTGATCGACCGAGCCGAAAAACAGCGGCGCAAGGCTTAACGCGCTGATCGTCACCCACAACTGGATCGACCTGAAAGTCTCGACCGGAACCTTTTCCTCTAACCGACGCATCGTTTCAATGCAGTCGAGACGTTCAGTTTGGACCTACCACTTCGTCTTCACGGCAGTGTTGACGTTGGTCACCGCGTTAGCCGTAGCCGAGACGGTATTCGCGGTGGTGCTGATGAGGGCCAGAAGCTTGAAGTAGTCGACCACCCTGGCATTGGCCACGTACATCACATCCTTGGTCCGCATCTGGAACCCAGCGGCCAGCAGGTAGCCGGACGGATCACGAAGATTGAGATGATAGATGGTCGGAATCCTGTCGTAGCTAAATCTCGTCGTATCGACGCCCATCTTCTGGAGCAAGCCGCGATCCTCGTAGCGATAAATGAAGACCTCGGCGGGATCCGACTGATTGTCGTTGAGACCACCGGCCTTGCCGATCGCCTGGGCGAGCGTCAACGTCTCGGTATCGAATGCGATTTCGGAATTGAAGCCAAACACGTTCTGGTTCAGCGCTCCGAGGGCTGTGAACGTGGGCGCCTCGTGAGTGACGAAAATGACGTCGTTGGGCCGAATGAAGATGTTCTCGCGCGGGTCGTGGACCACACGGCTCAGCAGCACCTTCACGCGTTTGCCATCACGCTGCAGCGTCACATAGCTTTCGATGGCTTCGAATTTCGGGCCGCCGGCGCGTGCGATCAGTGCGAGCAGCCGCTCGCCGACGCTGTTCAGGGCAAGCACGCCAGGCGTGTTCACGTCGCCAAGGACGCTCACAACGCTCGAGTGCTGCTGGTTAAGGCTGACGACGACCTGCGGCTCGATCGCGCGATTCCGCAGCCGCGCCACGATGGCCTGCTGGATCTCCGGCAACGTACGACCCGCAGCGGGAATTTCGCCGGCATACGGGATGTAAATGCTGCCCTTCTGGTCCACGGCCTGAGGCGGCAAATCGACGAAATTGCCGGGACGGGCGCCCGCGGCCGTCGCAGGCGTGAAAAGGCCGCCCGGCGCCGCTTCGAAAATCGATACGTTGAGAACGTCGCCGACTCCGGCAACCTGCTGAGGCTTCGGACGCTTATCCGGAAACTCGCCCTGAAAACTGATCAGATTGGGCTGAGAAAGAAAACCAATCGTATCGGCGCTCACATCGACCAGAGCGTACGGCAGAGCCGCATTGGAGTGCAGGCCAGCCGTCGGAAAGCTATGGATGGCATCGCTTTTCGGCCCGGTTGCCGGCAGTTCCGAGCAGGCAGGCAACGCCACTGCTGCAACTGCCACAAGAAGCCACGGGATCAGCGTCCGCACAACTGTACGATCATTGCTATCCGGCGACCGACGCCCGTCTAGACGTCGCCAGGCCCCACTCACGAACGACGCGATAATCCGGGTTGTCAAAGCCGCCCCTCAGATGCCAACTTATTGTCGAACGTCACCGTTAATCCGGCGTTAAATACCGAAATATAAACCGCAAGCTTTGGTTGCGACCTTACAAGGCGACTCTTGCGCGTCAAAGACCGCGGCCCTTGGCGAGCGCTGGTTTTGCGCAGTAGTTGCATTCGAGCCACAGCATCGAAGGCCCGCGCCCCTTCGGAGATTCAATTGCAAGATCAGACCTTTGGGGCTCGCCCTACTCGATCGGCCCCAGAATCTGGCTCCACAGCTAACGTGCCCGGCGATCAGATTGTTGCGCCGCGTCGCCCGTGCACCTGCCGCCGCGGTCGACCCGCTCGCGAGTCCCAAGCCCCATAGCTGCGCGGCATTGATGCGCCGGAATCGAGGCACTACAAGGATTTACAGCTGATTCCCAGGCGCGGACATGCTCTAATTAGATGGTATGAGTCGTACCGCAGCGCGACTGCTGACGAAGCTAGGTTCAGCGCGCGGAATATAAGTAACGAAAGCGTCGAGCATTGGATCTGCACTTGGTGCTTTGGCGCCGAGAAGCGTTGGCGTGTGCTCGGATTTGCCTGTTACGGAGTATGGGGCACCACCATGGGATTTGCAGCCATCGGGCTGAGCATGCTGGGGTTCGCGATCGGCGTCCTGTTTCGACTGAGACTTATGCTGTTGGCGGTCGCGCTACTGCTGCTGACATCAATCGTCTTTTCGGTCAGTCGCGGGTTCAATTTCTTAGATACGGCGGTGATGGTCATGGCCGCGCAAACTATCCTCCAGGGCAGCTATTTCTTGGGACTGGTCGCGGGGACCATGTTTTCGGCTCACCGGGTGCGGCATATTCTATAAAATGCGTCTCACGGGGCCGTTCAGCGATTAGCTGTCGCGCCACGTGCTCACGGTTTTTGGCACTCGGAATAGAATGAGCCATTAGCCGCATCGGTTCGCTCAAGACAATGAGCGACATCCGCGACCTTGCCAGCAATGGTAAAATCATAACCCTGATCTCTCAAAACGAGAGCATAGCGACCAGGGGGTAGTGCAAATTCCGGCTTTTCCGATTGCACCAGCAGCATTTCAGGTTTTCCAGGGACCGGCCGTACTCTGAACTCATATGAGATATTGCGAATATTCCAGGCATTCGAAACCGGCAGAAAATTCGGTTTACCCTTCGCATCGAAGGTTAAGGCGCGGACCACACGAGCGATCACTCGAACTTCCACTCGATCCGGTGCATTCTCCGCAATGTCGCGCCGATACAGGATGAACTTCGCCTTTCCATCGCTGAGGGTCGTGCGGCTGGGTTCGTTGACCGGAGTGGAGATCGCGATCCGCTTGTCCGGTACTCTCTCGGGCAAACGATAGAGTTCGCTCAGCGTGCCATTGCTCAGGCCGTATACGCCGTAATCGCTTGGAACCGGGAAAGGCGGGGAATTAGAGGGTACGGGAGCGGGGCTCGGAGCGACCGGCGCAGGACTCTGGAGAGCCGCCGTCGCAACATTCGGGTGCGCGGCTGAGCGGGCGGACTGGGTCAACTGCTCGCCCAACTGGGGCAAGCGCTCTTGACGAAGCGCGAAACTCGCGACGGCGCCAAGCGCCGCAATTACGGCGCAGACCAAGGCAAGCCTCACGACGAGCTTCCGGTTAGGAACTTCCAGTATCTGAATGTAGGGACGCGGATAAATCCTGTCCGGCGCAATGATGTCTTCCGCACCGGGCGTAATAGGGCCGACGTTTGCAAGAGATGCCGAGGGCGATGTGGATAAGGCGGTACCCTGCCCGATTTGCCTAGAATGAGGTGGCGCCTCGAGACGCTCGACCTGGCGCGCGGAGAACCGCTCGACCCCGTTAATTGCCGTTTCGAGCGCGGCCGACAGCCGCTTGCGTTCTGATTCATCGAGTTGCGCTGTATCGATTGTCAGCCTTGCGCGCGCAAATTCATAGATCGCAAGGCGCATTTGGGTCGGATCATCCTTTACCTTGTCGATCATTCGCTGAAGAATCAGTGCGCATTCGACCTCTTGTGCATGCGGCAACACAGCCCCGTCCTCATGGGCTTCAGGAATTTCTTGTTTCATCGCCTGGCGCACCGGTTTCCCCATCCGTCGAATTAAACCACGCAATCTCTTGACTAGACAACGCTTTCTCGAACCAGGACCGACGGCGCGGATGCAGCCTCGGGCAGGCATGTGACGCCCGGTCGCCTCCACAATACGACTTCGCGATTTGTGCGCAGGCAGTCGCTTGGCGAGGCTCCACCTTACAGTCTATTCTGGACTTCCGGACATATTCACCGTGACTCGAGGATCAGGCTATGCGCCACATCGGCAAGATCGCTGTTGCAGTCGTTTTCGCAGGATTTTTCGTCTTATTGGCTGGCATATCGGAGCCAGCAGCGGCTCGCGGCCGCCTCTATCCCCTCACCCAATGCGGGCCCGGTCTGGCCTATTTGTGCCCGCTGCATGGTTCCTTCGAAGGCGCTCCGTTCCACTACAACGTCGCCATTTACCCCGGCTGCATCAGGACCGTTGCTGTTCAGACTCCCTCCGGTATCGAACGCCGCCCGGCAGTCGTATGCGGAGCGCCGCAAAGGGAAATGATCTGGTGGTGGTAAGGCCGCGCTGAGATATCGCTCTCAACGCAGACGGCAATGGCGGCCGACAGGCGGGACTCTACCTGCCTTGCTGTCGCGCTATTCCACTGTGGGTCGTCGAGGATTGAGACGGCGCATTCCTGATCGCTCCATTGTTAATCGGGCCTTGATTGATTCCCCTGGTCGAGTACGGACCGCTTTGGCGCACGAGATTGCCGTACATGTCCCGCTGGCTGGACACACCACTTTGCGCGTATGCCGAACAGGTGAACGTCATCAGACAAAAAATTGCTAACCTGAATCTCATCGGAACCTCAGGCCTCGGTAAGCTGAGAAGGTACTAGCACGATCGAAGGCACCTTTCCTATCGAAAGCCATGAGATTTTTTGGGCCAGTTCGCCTAAGCCGCCAACAACTCATTTCCGAACGTCGGCCCAGGGCTCGTAACGCCAAGCCGAGATCAGTCCAGGAGCAGCCCAATGGAATGGGTACTTTTCGTATCGTTGCAGTGGATCGTATACGGAAGCCCGACCCAGCCGACCACGCAGCAGATCCAGTCTTTCCCTTCGCAAGAGCTTTGTGACAAGGCCGCCGATGCGATCCGGGCCGAGATCAGCAAGCCAATTGCGGCGCAGCGCATTCAGACAGTTGGGCGCGTGGTCTGCCTGCTGCGAAAGGACAAGTAGCGAATCCCCACCACGTCACAACAGCGATCCATGCGAGTGCGGGTTAATTCCTCACGAACTCGACTATCGCCCCTTAGATACCTCTCGGACGACCGGCCCCGAAATATGGGGCGAACAGAGGATCAGGTCGCACCATCAGGCGGCAAGATTCGGGCACGCTGTCGAGCTTAGCTGAATTACAATTGTAGCAAAACCGATGCAGCCAGATACCAGCCTATAGGCAAGGTCCCGTCCTACAGCGAGGGCTGTCGGACGAGCCAAGGTGGATCGAATAAACAACGCAAAGCGCCGCCGCCGTGCCAGTCGGCTTGGCAAGCCTTTTGCGAGTCCCGCTCCAGGAATCAGAATCTGATCCGGAATGTAACGCAAAGAGGCGATTATGGTGGACCAGTATTATTTTGAAACAGCGAAGACGCAGCGCAGGGACCATCCGGGGCGCGAGCGCGCAAGGCTAGAGAGGCTTCGGGCTCGCGACGCATTGCGCAAGGAGCGCGAGATCGAAATCAATCGCGTGACGGCCGCACGGCTTCAACACATGATTACTGAACTCGAGCGCCAGGTGGTCAGCCTCAACGGCAGCATCGAGGCTGCGTTGGACGGCGCCCAAAGCCGGGATCCCTCGAATTTCGCTTACCCAATAGCCGCGAGAGCGCTGGGCTCGCGAAGGGACAATATGCGGAGCACAATTGATATTCTAACAAAACAACTGGCCCAGGTTAATGCGGCCAACCCTAGCTCCTCCACGGCCCAGGCGTAACGCGGCCGGCCGAGGCTCGCCGTCAGTACACAACCGGCTGATAGACGTACACAGGGCCAAGATAGAGGTGGCACGCGAAAAACGGGCCCCAATTGGCCGCCGGATACACGTAGGTGAGAGGCGAGAGCAAATTGCTACGGCCAAAGTCCTGGTGAGTGCCGCACCAAGCATGCCGGTGCAAGTAGGTCCTGGCCTCTGCCCGTTCCAACCCGCCCGCGGCAAGAACGGCAAGCATAGCTACAATCGAAGCTACTCTCATGTAAGCGCCTCCCAATCGATCGGTGCCCAAACAAGAGACCCAGCCGTTTTAGCCGGCATGGGCATTCTGCCGATACCCGGATAGCGAAGCAAGCCCCCGGCCCCACCGTGGCGTGCGATGTGGGTCCGGGCGGCTCGTCGGGTCCCCCACCAGCACGGCCAATAAGCGCCGTGGCGGGACACCGCCCCACGATGCCACCAGCGGGGCCAAGGCGACCCAGGAGTCGGTAGCCGTCCCCGACGATGGCTTTCCGCGCCTTGCAGCTCCGAGGCCTATACGGCCACGCTCGCCCCGACTGACGACAGTTGCACGAGGCCCGGCTATGAACGCGCGCCTCGGTCCGTTGTCATCAGCGGATTTGTGATGGTGTACACGAACTCTCTGTCTCATCGCCCCAAGTCACGGCCAGAAATTTGATGGCAAAGTGAGTAGTTCGGATTTATCCGTCCTGCTGGGATCGTCTGCTCTTGACGCTAGCGTTATGCCCGATCGGCCACTATCCGGGCGATACATCACCTGAAAATTGCCATCGAGACCATCCCTGTTTCATTCCAATGACGCCCACGGCTTTGGTCCCTTCGCGGCTTTGCAAATTCGCCCCGCCAGGTTAATTATTCTAAGAGCAGCTTGACCTTGGCCCAGGTCAGATCGCCACCTCGTTTTCTTGATATCGTCGGTTTATTCAGTATCGATCAATTAAATGTCGGTCCCCCTGTCCTGTTGCTGCAAGCGTGCCCAGCCATTGAACGATAGAGAAGGCCGGTTGCGAGATTTTTCGCTATTCACGCGGGCTGGATATGCGACCGGAGGCCTGACTTTGTTGACGATCAAAGGCCAGCGGATGTTTGCGGTTTAGATGGGAACAAAGGCTTGGGCAGGTCAATGAATTGAATACAGGATCTTAAACGTTCGAACTGTTTCCTCTCGACCGCGATCGGGCGATGTTGAGTCGTTCTTAGGATCGTCCGATCGTAATTTAAACCTATTGACACCGTCGTCGCCTGAGGAGTGAGATAGCTCCGATCGAGAAGCGGGAGGAAGAGTCCCATGCGGCTGGATCGCGACAAGATCGAGCTCCTGGCGGGCTCCGTGGCCCTGATCCTTTTCGCAGTGGCCTTGGTTGTTTTCGACAACCTTTGAATCCGTAACGAATTGAATTTGCGCTATGGCGGATGCCGTCTTCCAGTCTCGTGGGGAGCCAGCCTCCTAGGCATGTCTATTGCGGGTGTCCGAGCATCTTTTGAGCACGCAATCTCTTCGCCGACCCAACTTTGCCAGCTGCATGAAGTCATCGGCGTTGTGTTTGCTCTGTTCGCTTTCGAGCAGAATACTCTGAGCGAAAGCCGAACTGGGCACATTTTGAATCTTCGAGTTATACTGACGACCCCTCTCAGACCTGTGGAGCGCCGGGCCTTTCGTATGTTGTCGGTTGCCCCGGGACACTTCGCAGCACTTGCGGACAGCTCCATAGTGACGGCTTCAGTTTGGCGCCCTGCCCCTCGCTCCGCCAAGGCGGTTTGGAAACGCTCGCCAAGCCGGTCCATCTATTCTCGACCCGTCGGCCAATCATTTAGCGGATAGGACGCGGCGGCGGGCGAGCCGTGACGGAAGGTTTCGCCGCTTCAGGTTTATGTGGAGCTGCTGGCCGCGATCGCCAGCACCTATCAGCACGTCAGCGGTTGCAAAGAGTTGGATCTTAACGATCGTAAGATTGCTTGATCCGCAGTTTGCAGCATCATCAAGCTGAGAATGCCGACGGTCAGCTTGGCGGGCAATCCCGGGTTCCCTTCCCGCTTCTGACTTACGCCCTCGTTCGGACGGTGCCCCTCTCCGAGGATCGTTGCCCATTCGACTGATTCCTATTGCCTTCTGTTGCTCCTTGCGAAACGATGATGCGAGTCTTGCGGAGCGCCCGCACAGGAGTAAAACTGATGCGCCCATCACAGTTCCGCCCAAAGATGCTCTCTGGAGGGCGGTCGCCAACTCTGCCAATGGGACGCCGAACGAAAAAGGTGCGGCAATTGGCCCGCGCAAAACACCGGGGTGCTCCAAGCTTCCTACGCAAAGGGTGGCGTCGGCGACGGAAGCAATCATCAAAGGCCAAGGTCATCCCCGCTACTGGCTTGCGCCGGAGCGATCGATACTCCGTTATTGGCACGCGACGGCGCCCAGGACTGACCGGCAGCAAACCGAGGCCGGTGCGCTACGGGAAAATACGCGCCATTAATCCCTTTTGCATCCGTTCAGTTCGCGCACAGTATCGGGTCTCACTGGCGCGCCGCGCCCATGTCCAATGCACTGCTAGAAAATCTGCTGCGGCGCCACAATATACGATGACCAAGGGCCTGGAACTCGTTGATCGGGCCACGACAAGGATTGAAGAATTGAAGGACACACTGCGCGGAGCCATGCCGCCCCATAATCCAGCGACGCCACCACCCGAGAATGAAGCGCCAGCCGAAACAAGTGCTTGCCCCTTTGAGCCGGCCGAACAAGATGCGCTATCGGCCGTCGAGCAAGCTCAAGCGACTCCCCCGACGGAGGAGAGGTCGCGGCGCAAAGATCATCGCGTTCCAATCGCTACGGCGGCGCTCCAGTTGGCGATCTCCGAAGCTATCAAGGCTACGCCTGACTGCGAAGCCTTCGTTGGCGTGATTGTTGAGAAAACCAAATCGAAATCGCGCCTTGATGCGAATTGGAGCATTCGGGGAATCAAATTCGGCAAGGCTCCTAAAGAGGCGGTCAATCAAGCCCTAACAGGCATCGTGCAGCGCCTCCAACAGGACTTTACGCTTTCCGAACGTTAGGTCCACAGGCAGCGCCTCTTCGTTCTGCTGACGAGCGCTCCACAATTTTCACGAGGGAACTGACGTAACGAAACGAGATGAACGTCGAACTGAGCGCCGAGGAATGTTTCGCCTCACCCCCTTCGGGCGATCGCGAGTCGACATGACCAAGCATAACGCGCGCCGCAAGGCCAAAAGATCCGCCATTTGCCGTCTGTCAAGTTATGCGATTTCCGAGAATCAATTTTAATGCGAACCTGAAACGGAGTCTAGTAAAGCACACGTTCGGGATTTCGTAAGCTCACATTTCTTAGAATCTCAGCAACCTCGCACTTCGGGGTTCCAATCCCAACGATGTCGTGCCACTATCCGGCGCGGCGACGCTTC
>Ga0134126_10006565_pt1 | contig 14574 bp, 11 predicted proteins | sample KB31752_FD_96881 | JGI IMG/M metagenome (GOLD analysis project Ga0134126, IMG submission 96881) | Terrestrial soil microbial communities with excess Nitrogen fertilizer from Kellogg Biological Station, Michigan, USA - KB3-175-2 | ecosystem: Environmental > Terrestrial > Soil > Unclassified ... | reverse complement strand
GTCCGGCGAACATCAGCTGCGCCAACCCGCTGCTCACCGCCCAGGAGCTTGCGACGCTCTGCAACCCGACCAACCTTGCGGCGAACCAGGCGTACGCCAGCCAGAGCCTCGGCCTGAACCTGCCGCCCAACGAAGTCCATCTGTATATCGGCCGTCGCGACGTCGAAGGCGGCCCGCGCGTCGACGACTACGTATCGAACTCGTTCCGGGAAGTCCTGGGCACCAAGGGCGCACTGGGCGACGTGTGGAGCTACGACGCGTTTGCCATGATTTCCAATTCCGAGCTGCAGCTTCACCATAACAACAATCTGGGAGTCATCCAGATCCAGAACGCGCTGGATGTCATCCCGAACCCCGCGAGCGCCTCAGACCCGACTACGGGAGTCGTGGCGGGCACGCCCGTGGGAGCACCGGTCTGCCGGTCCGCGACCGGCATCAGCACCGTCCCGACCGATACCGGGTGCGTACCCTGGAACATCTGGGTTCCGGGCGGCGTGACCCAGGACGCGCTGAACTACATGATCATCCCGGCGGGGTTCACCGAGACGGTCCGGGAGCAGCAGCTACAGGCGACCGTCAACGGCGATCTCGGTCAGTACGGCATCAAGCTGCCGACTGCCAGCGAGGGCATCAAGGTCGCGGGCGGCGCCGACTGGCGCGAGGAGTGGCTCGACCTGGAGCCCAGCTTCGTGTCGCAGTTCGGCCTGACCTCGGGAGACTCGCCGATTCCGCCCGAGCACGGCAATTTCAACCTGTGGGAAATCTTCGGGGAAGCGAGGGTCCCGATCCTGTCCGACAAGCCGTTCTTCAACCGGCTGGAGGCGGATCTCGGCTACCGCTATTCGAGCTACAACCTCGGATTCAATACCAATACTTACAAGCTGCAGCTCGAGTGGGCGCCGGTCAACGCGTTCCGCGTCCGCGCCGGCTACAATCGCGCGGTTCGCTCGCCGAACATCGACGAGCTCTTCTCCGGCGACAGCATAGGCCCGGGCGGCGTGTCGGATCCCTGCTGGGGCGCCACTCCGTCTCTCTCCCAGGCGCAATGCGCGTTGACGGGGGTGTCAGCCGCGAACTACGGACATCTGTCCGTCAACCCGGCGGCGCAGATCAACAACGAAAGCGGTGGCAACATCCATCTGCAGCCTGAGATCGCCGACACCTACACCTTCGGCGTGGTATTCCGTCCCGAGTTCATCCCGGGCCTGTCGGCATCGGTGGATTACTACGATATCAACATCAGGAACACGATCGAGGCCCTGGCCGCCTCCACCGTGATCCAGGGATGCGCCACCGGCACGACTGCGTTCTGCTCTCTCATCCATCGCGGTCCCAACGGCTCCCTCTGGCAGAACCAGCAGACGGAATTCGTGGTTACGACGGACCAGAACATCGGCAAGCTGCGCACCAAGGGCGCGGTCCTCAATGTCCAATATGGGATGGGCGTGGGCGGGCTGGGACACGTAAACCTCGGACTGGAGGGCAATTGGGTGCGCGAGCTCATCACGCAACCGACTCCGGAGTTGAGCTCCGCGTATGACTGCGCAGGGTTCTACGGAGCGACTTGCGCGGGCAACGGCAGCATCGGCGATGGACCCATCCCGCACTGGCGCCACGTGTTCACCGCATCCTGGGAAACGCCGTGGGCGGGCCTCGGAATCAACCTGCGGTGGCGGTATATCGGCCCGACTCAGGACGACGGCTTGAGCTACAACCCGAACCTGAGCGGCGACGGCTACTACACGGCCGCCGACCATATCCCGATGTACAACTACTTCGACCTGTCGGCCAACATTCCGGTGATCAAGGGGGTGACGGCGACGCTCGGCGTGAACAACATCGCCGACAAGGAGCCGCCGCTCGTTCCCTCCGGCACGTTCTCGGCGTGCCCGACGGTCGGATGCAACGACAACACGTGGCCGGGAATGTACGACACCATGGGTCGGTACATCTTCCTGCACGTCGAGGCGCGGTTCGGCGGAGCGGAATCCGGGAAGGAATAAGCGATCGAGGAATGAGAGCGGCGGGCTTCGGCCCGCCGCTTTTTTTTGCCCCGATCCAGCGGCGGTCAGAGCGCCGGGTCGCCGGCCCCGCCGTAGTGGCGGCTGTAGATCTCGGTAGCCGCCTTGATCATTTCCTGTTCCGCCTGGGTCAGGAAAGGATTCCAGACGTCGAAAATCAGGATTGCGCGCGGCACGGCGGAGTCATTCCAGGCTTCGTGCTCGATCGTATCGTCGAACGCCCAGGCTTTGCCGGGAATCCATTCACGAGTCTCACCCCCCACCCGAAAGCCGCAGCCAGGCGGCACGATCAGCGGCAAATGGACGGTCAGACGGGAATTCGTCATCCCGGTATGCGCGGGGATGCGGGTCTTGGCGTCCAGAATGGAGAAAAAGGCATTCGGCGCACGGGTCTCGATCCGCACACAGGGCGCCTCTTCGAGGAGTTTCGCGGTCACCGGACAGCGCGCCAGATGCGCCGGGTACGCCTCGCCGTAGTTCCACAGGTAGTAGGCACTCCAACGGCGGTTGTGATTGAGCTCCCGCCACTGGTCCAGCGGGTCGCTGGCGGCCAAGTGCACGTATGGCGTGAGACCGTCGCCATCAGTGGCCATTACATCCAGCAGCTCGGCACGGATTGCATCGGTGGCCGCCTCGAAAGCGTCCAGCCACGGAAACATCGCCCGGTCGAAGAACTCGATCACCGGCAACTCGGGAAAATACATCCAGGTCGGCTGCGACGGGTAAGCGGTCCGTTTGCCGAGAAGGATGTCCAGGCACATTCTGACGCGGCGGTCGTCTTGCCCGTGCCGTTGCTGCACCTCACGCAAGGGGGACTCGAGTTCCGCAGTCAGACTGTCGAGATCCCGGGCGACGATCGTGCGCGCGTGCGCCACGGCTTTGGCGATCGTCTCCGGCAACTGCATGTCCGGCAAGACACACGCCAGCGCATTGCGATAGATGCGCGCGGCCATGCGGGTCTCGCCCACGTCCTCATAGTGCGAGGCCTTTTGCAGGAGGGCCGAAAGGTGGCGCGGCTGCAGAGCCAGTGCCTTCTCCAGCGCCTCCAGGGCCTCTTCCCGGCGCTCGAGCGCCCTCAGGCTGCCGGCAACGTTTGCCCACAGCGCCGGCTCTCGTGGCGCGACGGCCACGGCCCGGGAGAAGAGCTTTTGCGCTTCGGCCGGCTGGCCGCGATTCATCATCCGCACACCGAGCTCATTGAGGACGGCCGGGTGGTTGGGCGCCTGCTGTGCCAGGCGGGCCAGCAACTGGTCCGACTCCTTCGCACGGCCCGCGGCCGCTTCGCGTTTGGACGCCTGAAGCTGACTTAAAATGGCGGCTTCGTCCCATTGAACCGGGTTGGCACTGCTCACGGGGCAACCTGTAGCGAACGCACGATGGCCGATTGTACCGGCTCGGCGCCTGAATTGACGGCCCGAGCGGGCTGTGATTCCAATAGCCGACTCGAGGTCCGCAACGGAAAAGCCGGGGAAGATGCCTTGACCGCCAATGACTCGATCGCCCTGGAACTGATGACGCTATCGGCCCGTCTGGACTCCGATCCGGCGCGCGTGCGTGCGCGCGCGCGCGAGCTTCTGGACAGGGCACCCGATAGCCGCTCGCTTGGGCTGCTGCTCGCTTCGGCCTCGCTGAAGCTGGGCGATGCCGCTGCGGCGATTGCGGTTCTGGAGCCCTGCGTGGCGCGCGAGCCGCGGTCCGCGGTACTGCGCCTCGAAATCGGCCGCGCTTATCGGGCAGCCGGACGGCCGGCGGATGCTGCTGTCGCTCTGCGCGAAGCCGTCACGCTCGATGCGGCGCTCGCCGAAGCCTGGCGGGAGCTGGCCGAGCTGTCCTTCGCCACGGGCGACGAGCCGGGCGGCGACGCCGCGTATCTGCAATACAGCCGGCTCGCGAAGAGTCCCACGGTGTTGGCCGGTCCCATGACCGCGCTCGCGGAGGGCCGCTTCGACGCCGCCGATCAGCTCTTGGAACGCCACCTCGCCGGATCCCCAAGCGACTCGGTCGCTTGGCGTCTGCGTGGCGATGTTGCCATGCGCCGGCAACGGTATGCCGATGCCGAAAGATTCTTCGGCCGTTGCCTCGACACGGCGCCCGGTGATGCCGGCGCTCGCTGTGGATTAGCCAGCGCGCTGCAGGAGCTGCACCGGTCCGAAGAAGCGCTGCCGCTGCTCGACCGCCTGCTGACCTCCGAGCCCGATCGGGCTCTTTACATCGAGCACAAGGCCAAGGCGCTGCGGCAGCTCCTGCGCAACGACGAGGCGATGGCGCTCTTGCGGCAAGCGGCCGTGCGTCACCCGGACGGCGCGAGCCTGCTGCTGCTCTACGGTCACATCCTGCGCGAAGAAGGCGAAACCGCAGCAGCCATCGAGACCTATCGCCGGGTGACGGCTCTATCACCGGGCGCTGGCACGGCCTGGTGGTGCCTGGCGAACACCAAGACTTACTCCTTCACGGACGCCGAGCTCGCCGACATGCGCCAGCTCTTGGATTCGGCGCGGGCGGCGGGCACAGACGGGGTCCCCCTGGAATCGGGTCGGGCCGCGGACAGCGATCGGGTCCACCTGGAGTTCGCGCTGGGCAAGGCGCTGGAGGACCGGGGGGAGTATGAAGAGTCGTTCCGACACTATTCGAGCGGCAACGCCTTGCATCGCGCCACTTTCAGCTATCGTGCACTGGCGGTGGAGCGCACGGCGCAGCGCCTTTGCGAGACCGTCACGCCGGAGTTCATCGCGCGCCGGCGCGGATGGGGAAGCGATCGTACCGATCCGATCTTCATCGTCGGCCTGCCAAGGTCGGGCTCTACGCTGCTCGAGCAGGTGCTGGCGAGCCATCCGCAGGTCGAAGGAACACATGAGTTGCCTGAGATCCCGCAGATCGCCGCCACGCTGGTGTTTCAGCAGGACGACGACGGCGGACCCGTGAGCGATCCACTCACATCACTGACCGCGGAGGAAGTCGCAGCGTTCGCAGACCGATATCTGGCACGCTGCCAGCGTTACCGCAAATCAGGGCTCCCCCGCTTCACCGACAAGCAACTCGGCAATTTCCGCAATGCGGCCCTCATTCATCTGATGTTCCCGCGCGCCGCCATCATCGACATCCGCCGGCACCCCATGGCGTCGTGCTTCGCCTGCTACAAGCAGCATTTTTCCCATCTCGTGCCGTTCTGTTACGACCTCGGCGAGATCGCACACTACTACCGCGATTATGTCCGTCTGACGGACCACATGGATGCCGTATTGCCGGGGCGGGTGCATCGGGTCTACTACGAGCGCTTGGTCGCGGATCCTGAAGGTGAGGTCCGCAGGCTGCTCGACTACTGTGGTTTGCCGTTCGAGCCCGCCTGCCTGCAGTTCCATACCAACAGACGCGCCGTCCGCACCATCAGCTCGGAGCAGGTGCGCCGTCCGATCTACAAGGACAGCCTCGAGCAATGGCGGCATTACGAGCCCTGGCTCGGGCCCCTGCGGGAAGCCCTGGGCGATCTCGTTGCTGCGTATCCCGCGACGCCTACCTGAGGAGCTAAGCGCGTCGGGGCCGGTTGCCGACGGTTGTCGGCGCTGCGGGCGGGCGCGGCAGGAGAAGAATCCGGGAACGCCGGTAATCGAGAACGAGCGCGCTCACCGACCCCAGCACATCCATGCCGATGATGGCCGCAGGGCGCGCTTCTAGGTTCCAGACCTTGAAGATGGCCACGCGAGTGTAGACGATGTGCAGGTGTTGGATCGCAATGGGACCGAGGGCGATCGTGGGAGACCGGATCGAGCCGCCGGGCGCGATCTGCCGGGTCACGCCGAAGACGCGCGCGGGCGACTCATCGCTGGACATCTGATGAACCAACGCGGCACGCAGCGCCGCGTTGCCCAAGGTATTCGAAGCACCGGTATCGATGACGGCGGCAACGGGAATCCCGCCGATCCGCGCCCTGACTTGCAACAGCCCCCCCGCTGTTCGTGTAGCCGGAATGACCAGAAAGCCCTTCGCCTCCCGCTCAGCCGACTTGTCGATCCAGACCCGGTCGTGCGCGAAATCGACCTCCACGTGCCCGGCGCCGAGCCCCGCCATGCCCAGGATGCCATCGAGCCCCTGCAACACCGCGCCGTCGACGATGGGCATTCTGACATCGGTCCGCACCACATCGCCCACCTGGAGGCGCGAAACATTCACCCAGGGCAGCTCCTGCACGCCGGTGGCGCCCTCGACCCGGATGACCTTGTCCTGGATCAGGGGAAGGCTGAGAACGGATACGAGGCGAGGCGAGATCATGCAGGCATCGGCCCCACTGTCGAGCAGGAACCGGAACGGCCCCTTGCCATCGAGCATGACCGCCGCGACGACACGCCCGCTGCGATCGGGCTGGGTGGGGCTCGCGAATAGAGAGCCCGCCTGATTTGCCTCAGTAGCGGCCAAAGGGGGGTTGGGTGGGGCAAGCGGACGCGCTGCGTCCGGAGCACTGGCCGACGCCACCGCTGCCGCCAGCGAAGCTGCCAGCCAGAGCACGATCCGCGGTGCGGACTTCATGGAGCGCTCCCGGCGAAATGCCTGGGTGGGGCACCCACGTGCACTATACCTCTACTGGCTTTGGGCAGGGTGTGGCGGCGTCGATTGCAGGCACATGGACCATTTTCGCCTCTCCGGCGTCGCCCATAGAGCCACTCTGGACGCCCCGATAGAGCCACTCGGCCGGTTTCGTGACGCAGGTGCCTGACAACACTACATAATTAAAGTCGGCCCGATCGTGGACGGACCCCGGCCGCGAGGCCCCGGTTCAGGCTCGTGGCATTTACTCGAGGTAGAGCGCCGCCCAAGAGGTGACGTCCGCAGGGAGTTGCGTTAAGCTCCCTTGAAAGCTGTTTCGCTAACGCCGACAGGTTGGCGGGAGACGACTATGGCAACATTACGAGTTCATCTGCTTCTTGGCACAGCCCTGATTGCCGCCGCCGGTTGCGCCCAACAGCCGGTCAGAGCCGACTACACGGCACCCGCGGCAGTCTCGGCGACGGTACCCGCTTCGGCAGCCACCGCCACCTCGACCCGGTTGGCGAGCGCTTTTCCGGCGCCTCTTCTCGTGTTCGCTTACGAGCAGGGCTGGCGACAGGTGCTTCTCAGCGGCAACGATCGCTATTTCTGCCGCTCGGACGCCCCATCGGATTCGCTGATCCCCAGCCAACGCTGCGTCACCGAGTCACAGTTGGAGTTCATCCGGTTGACGGTGGAGCAGCAACGACAGCAGCTCACCCGGCCGCTTCCCCTCGATCGAGCGGGCTGACGCGCGCGAAGACCCATCGTGGCCACGCTTGGATTCCGTCTCCTCCTCGGTGCCGCTTGGATTGCCGCAGCCGGCTGTGCCCAACAGCCGGTGAGTGCCGGGCACAGCTCTCCTACAGCCGTGCCGGCGACAGCGGCGCCCACCGCGGCATCGACTGCAGCCATGAAGAAGTCCGTTCCGCCGCGACTTCTCGTGTTCGCGCATGATCAAGGCTTCAGGCAGGTGGTCATCAAAGGCGACAGCTACTATTTCTGCAAGACAGAGGACCCGATGGGCTCGATCATTCCGGCCCGTCAGTGCGTCAATCAGTCGCAGCTGGAGGCCTTACAGCAGCAGGTAAGGGAGCAGCAGGAACAACTCAGCAGGCAGGCTCCTCAGACGGGATCGTCTACAGGTCCATAAACGGACGCTTCGAGGCGCGTCGAACTTACGGCCTCGAATTCGGCGTAGACTGCGGTGGAAGGTCGACCTCGGGTACAACGGGAGACCCATCATGACCGCACTGCGAATTCCCCTACTCCTCGGCACTGTTTTGATCGCCACCGCCGGCTGTGCACAACAGCCGAAGAGAGCTGACTATACGGCCCCGGCAACTGTTGCGTCGGCAGCACCGAACTCGGCAGCTACCGATGCTGCGTCCCGGGCCCTGACGAGCGCTTTCCCGCCCCGTCTTCTCGTCTTCGCATACGACCAGGGCTGGCGTCAGGTGGTCGTTGCCGGCAATGAACACTACTTCTGCCGGACAGATGCCCCGCCGGGCTCGATGATTTCGGGTCCACACTGCCTCAGTCAGTGGGAGCTGCAGACCGAGCAGCTGCTCATCGCACAGGAACAGGAGAAACTCAGGCAGCCGATTCCGTATCTTCCCATGAAGTAGCCGTAGGAACCTACGGCGTCAGAGTTGGACCCGCGACCACGCCCGTGAGATGGCGGGCGGTCATCGCCTGATTGAAGCTCGCCACATCCCCGGTCAGGAAGTCGTCGTAGGCCTGGATCGCGGCCCGATACTGAGGGTCGAGCAGCGTCTTCTGTTGCCGGATCGCTGCCGTGACCGCGTCGTCCTCCCCCTCCAGCATGTCAGCCAGCCTGGCCGCCTGCTCGTGAATCCCATCGGGGATTCGTAGCTCCGACTCCTCGGCGCCGGCATTGCTCGTGATCTTCGCCTCGAGAGCCTCGCTCGCCTTCTCGAGAGACTGCGCCGCCGTCTGCACGGCGTGCTCATCGGACGAGTCTTTCACCGACACCTGCAAAGCCTTCAACTGTTCGTCGATCGCATGGAGGCGATTGAGCGCCACATCGACCTGTGAGACTTCGTGGAGCACGGCCTCCGTCAGCTGGTAGCGGTCCTGCATGTCCTGCTGGCTCGCGTGCGAGGCGGGATCGTTGACGATGGTGAAGCCATGCTCGGTCGTGTGACCGCCGATTGTGAGCGTCGCCGTGTAGCTGCCCGGCGGCAGCATGGCGCCTGACTCCGGCCCCTGCAGGAACGGCAACGCGGACTGCCAGCGTACCGGACCATCGGCGCGCAGGTCCCAGTAGATACGCTGCATTCCGGCCTGACCCGGCACCCAGGGTACCTTCTTGCCCGCCGCAACCTGCGCGGGTCCCACCGGTCCCAGCTCTGCCTTCCCGGAATGCAGTCCCTTCATCGTGCGCACCACCTTGCCGGAGGAGTCGGTGATGACGAGCTCACCGGGCTCCTTCACGGCCTTGGGGAGGTAGTAGGTGAATTCGGCGCCGTAGGGCGGATTCTTGCCGTAGAACGTCTCATCGCCGAGCCATCCGATCGGGGTCCACGGCCAGAAGCGCAGCGCCGCGCCAGGATGAAACAGCGTGACCGGCGACTCAGCCATCCGCGTCCCGTAGTCCTGGAACGGTGTCAGGTCGTCCAGAATCCAGAGCGAGCGCCCGTGAGTCGCAACGACGAGATCGTTGTCACGCGTATCGAAGGCGAGATCGTAGACCGAGACATCGGGAAGGCCGAGGCCGAAGAGGTACCACTTCTTGCCCGCGTCCCACGAGACATAGAGGCCGTTCTCCAGACCCGCGTAGTAGAGATCCGGGTTGCGGGGATCGCGCCGGACCACGTGGGCATAGACGTCGGACGGCAGGTTGCCGCTGATCGAGGTCCAGTGCGCGCCATAGTCGCTGGTGCGATAGAGGTAGGGCTTGAAGTCGCCGCTGAAGTGCCGATCGACCGCAATGAGGGCACTGCCCGGATCACTAGCCGAGACGTCGATCGATTCGACGCGTCCCCAGGCGGGCAGCTTCGCAATGTGGCCACTCACGTTGTTCCAGGTTCCACCGCCGTCACGAGTCACCTGCACATAGCCATCATCGGTGCCCACCCAGATCACGTTGGAATCGGAGGATGCGGGAGTGATGGCGAGAATGGTGTCGTAGACCTCGGCGCCCGAGTTGTCCTTGATGATCGGCCCGCCGGAAGAGCCCAGCTTCGATGGATCGTTGCGGCTGAGGTCCGGACTGATCGGCTTCCAGATGCGGCCCCGATCCTCGCTCTTGAAGAGAACGTTGCCGCCTGCGTAGAGCACCTTGGGATCGGCCGGCGAGACCGCGAACCCCGCATCCCAGTTGAAGCGGTACGGCAGACCCGCGACTCCGCCACCGCCGGTATCGCGCGGATACGGCGAGATGCGCAGTATCTGTTGGCTGGCGCGGTCGAAGATCATCAATTCCTGGTTCTGCGTGCTGCTGTAGATGAGATTCGGGTCATCGGCCGCGGGGACGCCATACATGCCGTCACCGCCGTTCAACCTGAACCAGGCCCGATTGAGAATGCCGGCCGGATTCTTGTCACGGCTGGGGCCGCACCAGGAGAAGTTGTCCTGCAGACCGCCGCAGACTTCATACAGCGGGCCGCCGCCGACGGCGACATGATAGTACTGACCTATCGGGAAGCTGTGGAAGAAGATCCAATGCTTGCCGTTGTCGAGCGATAGCGCGGCGCCGCCATCGTTGCCGTCCATGATGCGACCCGTGCCCGCCGGATCGATCCACATGGTGTGGTAGTCCACGTGGATCGAGCTTGCGATCTTCTTGAAGTGGTGGCCGCCGTCGGTCGATTCGAGAAGGGCGTTCGAGATCGCGAATACGTGATTCGGATCCTTGGGGTCGACTTCGAGATGCGAGAAATAGAAGGGCCGCGCGTCGACTTCCTCGTTCTTGCTGACGAGGGTCCAGTGCTCACCCTGATCATCGGAGCGCCAGACCACCCCTTCGTTCGAGCCCATCACCGCATACACGATGTTTGGCTCGCTCGGGGCGATGGCGAGGCCGATGCGCGTCACCGGCTTACTCGGCAGGCCGTTGCCGCTCAAGCGTTTCCAGGTGACGCCGCCATCCATCGACTTGTAGATGGCGTCCTCCGGCCCACCACCGGAAAAGCCCCAGGGCGTGCGTCGATAGCGGTAGGTCGCCGCAAACACGATGTCGGGATTCCGTGGGTCCATGGCGAGATCGCCAATCGCGACACCAGGACCCGCGTAGAGGACTTTCTGCCAGGTCGCGCCCCCGTCGGTCGTGCGGTACACGCCGCGCTCGGGGTTGTCCTCCCAGGGGCTGCCCATCGCCGCCACCAACACGGTATCGGGATTCAGCGGATCGACAGCAATGCGCGAGATCTGGAATGTGCGCTCGAGGCCGAGATGCTTCCAGTGCAGGCCCGCGTCGGTAGACTTGTAAATGCCGTCGCCATAGGAGACGTCATTGCGGACGGAAGATTCACCGGTGCCCGCCCAGATCACCGCCGGGTTGCGCGGGTCGACCGCAAGCGCGCCGATGGAGGCGACCGGCTGGTGCTGAAAGAGCGCCTTCCACGTCATGCCGCCGTTCTCGGTGCGGAAGATGCCGCCGTCCGCCGCGCCGACGTAGTAGATCTGGGGATTGCCCGCCACCCCCACCACCGCGGTGACCCGCCCGCCCGAGATGGCGGGCCCGATCTCGCGAAAGTGAATGCTGTCGCCGACCTTCATCGGCAGCTGGCTGCGCCCCTGGGAGTCCTCCTGCTGTGGCCCAGATTGAGCTTCGGCTAGGGTTAATAGCGGTACCCCGAGAGACAGGAGAAAACCCACGATCCGGAGCCCGCGGACAGTGATCTTGGTCATCGACGCCTCCATCGGGACGTGCCGCCGCATAGGACCGCGCCGGCGCGTGCCAACCTGAAGCTTCGAAAGGTAGCGGGCGCAGGGTATTCTGAACAGGCGCCTGGCCGCACGCTCGTCGCAATGGCGGATCGTCCTGCCGGGGGGGACCGGGAACAATGCACGGCAACCAATGGAAAAATAGTTGTCCGTCCATCGAAGGCTCGAACGTCCTATGCACGCCAATCCGGGTACGGTGCCGGCCACGGTCACAGAACCGCGACGGCTGCTCCGGTACCGGCCATAGGCGATCGTGTCCATTTGCCTCAGGAGTCATTTCCATGAACGAGTTTGTATTCCTGTACCGTACCGGCGAGAGTGCCATGTCGCCCGAGCAGATCCAGCAGACGCTGCCCAAATGGGCCGCATGGTTTCAGGCACTCAGCGGCAAGGGGTGCATCGTGGACCGCGGCCAGCCGCTTCAGCGCAGTGGCAAGCTCGTCAGCAAGACCGTCACCGATGGTCCGTTCGCCGAGGCCAAGGATGTGATCGGGGGCTACACACTCATCCGGGCCGGCGACATTGCCGAGGCCACCGAGCTCGCCAAGGGCTGCCCCGTCATCGAGCGCGGCGGGTACGTCGAGGTCCGGCCCGTCATGAAACTGGACATGTAGCTGCGGAGGTCGCCGTGACCGAGCCGGTTGAGCACTTGTTCCGGCGTGAGGCTGGACGGATCACCGCGACGCTCGTGCGCATCTTCGGCCTGCGCAATCTCGCGCTGGCCGAAGATGTCGTGCAGGAAGCCTTTTGCCGCGCCCTCGAAGTCTGGCCGTTCAAGGGTGCACCCGATGATCCGGCCGCTTGGCTCATGGCGACGGCGAAGAACTGCGCGCGAGATGCACTGCGGCGCGCGCGTACCGCGAATCGGGCTTCACCGGAGCTCGCGGAAGCACTTGGGAGCGAGTGGTCGCTCGCGCCCACCATAGAGGAGCTGTTTGCACCGCATGAGGTCAGGGACGACCTGCTGCGCATGATGTTCTCGTGCTGCCATCCACGCCTTCCCGAGACGGCGCAGGTTGCACTGGTCCTGCACATCCTCTGCGGCTTCAGCACTGAAGAGGTCGCCGCCGCGTTCATCAAGAGTCACCTCGCGATGGAAAAGCGCATCGCGCGGGCCAAAAAAACGCTCGCCGGTGCGGGTACATTGTTCAACATCTCGTCGCCGCAGGACTTCGGCGCTCGCTTGGGCACGGTGCATCGGGCACTTTATCTCCTGTTCAACGAGGGGTATCACAGCAGCTCACGCGATACGGCCGTGAGTGCGCAGCTCTGTACCGAGGCTCGTCACCTGACATCCCTGTTGCTCGGGCATCCCCTTGGCCGGACTCCGGCGACGTATGCCCTGGCGGCGCTCATGGCATTCAACCTCGCACGGCTTCAGGCGCGGCTCGATACGGCGGGCGACCTGCTCGCACTGGCCGATCAGGACCGTACCAAGTGGGACCGTGGCAAGATCGATGAGGGCCTGAAGTTGCTCGAGCTATCCGCGGGCGGCGTGGATCTGAGCAGTTATCACATCGAAGCGGCCATCGCGTCGTTGCATACGACGGCACCGAGCCTGGCGGCGACCGACTGGCCCACCATCATCTCGCTGTACGATACGCTGCTCTCGATCTGCGCCACTCCGGTGGTCGCACTCAACCGCGCCATTGCAATCGCACAAGCGCATGGGCCGGAGCGGGGTCTCGAAGCCGTGCATGCGATTGCGGACCGGGACCGGCTGGCGCGCTATCCGTTTTACTCCGCCACGCTCGGCGAGCTCGAGCTGCGGCGGGAGCATGGAGAGCGTGCGCGCGAGCACTTCGAGGCCGCGCTCGCGTTGACACGCAATTCAACAGAGCGGCGGTTCATCGAGCGGCGCATTCGAGCGTGCTCTGATGTGCGCCCGCAGCTCGGCAAGCCAGTGGCATAGAGGGGAATCAGCGGCCTCTGATCTCAGGCCAATCACGCCGGTGCCGGTATCTCGAACGTACCCGCGACGACTTCCACGAAATTCCGCTCCTCGTGCACGATGAAGCGCCGTTCCTGCGCAAACCTGAAGTTCTCGCGCGCCTCCGCGTCCTGGTGCAGGCGCTCCTGATAGCGCTCGTAGGCGGAAAGGCTGTCGAATCCGCCGATGATTCCCCAACCGACGTAGTTCGTGCCCTGCCAGGGCAGGAAATAACCGATCAGGGAAGCGCCGCAGCGCGGGATGATCCTGCCCCACCGGGCGGCATATTCCCGGAACGCATCCCGCTGATAGGGATCGATCTCGTACCTGATGATGCAGACGATGGCCATCTTTGGACTTCCGGCTGGGTGCAACGGGGTGGATGCGGGCGGCGCACCCACGGCCCGGGCCTGGGCGTTCGAGGCGTGGGCAGCGAGGATCCCCGCGGCGAGCACGGTGCCTCGTGCCATGAATGAGCGCCGAGTCAGTCCGGTGCTGTCGGGTGTCTTGTCGGATCTCATGTGCGCCGGTAGCTCCAGTCCTGCCCGGCGGTGACTCTACGTCCTCCCCTGCGGGCAACGGTTCGAGGCGCGTCGAAATGAAGAGGTGTGGTGCGCGAGGCGCCCTACTGCGTCCACTCCCGGCGCGGACCGCCGAATCCGTCGATGGATTCCAGCATCGCCGCGACCAGCGAGCGCTCGGCATCCGTGAGCTCGGGGCGCCAGATGTCGAAGAGGAGGACGACGCGCACCTCGGCGCTCCTGTTCCAGGCCTCATGCTCCATCGTGTCGTCGAAAATGACGAGCTCGCCTTCGCGCCAGGCCCTGGTCTCATTGCCGACTCTGAGAGCACACTCGGGCGGCACGATCAGCGGCAGGTGACAGATGAGACGTGTGTTGAGGAAGCCATGATGGGGAGGTATGTGTGCACCCGGGCGAAGCAATGAGAAAAGCGCGGTCGGCGTGCGGCCTTTGATGCGACAGAGCGGCAGCCGCTGCAAAGCGGCCAGGGTCGCGGGACAGAGCGCCGCATTCTCCGCGACCTCCTCGCCGTTCTTGATGAGGTATCAGGCGCCCCAGGCGGGATCGTTGAGCAGGCCGTTGGTGTTGAAGACCGGCCGATCCGGGTCTGCCTGCATGTAGGGGGCGAACCGGTCGGCGCGCGCCAGCAGTGCGCGCAGCTCGCCCCGGATCG
>Ga0134126_10006564_pt1 | contig 14574 bp, 7 predicted proteins | sample KB31752_FD_96881 | JGI IMG/M metagenome (GOLD analysis project Ga0134126, IMG submission 96881) | Terrestrial soil microbial communities with excess Nitrogen fertilizer from Kellogg Biological Station, Michigan, USA - KB3-175-2 | ecosystem: Environmental > Terrestrial > Soil > Unclassified ... | reverse complement strand
TATTTTGCGTTCAGCGGAGCCGTACTCACCCGTCTGATCGGCCACCAGGCCGAAATGCAATTTGCCTACGAGGACCGCATCGCAGAATTGCGCGCCCAGATCGACCGCATCACCAGCCGGCAGCTCCTCGATCAGGAGCAGTTCGAGAAAAAACTGAGTGTGTTGCTGCAACGGCAGACGACTTTGGAGCAGCGCACCGCCGCACTCGGCGCCGACCTCGCCACCACCGGCTCGATCCGGCCCGCGCGCAACGTGCCGCAGGCCGAAGCGCCGGCCGACAGACCGATCAAGGCCTCGCCGATCAGCGACACTGTGATTTTCGTCGCGCCGCCGGACCGCGAAGCGCGGCTTGAATCCCGCGAATTGTCAGCCGACATGACGCAGTTCGCGAGCCGCGGCGATGCTGGCGGGATCGACGGCATTCTCGGACGCATCTCGGCCGCGCTCGACAAGGTCGACCGGCGGCAGACCGCCGTATTGACCAACATGGAAGAACGCATGGATTCGAAAGCGCGCCGCATGCTCAGCGTGCTGAGCGATCTCGGCGTCGATCCATCCAAGGGACGCCCAGCCGCCGGTGTAGGTGGACCGTTCGTGCCGCTCAAACCGCCGCACTCGGGCGCCGGCGCCTTCGACCGCCAGCTTTATCGCGTCAATGTCGCGCGCGCCGAAATCAACCACTATTCGCAGGCGCTCGTGACCGTGCCGGTGCGCAAGCCGGTCGCCGGCGAAGTCGATATGAGTTCGCCGTTCGGCATGCGCTTGGATCCGTTCATGGGCCGGCCTGCCATCCACACCGGCATCGATTTGCGCGGCGAAATGGGCGAACCCGCGCATGCCACCGCCGCCGGCAGGGTCAGCATTGCCGGCCGCGAAGGCGGCTACGGCAACATGGTCGAAATCAACCACGGTAACGGCTTGGCCACCCGCTACGGCCATCTCTCGGAAATCGACGTCAAGGTCGGACAGTTTGTGCGCATCGGCGAGGTGATCGGCAAGATCGGCTCGACCGGGCGATCCACCGGCCCGCACCTGCACTATGAAACGCGGATCAACGGCGAGGCGGTCGATCCGCAGAAATTCCTGCGCGCCGGCATCAGGCTCGGCAGTCTCTGATTATTCCACGTCCTCGACCTGCTCCGGCCCCCCGCCGAACGCTCTCTGCGCCAGCGCCGCCTGCATGAACGGATCGAGATCTCCGTCAAGCACGCCGCCGGTGTCCGACGTCGAAACACCGGTGCGGAGGTCCTTCACCATCTGATAGGGCTGCAATACATAAGAGCGGATCTGGTGGCCCCAGCCGATATCGGTCTTGGCGGCCTGATCGGCCTCCGCCTTCGCCTCGCGCTTCTTCATCTCCGCTTCGAACAATTTCGCACGCAGCATGTCCCAGGCCATGGCGCGGTTGCGGTGCTGCGAGCGGTCCTGCTGGCACTTCACCACGATGTTGGTCGGGATATGGGTGAGACGGACCGCCGACTCGGTCTTGTTGACGTGCTGGCCGCCAGCACCGCCCGACCGCATGACGTCGGTGCGCACATCGCTCTCGTTGATGTCGATCTTGATGCGGTCATCCACCACCGGGAACACCACGACGCTGGCGAAAGAAGTATGTCGGCGCGCGTTGGAATCGAACGGAGAGATCCGCACCAGTCGGTGCACGCCGTTTTCGTTCTTGAGCCAGCCATAGGCGTTGTGACCCTTGATCGTCACGGTCGCCGATTTGATGCCGGCGCCCTCGCCTTCGCTTTCCTCTATCCATTCGACCTTGTAACCGTGCGCTTCGGCCCAGCGCACATACATGCGCATCAGCATGCTGGCCCAATCCTGGCTCTCGGTGCCGCCGGCACCGGCATGGACTTCTAGGTAGCAGTCGTTGGCGTCGGCCTCGCCAGACAATAGCGCTTCGAGTTCGCGGCGCGCCACCTCGGCCTTCAGGCGAGTGAGGGCGGCTTCCGCTTCGGCGACGGTCTTGTCGTCTTTTTCGGCCTCGCCCAGCTCGATCATGGTGAGCTGGTCGGCGAGTTCTTGCTCGATGCGGCCGATGGCGTTGAGACTGTCCTCCAGCGCGTCGCGCTCGCGCATGACACGCTGGCCGCGGCTCTGATCGCTCCACAGGGCGGGATCTTCCGCCTCTTTGTTCAGTTCGGCGAGGCGGCGCGTCGCGGTATCGACGTCAAAGATGCCTCCTCAGCAGCCTGAGCGACTGCTTGATTTCTTCGACGAGGCTCTGGGTTTCCGCGCGCATGTTCAATCCAATGCCGCCAGGGCGGCGCTTTCCGAGTCGATGTGAGGGGATTTAACGTCGCAGACGCGGCTGCGCAACTCTCGCAGCCACATCGAGTCAGTACAGTCCGCCAGTGCCAGAACGCACCGCGCGATCGGCATCGGGTGTCACGCCGGCGCCCCATGCACGGCCAGCGCCGGCACTGTTGCTGTTGCCGTCGCCATAGCCGACCACCGAATAATTGTCAGGCGGCGCGGTGCCAGGCTTGAAGGCTTCCAGAATAGGTTTTTCGGTGCCCGGGCCGGCGCGCTGTCCGGTCTTCAAGTCGACGCGGATGAGCTTGATTCCCGCCGGCACACGGAACGGCACCGCCGGCTTGTCGGCCAGCGCGACTTTCATGAAATCCTTCACAATCGGCGCCGCCAGGTGACCGCCGGTCTGGCCGCGACCGAGATGGCGTGGCTTGTCGTAACCGACATAGACGCCGACCACGATGTCGGGCGTGAAACCGATAAACCATGCGTCCTTTTCGTCATTGGTGGTGCCGGTCTTTCCTGCCACCGGCTTGCCGACTTCTTTCTGGAAACCCGCGCCGGCTGCCGTGCCGCGCAAAACGACGCCTTCCATCATCGACGTGATCTGATAGGCGGTCATCGGGTCAAGCACCTGCTCGCGCCGGTCGATCAGCGAGGGCTCCGGCTGATCCGTCCATTTCTTGGCGTCGCAGCCGATGCATTCACGCTCATCGTGGCGATAGACGGTGTGGCCATAGCGATCCTGGATGCGATCGATCAGCGTGGGCTTCACGCGCCGGCCGCCATTATCGAACATGCCGTAGGCGGTGACCATGCGCAGCAGCGTTGTCTCGCCGGCGCCCAGCGCAAACGACAGATAGGGCGGCAAGTCGTCATAGACGCCGAACCGCTTGGCGTATTCGGCGATCAGCGGCATGCCGACGTCCTGCGCCAGCCGCACCGTCATCACGTTGCGCGAATGCTCGATGCCGAAGCGCAGGGTGGAAGGACCGTAGAAGTTGTTTTCGTAGTTTTCCGGCTTCCAGACGCCGAGCCCAGGTCCTTGATCGATCTCGATCGGCGCATCGAGCACCAGAGTCGACGGCGTATAGCCGTTATCCAGCGCGGCGGCATAGACGATCGGCTTGAACGACGAGCCGGGCTGGCGCAGCGCTTGCGTGGCGCGATTGAACTGGCTCTGGTCGTAGGAGAAACCGCCGACCATGGCGAGCACGCGCCCGGTCCAGGGATCTTCGACTACCATGGCGCCAGACACCTCAGGCACCTGATGCAGCCGGTACTGTCCGACAAACTTGGTCGGTTCGACATAGACCACGTCGCCGGCAGCGAGCACCTGGCCGACCTTGCTCACAGCCTTGCCGCCGCTTTTCGCCCACTTCAGGCCGTCCAGCGGTATGATACCGACGTTGCGTTCCTTGCTTATGTAGCCGCCCGGCTCGCGACCCGGCTGCAAGCCGATACGGGCCGACTGATCGTTGGTCTCAATCACCACCGCGAGCCGCCAGGGCGCCACGTCGTCCAGCGCCTTGACGTCGGCGAGCTTGACGCCCCAATCGCCGGAAATGTCGATCTTGGTGACCGGCCCGCGCCAGCCTTGCGCTTCGTCGAACCGTACCAGGCCGTCGGTCATGGTCTGGCGCGCCAGCACCTGCAACTTGGTGTCGAGGGTGGTGCGCACCGACAGCCCGCCTTCGTAAAGCTTTTTCTCGCCGTAGCGGTCGAACAGTTCGCGCCGCACTTCTTCGGCGAAATATTCCGCGGCGAAGGTGTGGGTGGTGCTCGGCTTCTGCGTCACGCCGAGCGCCGTGCGCTTGGCTTTCTCGGCATCGGCCGGCTTGATAAAGCCATCCTGCGCCATCTGGTCAATCACCCAGTTGCGCCGTTCAATCGCCCGTTCGCGCTGGCGGAACGGATGATAATTGTTGGGCGCTTTCGGCAGCGCGGCGAGATAGGCGGCCTCCTGGACCGAGAGCTCGTTCACGCCTTTGTCGAAATAAGTCAGCGAGGCCGAGGCGATGCCATAAGCGCCGAGGCCCAGATAAATCTCGTTCAAGTAAAGCTCGAGGATCTTCTCCTTGCTGTAAGTGCGCTCGATCTTGAGCGCCAGCAGCGCCTCCTTGATCTTGCGCGAGAACGACACCTCGTTCGATAACAAGAAGTTCTTGGCCACTTGTTGTGTAATAGTTGAAGCGCCTTGCGGGCGGCGGCTGGAGCCGAAATTCTGGATATAATTGGCCGCGGCGCGCGCGATGCCGAGGAAGTCGAGCCCGCCATGCTCGTAGAAGTTCTTATCCTCGGCCGCGAGGAAGGCATTGATCACCAGTTTCGGCACCGCCTGGATGGGAATGTACAGCCGCCGCTCGCGGGCATATTCGCCGACCAGCGAGCCGTCGGCGGCGTGCACCCGCGTCATCACCGGCGGCTCGTAGTCCTGCAATTGCGAATAGTCCGGCAGGTCTTTCGAGTAGTGCCAGAGCAGGCCTGCGGTCCCGGCCACGCCCACCACGAACAGGATGGTGCCCGCCGCGAACAGGAAGCCGAAGAAGCGCAATAGGAGCTTCATGGTTAAATCGTCCCGCCCGGCATCCGGCAGCCGACCACTGGCATCGCAGCCCGCAAGGCCGACAAGTTTTTCATAAGCTCACCACCGACGCCGAAATCTGCACCCGAAGCTGCGGTAAAGGCTGCGGCGCCCGCTTTTGGTGACCCGGTTTTATGTTGAAACTGAGGCCGGAACGTCATCTCAATTGGGCCTCCCGGCGGCGCCGGCCAGGCGCGGTGTGAAAAACGTATCAATCGCATGCACCACCGAATCCGTCGTGCGCGAGCGCCAGTCGCCTGACATCAGATGCGTCATGTCGCCCTTGGTGGACATGTAGCCGAGTTCGACCAGCACCGAAGGCACATCGGGCGCCTTGAGCACGATGAATCCAGCCGATTTCAGCGGATGGGCATGCAGCGGCGTCGTCGACTTCAACTCACCGACCAGATCGCGGGCGAATTGTTGCGCGAAGGCCTTGGTTTCGCGCTGGGCCAGATCGATCAGGATATTGGCGACGTCGTTGGGCTCGGTGCTCAGATCGACGCCGGCGATCACATCCGACTTGTTCTCGGCTTCGGCCAGCCGCGCCGCCTCGGCGTCGGAAGCATGCGCCGACAGCGTATAGACCGAGGCGCCTTCTGCCTGCCCTTCACTGCGCGGGATCGAGTCGGCATGGATCGAGACGAACAATGATGCCTTGTGCGCACGCGCAAACCGCACCCGTTCGTCGAGTGGAATGAACGTGTCATCGCTGCGTGTCATGACAACACGGTATTTGCCGGTCTTGTCGAGTTTGTCGCGCAGCATCAGGCCGAACGCCAGCACGACGCTCTTCTCGTCCTGCCCGCTCGCCGATTTGGTGCCGGAGTCGATACCGCCGTGACCGGGATCAACCACGATCAGCGGCCGCGCATCGCCATCGGATTCCTGCGGCATGGTGACGGTATTTTTAACCGTGCTGCGCAAGTTGCGGTCCTGCATCGTGATGGTGCGCAAGAAGCTGGCGCGGTCGGTGGCGGCGAGATCGAGCACTAACCGGGCTGGCTGGCCTTCCGCAGCGGCGATCGTGAACGCCTTGTTGACCCGCACCGGCCCCTTGGTATCGAGCACGATACGCGAGCCGCCCTGCATGATCAGGCCATAGCGGAATGCCTTCACCAGGCCGCGGCCGTGCTCGCCGGCCTGGTCGGGCAGCTTGAAGGTCACCTGCGGCAGATCGATCACCACCCGATAGGGGTCGGCCAGCGTGAAGGCCGCGATGTCGAGCTTGCGGTCGAGATCGACCACAAAACGCGTCAGCTTGTCGTCGCCGCCGACCCGCACGCCGGTGGCGACGGGAATAGTTGCGGTCACCGCCGACAGCTTGTGCGCCGTAATGGTCGGCTCAGCCGCAAAAGCAGCCAAGCTGGACAACAGGCTTAGGCCAAGCAACGGCGCGATTATGCGGATAGTCACGAATCCCGACCCTTTCCGCTTTATTTTACCCCATTAGGGGGTGCTTCGGTTAACGGAACTTGAGCAAACAAGGCGTTCTGCACGGCGGTGTTGCACGTCTGCACGGTCCTTGCTGCCAACCAACGGGGTTTTCGCCTCTATCGGGCCAGAACTTCGGGAGCCGCGTCAGTCGCGCCGCACAATGGTACAGGCGGCGACCGTCATTCCTTGCGGGATGCCGCAAACGCCATCGGCCTGGATCCGCTTGCCGCTGTCCTTGATGGCGTGCACCGAGAACAGCTCCCCGCCGCCCCCTTCGATACCGGCAAACGCCTCGCAGAGGCGCTTTGGCGAGGCTACCTCGACGCGCAACCCGTCTTCTTTTCCGGCGCCGTCCTCGGTCAGATCGAACGAGACAAAGAGCTTGCCGCCCGGCCGCAGCAGGCGCAGCGATTCCTTCAGCGCATAGTCCTTGTGCCTGACGTGTTCGATGACAGACGTTGAGATCACCAGGTCATAATTGCCGCTGCGCGCCGGCACATTGAACAGCGACCCATAACGTACCTGCAAGCCGTGCCCTTCCGCCCAGCGCCGGAAACGCCATTCGATGCCGAGGTCGCCGCCATGATCCCAGAGGTAATCAATGTCGAAGACCTCGATCCGGTGCCCTTTGATGGCGAGATAGGGAGCGAGCGCGCCGCGCCCGCCGCCGACATCCGCAATACGCAGCGGCCGCCCCAATTCGGCCTCCATGCCCGTGACCACCCGTAGCGCCTGCAGGTATTCCCACTGCTTCGATGCATGCAGGTAGACGCCGCTGTCAGGATTCTTCGTGTGTTGCGTGATTGGAACAGAAGGCAATCCTGTCGCGGCGAACAGATCTTTCAGCTTGCCGGCATCCTTCGCGAGCGTCTCGGATTCATAGATCGCGGTCGCCTCGATCTCGAAGCGCAGCGCAGGCAAACGCTGCAGATGACCAATCACCGCATCGCGCACCCGCTCGGGCGAGATCGAATCCATGCATTGCGGCCGCGCAAATCCGCGCGGGCAGGCGCTCAGCCAATCCGGCGTCGACCACCAGCAATTGTTGCAGCCCTCTGCCACCACATTGGTGTTCCCCTGCAGGCCGAAAAAGCTGACGCTGGTCGGCCCGAAAAGCACGATTGCGTTGGTATGCAGAGCATGCGCCAGCCGCACGAGGCCGGATTCGCCGTCGACATGCAGCAGAGCGTGTTTAAGAATCCACGAGACCTCGTCGAGCGTCGTTTGCTTAGTGAGGTCGAGATCGACGCCTGCGATGGGACGGCTGTTTTTGGCGCCAACCTGGACGATCATCACATCGCTCTCCTGCTTCATGAGAGCGACGAAGCGGCGCCAACGCTCGATCGGCCAGCATTTGGTCGCCGTTTCGCGCGACGACACGTAGCTTTGGTCGAACCCGTCATGGACTGTGATATAGCGGCGCCCGTTGAGACCGTAACGCTGCAACACGTCGTAACGAGCGATATCCGCGCAAAAATACGGAATACTGTCGCGTTTGACGTCGAGGCCCGTGAAGTAGCCGATCGCCTCTGCGACATTCATGTTGTCGAAGCGCACGCCGCGCGAGAACATCCCGTCAAGCTGCGGATGGTTGTTGAATATGATCTCGTACGGCGCGAAGCGATCCTGGGCTTGCGCGACGACGTTCAGCAGCTGCGGCGCGAGTTCGAAGATGCGCTGATAATTAACAAGTTCATATTTAACGATGTACTGATCGCGGACGACGAGATCGTAATTGCTCCGCAACACAGGCAGGTATTGCGCGCTCAGCACTTTGTGAACGAAGCGCGCCTGGGCGAAGATGAACTTCGCCTCGTCGACTTTCTTCGGATGAGTGTAGAAATCGATCTGCGCCGGCCCATAGACGCGGCAGAATTCCTGGACGCAGAGCATGTGCCCAAGGAAGTCCCCAATCGAACCACTGCCGTGAACCGCTACACGCAACGTTGAAGCGTTCGGCGCCACTCTGTGGCGAAGCTGAAGGGTGCGCCGAAAAATTTTGCCGTGGACCTTCTGGATGACCCAATTGCCGGCCATCGCAAGGAACGAAAGCTTCTTGCGAAACGGTTGACCGAAAAACTCCTGGTCGAGATAGACCGACACACGCACGATGAACGGCGGGCGACCGCTCGGAATCAGGCGCGTCAGGTTATGAAGCTGGATGGCGTTGAGTTCTCGCCGCGCATCGTCATCTGCAATCGTCATCTGGCAAAAACATCCCCCGAGAAACCGCTTAGTTGTTGCACATTTGGCAGGCGCAATCTAGGATCACGCCCATTCGGATAGCGCCCGCCTCGGGGGTTACGCGCTGTTGCCGCGCCTTGTAAGAGTTCCCTCGCGTTCGGGCGAAAAGCCGATGGTGCCGCGCGACCGGCTTCTCACAATTCAGGTCTTGCGCTTTATCGCGGCCGCGGCGGTCGTGCTGCATCACGTCGCCAGGTATGGCCTCTATGTTTATGACGTACCGCCGACCTGGTTCAACCGCATCGATGCTGGCGGCAATGCGATCGTGCTGTTTTTCGCGATCTCGGGCTATGTGATTACGCTCCAGGTAGAAATGAACCCTTTGCGTCTGGCCGCGCACCGACTGTTGCGAGTTTATCCCGCCCTCTTCGGCTCGCTGATCACTGGAACGATTGTGTTGCTTGCCAGCGGCGTGATGCGACCGAGCGATGTCGCCTTGCACACGCTGCAACGAGGCGATGACAGACAGAACATAAGCGCGCTGTGATGCCACGCGAACCAGTGCCAGCATATTTTCCCAACCTTGATGTCTTGCGAGCCATCGCGGTCGCTGCCGTCTTTGGATTTCATTTTGTCAGCTACAATCAGATCGTGCTGCCGGAAAAGCCGCTGTCGTTCCTCGTGTTGCAGGGCTGGCTGGGCGCCAATCTGTTCTTCGTTATCAGCGGCTTCGTCATCGCGCTGAGCTGTTTCAGGTCGTTCGAGCGCGAGCCGAAAGACCATCTCGTCGGCTTCCTGACCAAACGAGCCGCTCGCATCCTGCCGCTGCACTATCTGACCTGCACCGTCTATGCGATCGCTTACGTGCCGGCGCTGTTCACCAGCGTCAAGGGGCTATTGACTTTGGTCGGCTACGCAATTTTCGCCTACACTTTCTGGTTTCCGATCTCAGGCCTGGTCAACGGACAGAATTGGTCGATCTCGATCGAGGTGCAATTCTACATTGTCCTCGCGCTTGCCACTCCCTTGCTGCGGCGAGTGCCGGTGCTCCCGCTCCTTGTCGCTTGCATCGTGCTGTCGACAGGGTGGGACCTGTTCTGGCTGGCGCGAATTTCGTCCGACGATCCCCAGCGCATCTATCGGCTATTCTTCGTCACCAGCCAATTGCCAGGCTTGATCGACACGTTTGCGCTCGGTCTGGTCTTGGCGAGGATCGCCCTCGATCCGGGCAAGCGTCCTATCTGGGATTGGGCGTCGCGCTACTGGCCCGTACTCTTTGCCGGCGCCTTTGCGTGTCTAGCTTTTGCTTTCGTCCTCTACGCCCGCGTTCCGCCACTCTATGACGGCTGGCGGATCTGGTTCACCGCCTCGACTCTAGTCGGGCATCACCTGTCCACGAGCCTCGGCTTCTTTCTGCTCATCTTTGCTTGCGCCGTCTCAGGCACCGCCCGGACGGACTGGTGGCTTGCTCCGCTGCGCTATCTCGGCGTCGTCAGCTATGGATTCTATCTGTGGCACGGCATCGTGTTGCTCGCGCTCAAAAACTTTCCTGAACTGGCGGTAGCCCCCCGCCTAGTGCTCGCCGCCGGGCTCACGATCGGGCTGTCGGCCCTGTCCTGGCATCTGTTCGAACAGCCGATTTTGCGCCGGTTCGGCTCCAATGCCATTCATACCGGCCTGGATTCAAACGTGAAGGCGATAGAAAGCCCTGTGCCCGCGGCCGGGCCACGACCTAGTAAAGCGCGCTTGCCACGGGCAGATTCAAGCCGTATGTAGGTCTTGCTGACGGTTAAAGTTCCGGTAGTGCCGCGTTCGGGCCCCCGGCCCGCCAGTCCAGGATCGCCCCCTCGAGGAAGCCGGGCGAACGGACGGCGAAGCGAGCCGAAACCCTTGTGAAGGACATCCGGATCGGCGAGCGGCCATGCGGGCCACTCGTATCAACGGCGGTCAGCGACGAGAAACCTCGGCAGTGCTTTCTATAAGCGCGGCCGCAGCGCTACGGGTCGCAAGTTTCATGCTGCCACAGTTGCAGCAAAGGCAATTCGAGGTCCCCCGCTTTCGCGAGACAATCGTGACGGCGCGGTTTGCTATGGACCAAATTTCGAATCTTGCCGAGCCTTCGCGTGAAAACGCGCCCCATACCATCATCATCAACACCCAATTGGCCGACCGCCTTGTGCGTCGCCTTGCGCCGTCAACTCGACGAGTTTTTTGGCGTGAGAACGCAGGCCGGTCCGCCTCAGTGAGACAATACAATGGCCGACAAAATGCTGATCGACGCGACCCATCCGGAGGAAACCCGGGTGGTGGTACTGCGCGGCAACCGCGTCGAGGAATTCGACTTCGAGAGTGCCAACCGCAAGCAGCTTCGCGGTAACATCTATCTCGCCAAAGTCACGCGCGTAGAGCCGTCGCTGCAAGCGGCGTTCGTCGATTACGGCGGCAATCGCCACGGCTTTTTGGCGTTCTCGGAAATCCATCCCGACTATTATCAAATTCCGGTCGCCGACCGGCAGGCGCTGCTCGACGAGGAGCAACGCGCCCAGCGGGACGCCGACGACGATGCCGATCATCGTGCCGGTGGACGGCGCGGCGGCCGCAACCGGCATCGCCAGCGCGGCGCCGACCGCCAGCGCGGCCGCGACGCGGTGCGGAGTGCGCCGATCGCAGCCGACGAACAGGATCGGCAGGATTTCTCCAGCGAGACGTCCGAAATTCCGGCCAGCGAAGCGGCACTGGGCCATGAGACTGCCGAACAGATCGCCGAGACTGCAGCGGCCATGCCCGCTTACGAGCCGCCTTCGCCCGAACTTGAGGCGCAAGAGCAGGTCAGCGGGCCGGTCGGGATTCCGGCCAGCGAAACGGCGATCGACTCGACGTCGCTGCCGGAAGGCGGCGACGACCACGGCGAGACCGGCGACCATCTGGCCGCCTCTGCCGAAACCGTGCCGTCCGACGAGCCGAGCGGCCAGGGCAATGGCGACGAGTCTAACGAGGAAGAAGCCGTAGAGTCCGTCGGCGGCGCCGACGCGCTTGAGGAAGCGCGCATGCCGCGCTTTCGCCGCCAGTACAAGATCCAAGAGGTGATCAAGCGGCGCCAGGTGATGCTGGTGCAGGTAGTCAAAGAGGAGCGCGGCACCAAAGGTGCGGCGCTCACCACTTATCTCTCGCTTGCCGGCCGCTATTCGGTGCTGATGCCCAACACCGCGCGCGGCGGCGGCATCAGCCGCAAGATCACCAGCGGCGAGGACCGCAGCCGGCTTAAGGAAATTGCCAGCGAACTGGAAGTGCCGCAGGGCATGGGCGTGATCTTGCGCACCGCCGGCGCGAGCCGCACCAAGACTGAAGTCAAACGCGATTTCGAATATCTGCTCCGCCTGTGGGAGACGGTGCGCGATCTCACGCTCAAATCGATGGCGCCCAAGCTGGTCTACGAGGAAGGTTCGCTGACCAAGCGATCGATCCGCGATCTCTATACTAAGGATATCGACGAGATCGTCGTCGCTGGTGAGGAGGGCTACAAGGAAGCGCGCGAGTTCATGCGCATGTTGATGCCCAGTCATGCCAAGCATGTGAAACTCTACAAGGACACCCAGCCGCTATTCACGCGCTGGGGTATTGAGAGCCAGCTCGACGCCATGTTCTCGCCGGTCGTGCAGCTTCGCTCCGGCGGCTATATCGTGATCAACCAGGCCGAAGCGCTGGTCGCCATCGACGTGAACTCGGGGCGCGCGACGCGCGAGCATCACATCGAGGACACCGCGCTCAAGACCAATGGCGAGGCGGCAGAGGAAATCGCACGCCAGCTGCGCTTGCGCGATCTTGCCGGTCTTATCGTCATCGACTTCATCGACATGGATGAAAGCCGCAACAACCGAACCGTGGAGCGCCGCCTCAAGGACGCGCTCAAACACGACCGCGCCCGCATTCAAGTTGGCCACATTTCGCATTTCGGCTTGCTCGAAATGTCGCGCCAGCGCATCCGTACCTCGGTGCTGGAAAGCTCGACCGAGAAATGTCCGGTTTGCGGCGGCTCCGGGCACGTGCGTTCGGTATCGTCGGTGGCGTTGCAATTGTTGCGCGCGATCGAAGAAATGCTGAACAAGGGCGCCACGCACAATCTGATTGTGCGCACGCGTTCCGAAGTCGCGCTCTACGTGCTCAATCACAAGCGGGCGCATCTGCGCGCGCTGGAAGAGCGATTCCGCATCACCATCACGATTTCAGCCGATGCGACAGTAAACGCGCAAGTTTCATATGTCGTCGACCGCGGCGAGCAGGTGCACACTGCGGAAGCCGCCAAGGCGCTTGCGGCTTCGCTGCCGCAAATGGCGGCGCCGATCGAGGAAGAGGACGAAATTATCGACGCCGAGGCTGAGGCCGAAGCCGAACCAGACGAGCAAGCCGAGACGCCGGATCTCATGCAAGCCGAACCGCCAAGTGAAGCGCCGCGCGGCGACAGCGAGCGTGACGGCGGCCGCCGCCGGCGCCGGCGTGGACGCGGCCGTGGTGGCCGTGGCGGCGAGCCGCGCGAGGGTTCACAACCATTCGCGCACGACGTCGCCCCCGAACAGCTCAACGCGCCCGAAGATCACGGTGACGGTTCTTCCCCCGAGGAAGCTGAAATCGCCAATCAGCAGCCGCGTCAGGCCGGCGCACCGGCAGTCGAAGGCGACGTTCGCCGCAGGCGCCGGCGAGGTCGCCGCGGCGGCCGCCGCAGCCGGCAGGGTCGCAATGGCGAGGTGCCGTTCCAATCCAATGGCGGCGAGGTCGAACCGGGCTTGCAGCACGCGGTCGAGGATATGGACCGCCCGCCCGCCCCTGCCTTCGAGCCGGCACGATCATATGCGCCCCGGCCCGACGAGCGACCTGCGCCGCAGGCGGCTCCCGTAACTCCCGCGGCAGCCGAACAAGAACCGCCGCGCCGGCGCTCGACCATTCGCGAGCCCGCGCCGTTCGGCGGCACGAGCGCGCCTGCGTCACCATCGCCGGCCGCTCCATCGCCGACGCCGGTGATCTCGTCGACGGCCGGCGAGGACAACGGCCAGCCGAAACGCGGCTGGTGGGCCAAGAAGCTGCTCGGCGACAAGTGATCAGCTACGATGCGATCTGCCTGGGCCGAACGCGACGCCAAACAAGCGGTTGACCGCTATGGTAAGACCGGCGTCGAGGCCGATCTCGCGCTTCGTGTCTATTCCACGCAACTGCTCGGCCGTGACGCCAGACTGGTGATGCATGGCGGCGGCAACAGTTCGCTCAAGACCACGGCGCACGACCTCGCCGGAGAGGAATTGGCGGTACTGCGCGTGAAAGGCTCCGGCTGGGACATGGGCTCGATCGAGCCTGCCGGCTTTCCGGCGGTGCGGCTCGATCCACTGCGAAGCTTGCGGGTGCGGGCGGCGCTCGACGATGATGAATTCGCCCGCGTGCAGCGCGCTTTCCTGATCGATCCGCAGGCGCCCTCGCCGTCGGTCGAGATGCTGCTGCATGCTTTCATGCCGGCGAAATTTATCGATCACACCCACGCCACCGCGGTGTTGAGCCTGATCGACCAGCCGGACAGCGAAAAGCTGTGCGCCGAGACTTTCGGCGGCCGGCTCGGCTTCGTGCCCTACATCATGCCGGGTTTCGGTCTGGCGAAAAAATCCGCCGCTGTGTTCGAGCAAAATCCAAAAGCCGAAGGGCTGATCCTCGACAAGCACGGCATCTTTACTTTCGGCACCGACGCTCGCGAAGCCTACGAACGCATGATCGAGTTCGTCACGCTGGCCGAAAACCGACTGCAGAAAAACCGCAAAGCCTTTGCGAGCGCTAAAATCCCATCTCCTGTCGCCTCCGCGACCGTGATCGCGCCAATTTTGCGCGGCGCCTGTGCGCTGCGCGACGCCAATGGCGAAGGCGCGCACAAGCGTTTGATCCTGCAATTCCGCACCGGCGACGCCATCCTCAATTACGTGAATGGCGAGGACGTCGCGCGCTACGCTCGGGCCGGGGTAATTACCCCCGACCATGTGCTGCGCACCAAGCCGTGGCCGCTGATCGTCCAGGCGCCGCAGGCCGGCAAGCTCGATGACTTCAAACGGGCGGCGCGGCAGGCTGCGAAGACATTC
>Ga0134126_10006563_pt1 | contig 14574 bp, 12 predicted proteins | sample KB31752_FD_96881 | JGI IMG/M metagenome (GOLD analysis project Ga0134126, IMG submission 96881) | Terrestrial soil microbial communities with excess Nitrogen fertilizer from Kellogg Biological Station, Michigan, USA - KB3-175-2 | ecosystem: Environmental > Terrestrial > Soil > Unclassified ... | reverse complement strand
TCCTGGGACGTTCCGGCGCGGGTGGTAACCGATCCGGCCGAAAAGGATGCAGCCTTCCGAACCGCGCGCGCCGCACTGACCAAGTCCGGCACCGCGACGCTCGAACTGGCGGTCGCCGCCATTCCGATGGTCGCAGCCTACAAGGTGACGCTGTTGGAGGAGGTCATTGCCCGGTTATTCCTCAAGGTTCAAAGCGTCATTCTGGCCAATCTGGTGCTGGGCGAAAACGCGGTGCCCGAGTTCCTGCAGCGCGATGTTAAGCCCGAGAGGCTCGCCGATGCGCTTATGCCGCTTTTGGCCGACACTCCGAAGCGTCGGCGGCAGCTCGAAGCCTTCGCCCGGCTCGATGCCATCATGGAGATCGGTACCGCCACGCCCAGCGACCGCGCCGCTGCCATGGTGCTCGATTGCGCGGGGACCCTTAGCCAATCAAAGCGGGAAACAGTGGTATCCGCGCCGCCAACAGCGTAATTTGCCTCCTTTAGCCAAATCGGCTTATGCCATGGCCGTTAACGGGAATATCCACCTTTGACCATTCCGCCCCGCGCCTCGATCACGGCGGTCCATGGCTATCTGCCACCTGACCTGCTGACCAATGCAGAATTGGCTCGGATGGTGGATACCAGCGATGCCTGGATCACCGAACGCACTGGCATCAAAGAGCGTCACATCCAGAAGGGCGAGGGACTCGGCACGTCGCATATGGCGGCGGAAGCCGTGCGTGGCCTGCTGCAGAAGACTGGCAACAAGCCGGCGGACGTCGATCTCCTGATCTGTGCGACTACCACCCCGGACATGCAGTTCCCGTCGACCGCCAACATCATTTGCGACATGGTCGGCATCAAAAATATTGGTAGCTTTGACGTGCAGGCGGCGTGTTCGGGCTTTCTCTATTCGCTCACCATTGCGTCGCAATTCATCGCCAACGGCACCGCGCAGAAGGTGGTGGTGGTCGGCGCCGACAAGATGTCATCGATCATCGATTACACGGACCGCGCCACCTGCGTGCTGTTCGGCGACGGCGCCGGCGCCGTGCTGCTGGAACCCGATCCGAACGGTTACGGCATCATGGATACGCTGATCCGCTCCGATGGCGCCGGCATGATCCATCTGCATCAGAAGGCCGGCGGCAGCCGGATGCCAGCGACCGCGGAAACGGTCGCCAAACGCCTGCACTATATCCATCAGGAAGGCGCGGCCGTCTACAAGTTCGCCATCGCCCGCATGGCGGAGGTGGCGGGTGAGGTCATGGCGCGCAATAACCTTCGCGCCGACATGATCGACTGGCTGGTGCCGCACCAGGCCAACAAACGAATCATCGAGTCGACGGCCGAACGCATGGGCCTGTCGATGGACAAGGTTATGGTCACCATCGACAAATACGGCAACACCACCAACGCTACAATCCCGCTCTGCCTGTGGGACTACGAGTCGAAATTGAAGCGCGGCGACAAAATGTTGCTTGCCGCTTTTGGCGGCGGCTTCACCTGGGCCGGTGTCTATGTGCAGTGGGCCTATGACGGCGCCAAGGCGCCCAAGCTCAATAACAAGAACGGGAAAAGCGGCTAGGGCGTCCGTCGCTTCGGATTATTTCCTTCGCGAAATTGGCACGTAATCGCGCTGCGTCGCGCCGGTATAAAGCTGGCGCGGGCGGCCGATCTTTTGCTTGGGGTCCTCGATCATTTCCTTCCACTGCGCGATCCAGCCCACGGTACGCGCCACCGCAAACAGCACGGTGAACATGGTGGTGGGGAAGCCCATCGCCTTGAGCGTGATGCCCGAATAGAAGTCGATATTGGGATAGAGCTTCTTCTCGACGAAATAGTCGTCATGCAGTGCGATCTTTTCCAGCTCCATGGCGACGTCGAGCAGCGGATCGTCTTTGATGCCGAGCTCGGCCAGCACTTCGTGGCAGGTCTTCTGCATAATCTTGGCGCGCGGATCGTAGTTTTTATAGACGCGGTGGCCGAAGCCCATCAGCCGGTAAGAGTCGTTTTTATCCTTGGCGCGCTTGATGAATTCAGGAATGCGATCCACCGAGCCGATCTCGCGCAGCATATTGAGCGCGGCTTCGTTGGCGCCGCCATGCGCGGGTCCCCACAGGCACGCGCAACCCGCGGCAATGCAGGCGAATGGATTAGCGCCGGATGAGCCGGCGAGCCGAACGGTCGAGGTCGACGCGTTCTGTTCGTGGTCGGCATGCAGGATGAAGATGCGGTCCATGGCGCGCGCCAGGACCCGGTTTGCCTGATAGTCTTCGGTCGGCACCGCGTAACACATGCGCAGGAAATTGGTCGAATAGTCGAGGTCGTTCTTCGGATAGACAAACGGCTGGCCGGCAGAATATTTGTAGGCCATGGCGGCCAGCGTCGGCATTTTGGCGATCATGCGGATCGACGCGATCATGCGCTGATGCGGATCCGAAATGTCCGTGGAGTCGTGATAGAACGCCGACAGCGCGCCGACGCAGCCGGTCATTACCGCCATCGGATGAGCGTCGCGCCGGAAGCCCTGGAAAAACCGCATCATCTGCTCGTGCACCATGGTGTGGCGCGTGACGCGGTAGTCGAAATCGGCCTTCTGCTGCGGCGTCGGCAATTCGCCGTAAAGCAGCAAATAGCAGGTTTCCAGGAAGTCGCCGTGCTCGGCGAGTTGCTCGATCGGATAGCCGCGATAGAGCAGGATGCCTTCGTCGCCGTCGATATAGGTGATCTTGGACTCGCAGCTTGCCGTCGAGGTAAAGCCGGGATCGTAGGTGAACAGACCGCTCTCGCCGTAGAGCTTGGCGATGTCGACCACCTGCGGGCCGATGGTGCCCTCGTAGACCGGGAAATCCCAGTTCTTGTTGCCGACGGTAATGGTGCCGGTCTTGGCGGCGTCGGCCTTTGTTTTGGTCTTGGCATCCATGGTCGAGCCCTCGAATTGGCGCACTTTTTTTGGGTAGCCCATCCCTGTGTGCGCTGCAAGACAGCGCAAGGCGCTACGTTGCCGGCTATATAGGCATGCCTTGGCCCGGTGCGTTAGCCCGCCTGGTCCCGCAAGCGGGCTAGACTTTCGTCCTTACCCAGCACCGCCAGCACGTCGAAAATCGGCGGTGAGGTGGTCCGCCCGGTCAGCGCGGCGCGCAATGGTTGCGCCACGGCGCCGAGCTTGAGCCCAGTGCGCTCGGCGTAGCCGCGCACCACAGCTTCGATCGCTTCGGGCGTCCAATCGTTGACGGCAATCAAGCCCGGCAGCAAGGCCGCGGTCACAGTCTTGGCCTCAGGCGTGAGCAGGGCCTTGGCTTGGTCGTTCAATTCGAGCGGTCGACTTGCCCACAGAAAACGTGTTGCATCAAATAGTTCGACTAAAGTCTTGGTGCGTTCCTTTAGCGCTGGCATAGCTATGAGCAGCTTGGCTCGCAGCGCTGGCGTCATTTTGCTGGCCAGTTCCTGCCCGCCGGCGATATGCGGCAACAGATTTTCCAGCGTGGCAATCAGGTCGGCATCGGCGCTGGTCCGGATGTAATGGCCGTTGAGGCTTTCCAGTTTTGCGAAATCGAATCGCGCTGGCGAGCGGCCGATCTGTGGCAGATCGAACGCGGCGATCATCTCTTCAGTGCTGAAAATCTCCTGGTCACCATGCGCCCAGCCCAGCCGGACCAAATAATTGCGCATCGCCGCCGGGAGGTAGCCCATGGCTCGGTAGGCATCGACGCCAAGCGCGCCGTGGCGCTTGGATAACTTTGAGCCGTCCGGCCCGTGAATGAGCGGGATGTGCGCCATGACCGGCACGTTCCAGCCGAGCGCTTCGTAGATATTCTTTTGACGCGCGCCGTTGGTGAGATGGTCGTCGCCGCGGATAATGTGGGTCACGTTCATGTCGTGGTCGTCCACCACCACCGCGAGCATGTAGGTCGGCGTGCCGTCGGAGCGCAACAGCACTAGGTCGTCGAGATCGGAATTCTGCCAGACCACGCGGCCCTGTACCTGGTCTTCGATCACCGTCTCGCCGGTGAGCGGGGCCTTGAGCCGGATCACCGGTTTGACGCCCGGCGGCGCCTCGGACGGATCGCGGTCGCGCCAGCGCCCGTCATAGAGCTTGGCGCGGCCCTCACGGCGGGCGGCTTCGCGCATGGCGGTGAGTTCCTCCGGCGAGGCATAGCAGCGGTAGGCCTTGCCGGCCGCGAGCAATTGCTCGGCGATCTGGCGATGGCGCGCTGCGCGCGAGAACTGGAACACAATCTCGCCGTCCCAGGCGAGCCCCAACCAAGTAAGCCCGTCAATGATGGCGGCAATGGCGGCGGCGGTGGAGCGTTCGCGGTCGGTGTCCTCGATGCGCAGCAGCATCTTGCCGCCATATCTGCGCGCATAGAGCCAGTTGAACAGTGCGGTGCGCCCGCCGCCGATATGAAGAAAGCCGGTGGGGGACGGCGCGAAACGGGTAATGACGGGCTCGCTCATCGCGCGCCCTGTACCATAAATTGAGCGGAAGTTGTCAGTGCAATTGACATTGAGCGGCGTCGCGCGTCATGGCATAGGCGCATAGGTTCGGCCTGAGAGATTTGAGGAAGCATGACGACCGACGTTAAAGCAAGCGGCACGAAGCCCGAGGCTGGGCACGATTTCATCCGCGACATCGTCAAGGCCGATCTGGATGCCGGGCGCATCAAAGAGGTGGTCACGCGCTTTCCGCCCGAGCCCAATGGCTATCTGCACATCGGCCATGCCAAGTCGATTTGCCTCAACTTCGGCATCGCGCGGGAATTCGGTGGCCACTGCAATCTGCGCTTCGACGATACCAATCCGACACGTGAAGAACAGGAATATATCGACGCCATCGAACGCGACGTGCGCTGGCTCGGCTTCGACTGGGGCCAACATCTCTATTACGCCTCGGATTATTTTGAGCGGCTCTACGGCTGGGCCGAGGATCTGATCCGCGCTGGCAAGGCCTATGTCGACGACCAGAGTCAGGAACAGATTCGCGCCAACCGCGGCACACTGACCGAACCGGGCACGAACAGTCCGTTTCGCGACCGCGGAGTGGATGAAAATCTCGACCTGTTCCGCCGCATGCGGGCCGGCGAATTTCCCAATGGCGCGCGGGTGCTGCGCGCTAAGATCGACATGAGTTCGGGCAATATCAATCTGCGCGATCCGGTGTTGTACCGCATCCTGAATGCGCCGCATCCGCGCACCGGCACCACGTGGAAAATTTATCCGAGCTACGACTTTGCTCACGGCCAGTCCGACGCCATCGAGGGTATCACCCATTCGGTCTGCACGCTGGAATTCGAGGACCATCGGCCGCTTTATGATTGGTGCATCGAGAACTTGAAGGTTCCGTCACGGCCGCATCAGTACGAATTCGCGCGACTCAATCTTACTTACACCGTGCTGTCGAAGCGCGTGCTCACCGAGCTGGTGCGTGGCGGCCACGTGACGGGCTGGGACGATCCGCGCATGCCGACAATTGCGGGCTTGCGACGGCGTGGCGTGCCGCCGGAAGCAATCCGTGATTTCATCAAACGCATCGGCGTCGCCAAGGCCAGCAGTCTGGTCGATGTGGGGATGTTCGAATTTTCGGTGCGTGAGGCGCTCAACAAAAGCGCGTTGCGGCGCATGGCGGTCCTGAGGCCGCTCAAAGTGACGATCGAGAATTATCCGGAAGGGCAGATCGAGGAACTGGACGCGGTCAACCATCCGGATGATCCGGCGGCCGGCACGCGCAAGATCAAATTCGGCCGCGATCTCTATATCGAGCAAGACGACTTCATGGAGAATCCGCCGAAGAAATTTTTCCGGCTGTCTCCCGGTACCGAAGTACGGCTGCGCTATGCCTATTTCATTACCTGCCGCGAGGCGGTGAAGAATGCCAAAGGCGAAGTCGTTGAGCTGCGCTGCGCCTATGATCCCGCGACCAAGGGCGGCAACGCGCCGGACGGCCGCAAGGTCAAGGCCACCATGCATTGGGTCTCGGCCACAAATTCGATCGCAGCGGAGGTGCGGCTGTATAATCCGCTGTTCAGTAAGCCCGATCCGGCCGGCGGGGAAGGCTTTACCGCCGATCTCAATCCGGATTCGTTGGAATTGCTTGGCGATGCCCGGCTTGAGCCGGTTCTCGCCGATGCGAAACCGGAAGTGCCGGTGCAGTTTGAGCGCAATGGCTATTTCTGCCTCGATCCAGATTCGGCGCCCGGCAAGCTGGTGTTCAATCGCACCGTCGGCCTGCGCGACACCTTCGGCAAGGACATGGCCAAAGATCAGGCCAGGGAAAAAGCCGCGGGCTAACGGGGGCGTTCACAACCGTTCTCCTTTTCACAACCTGTAGCTGAGTTATCCTGCGGCCGGGTTGTGTGAGCGTGGGGACGCCGCGTTATGGCCGAAAGCGAGCAGCGCCGACCGCGTGCCAAAGTCTGGGACGCAGACACCGACGCCGCGCGCCGGCGTGCTGGCATCATGCTGCCCCAGGGGCTTGCCGACCGTGCGGCATGGCTGGGCCGGCTCGTATCGCAGTGGGCGCTCGCCGAGGTCGCGCCGGGGCGGCTGGTGCCCTGGCTGGCGGTCGCCTTCGGCTTCGGCATCGTCGGCTACTTCACCGCGGATCGCGAACCGGCCTGGTGGGCTGCGTTGGCTTTGGCCGTCGTCGCGGTCGTGGCCGCGATCCGGGTGCGCCATCGTCCAATCGGGTTTCCGTTAGCGCTTGGATTTGCCGCCATGGCCGCCGGTTTTACAACCGCGACGCTGCGGACACAGCGGGTTGCGCATCCAGTCCTGCAATACGCCGTCTCGACCGTGATGCTGTCGGGTTTTGTCGAAGTTCGCGAGGAACGCGAACGCAGTGATCGCATCGTGGTGCGCGTGCGCACCATCGAAGGCCGACCCCTCACCGACGCGCCGGAGCGCGTACGGCTCGCGGTGCGTAAAGATACCGCGCCGCCGGTCGGCAGCTTCGTCGCGCTCAAGGCGCATTTGTCGCCGCCGCTGGCGCCGCTGCGACCCGGCGGCTACGATTTCGCACGCGACATGTATTTCCAGCGCATCGGCGCGTCCGGTTATGCGCTCGGCAAAATTACGGTCGCGGCGGCGCCGGTCGCCGGCGGCCTTTGGTTGCACTACGCGGCCATGATCGACGCTATTCGCGAGACGATCGACAAACGCATCCGCGCTGAATTGCCAGGCGACGAAGGCTCGATCGCCTCCGCGCTGATTACCGGAAAACGCGATGCGATTTCGATGCCGGTCAATGACGCGATGTACGTCTCGAGCCTGGCGCACGTGTTGTCGATTTCCGGCTATCACATGGCGGTGGTGGCCGGCATCGTGTTCTTTTTCATTCGCGCGGGGCTGGCGCTGATCCCGGCGCTGGCGAGCCGCTATCCGATCAAGAAATGGGCGGCTGTCGCGGCGCTCGCCGCGGCAACGTTTTATCTGCTCCTGTCGGGCGCCGAGGTCGCGACGCAACGCTCGTACATCATGATCGCGATCGTGCTGCTCGGCATCATGGTGGACCGGCCGACGCTGACATTTCGTACCATAACGGTCGCGGCCTTCGGTGTGCTGGCGCTATCGCCGGAATCGGTGGTCAGTCCGAGCTTTCAGATGTCGTTTGCGGCCACGCTCGCGCTGATCGCGGCCTACCAGTATGGCCTGCCGTGGCGCCCGGGGGCCGACACATCGTTCGGTACGCGCGTGGCGCTGTGGGGCGGGCGCGAAATCGTGGGACTGATGCTGGCATCGTTCGTCGCCGGTTTGGGCACCACGCCCTATGCCGCGTTCCATTTCCACCGCACCGCGCCTTACGGCATGATCGCCAATCTGCTGGCCATGCCGGTGGTCTCGGTCGAGGTCATGCCGATGGGCATCCTCGGCGTATTGACCATGCCGTTCGGTTTCGATGCGGTTTTCTGGAAGCTGATGGGCGTCGGTATCGAATGGATGGATACGGTGGCGCTGTGGGTGACCAGCTTGCCGGGCGCGGTCGGCCGAATCCGCGCGTTTGGGACCGGGCCTTTGCTGCTAGCCACCGCCGCGATCCTGTTGCTGTGCCTGCTGCGCACGCCGCTGCGCTGGAGCGGGGCGGTGCTGGCGCTGATCGCGAGCCTGTGGGCGGTGTCGACGCCGCTGCCCGACGTGTTGGTGTCTGGCGATGGCCAGGTCGCGGCCATTCGCGGCAGCAATGGCAGGCTCACGGTGCTGCACAGCAATCGCGACAGCTTCGCCATCAAGGAATGGCTGGCCGCCGACGGCGATGCCCGCTCGGTCAAAGATACGGGTTTACGTGACGGCGTTGCGTGCGATGCCATTGGCTGCATCGGTCAGCTCGCCGATGGCCGATTGGCGTCGGAGGCGCTGTCGGCGGAAGCCTTCGCCGAGGATTGCGCGCGCGCAGCGATCGTGGTCAGTCCGCAAAATGCGCCGGGCGACTGCGCCGCCATTTTGATCGACCGCAAGGTCTGGCGCGCCAATGGCGCCGTGGCCTTGCGCTGGGTGGCAAATCATTTTGAGCAGTCGAACGCCCGGCCGCCCGGTCACGAACGGCCTTGGGCGCGTGGTCCGCGCGGCGCAACCGAAAGCGCTACCGCGCCCGACGCGACACCGCGCGCGCACGATCTGGAAGCGGGCGATTAGTACCGTCTGAACAGACCGGCCAGTTTGCCCTGGATGCGCACGCGGTTGGGGGGCAGGATCCGCACCTCATAGGAGGTATTGGCCGGCTCGAGCGCGATCGAGGCGCCGCGGCGGCGAAATCGCTTGAGAGTGGCTTCCTCATCGTCGATCAGCGCCACCACGATATCGCCGGTCTCGGCCGCCTCGGTCTTGCGGATCAGTGCGATATCGCCGTCGAGAATGCCGGCCTCGATCATGCTGTCACCACGCACTTCGAGCGCAAAATGTTCGCCGGCTGACAGTAGATCGGGCGGCATGTTGATGACATGGCTGCGGGTCTGGATCGCCTCGATCGGCGTGCCGGCAGCAATGCGACCCATAACCGGCACGGCGATCGGGCGGGTGCTGTCCTCGTCCTGGTCGTTAGGGTTGCTGGAGGCGGCACGTACCCGGCCGAGGTCGCCCTCGATCACGCTTGGGGTAAAGCCGCGCGTGCGGCCGCCGCCGATGCCGTGAGCGACCGAGTCGGGCAGCTTGATCACCTCTATGGCGCGCGCCCGATTGGGCAGGCGACGGATGAAGCCGCGCTCTTCTAGAGCGGTGATCAAGCGGTGAATCCCGGATTTGGACCGCAGGTCGAGAGCGTCTTTCATTTCGTCGAAAGAGGGCGGCACGCCCGATTCGGTCAATCGTTCGTGGATGAAGCGCAGGAGTTCGAATTGCTTGCGGGTCAACATCGGTTTCTCCCCGTTTAGGCTGATCCCGGAGCGGGTACGCGCCATAAACAAATCATGAACGGACACTATCTGTTCGATATGTGTTCCGCAACCAATTAATTTGGAGTGAAAAAATCGAAAGGCCGCTAAAGGCCTAGCTTAAGGATGACGCACCATGAACCGGAACTCGCTGCGGGCGCGTTCGGCTCGCGAATCAACAGGCAGTCGGCCGCGGCCAGTGGCGCCATCAGGGAACTATCTTGATTGGGCACCGGGGTCGCGACCGCGCCGTTGGTATCTATGCAAAGCGTTGCCCGCAGATAGTCGGCCCGCTCGTCGTTTGCTGGCAGGTCGCAGCCAAGGAGGGCTCGTTCGGGGACGTGCTCCACCTCCGCGCGGCCGGAGAGCCGTCGGATCAACGGCACCAGGAACAGGAATGCGCAAACATAGGACGAGACGGGGTTTCCCGGCACGCCCAGCACCTGCATGTTGCCGAGCTTGCCGTGCATCATTGGCCGGCCTGGCCGCATCGCCACCCGCCAGAACGATAGCGTCAGCCCTTCGCTCGAGAGCGCCCGCTGCACCAAATCATGTTCGCCCACGGAAGCGCCGCCGCTGGTGAGCAGAATATCGGCGTCCCCATTGTGCGCGCGCCGTACCGCTGCCGCGATATCCTCGACCTTGTCGCGGGCGATGCCGAGATCGCTGACTTCGGCGCCCTCACGGCGCGCCAAGGCCATCAGCCCAAACCCGTTGGAATAAACGATCTCGCCGGCTGCGGGCTTGGAGCCGGGCGCCACCAGTTCATCGCCGGTGCCGAGTACTGCGATTTTGGGACGGCGATGCACGTACAAGGTTGGATGATTCATGCCGGCGACCAGCATCAGGTCACGGTCGGTCAACCGGTGGCCTTTGCGCAGCAGCGTTTGCCCTCGCGCGAAATCGATGCCTCGGTCGCGCACATTGCGGCCCTTGGCGGCAGGCTTCTGGAACGTAACCATGTCGCCGTCGCGCGTGGCGAGTTCCTGGATGATCACGGTGTCGCTGCCTTTCGGCATCATGCCGCCTGTGAAGATACGCGCGGTTTGCCCAGCCTTCACCTCGCCATTGAAAGGATGGCCAGCAGCGACTTCGCCGATCAGTTTCAGTGCGAGCGGTGTGGCGGCCACGTCGGCGGCGCGCACTGCGTAACCATCCATGGCAGAGACCGCGGCTGGGGGTTGCGTGCGCAGCGCTGTCAGATCCTCAGCGAGCACGCGGCCGAACGCGTCGCTCAGCGGAATTTTCTCTGCCGGCAACGGATGCGCATCGGCTAGCACGTGTTGCAGGGCCCGGGCGACCGCCATCAGAGCCATGATTTTTTCTCTTTGTGCATGATCTTGTCCGAAAACCGGTTCCCACTTTTCGGAATCATGAGCCCTCAGCGCGGTAGTCGCCGGACTTGCCGCCGCTCTTTTGCAGCAGGCGGATGCCTTCGATGCGCATGCCGCGTTCGACCGCCTTGACCATGTCGTAGATGGTCAGGCAGGCGATCGACACGGCGACCAGCGCCTCCATCTCTACGCCGGTCTGACCGGTCACTTTCACCGTCGCGCGTACCAAGAAACCAGGCAAAACGTGCTCCGGATTGATGTCGATTTCGACCTTGGTGATAGGCAGCGGATGGCAGAGCGGGATCAGCCCATGGGTGCGCTTGGCCGCCATGATGCCGGCGAGCCGCGCCGCACCCAGCACGTCGCCTTTGAGCGCATTGCCCGTCACGACCAGGTCAAGCGTCTGCTTGCGCATGATGATGCGGCCTTCGGCGACGGCGAGGCGCTCGGTCAGGTTTTTGGCGGACACGTCGACCATGCGGGCCTGGCCGCGCGGATCGATATGGGTGAGTTCAGTATTCGCCAGGCGAGGGGCCAGCCCAGCCTTCGATCTTGCCTTTGGCCTGGTGCGTCGATCCGCCGGTTTCTTGGCCCGTTTCACGGCCTTTTTGGCGCGGGCCATGGTTTACTCCGCCGCTGCGCTGCGTGCTGCGCGCGCCAGCAAAGCGCGGGTCGCGGCCGTGACATCCGGCTGTCGCATTAGGCTTTCACCGACCAGGAACGTCGAAATGCCGATACGGGCGAGGCGGGCGATGTCGGCCGGTGCGTTCAGCCCGCTTTCGGCCACCGCAATGCGACCGCGCGGTATTTTCGGCGCTAAACGCTCACTGACGGCGAGCGAGGTCTCGAAGGTACGTAGATCGCGATTATTGATTCCGATCAGGCGCGATTTGAGTTTCAGGGCACGCTCAAGCTCATCTTCTTGATGAACTTCAAGTAAAACATCCATACCATTAATAAAACTAGCATCTTCAATCTCTTTAGCTGCTGCATCATTGACCGCCGCCATGATAATCAGGATGCAATCGGCACCCAGAGCGCGCGATTCCACCACCTGATAGGGCTCGTAGATGAAATCCTTGCGCAGCACCGGGAGCGCCGTAGCGTTGCGTGCCGCGCCGAGGAATTCCGGCTTGCCTTGGAACGAGGGCCCGTCGGTAAGCACCGACAGGCAGGTCGCACCGCCGGTTTCATAGGCTTTGGCAAGTTTTGGCGGATCGAAATCGGCGCGGATCAGTCCCTTTGACGGGCTCGCCTTCTTGATCTCCGCGATCAGCGCAGTTTCGCCGCCGGCGATACGCCGCTCGATGGCGCGCAAGAACCCACGTGGGGGTGCTGCTGCTCTTGCCTGCGCCTCGAGGGTGGCCAGCGACCGAGCAGTTTTCGCTTCCGCGATTTCGGTGCGCTTATAGGCTTCGATTTTGGCGAGGATGTCGCTCATATATTTTTCCTGCACATGATCTCATCCGAAAATCGGTTCCCACTTTTCGGCATCATGCACTACGCATCCATAGTATTGGACACCTTTATCAGCCGGTCGAGCCGGCCTTCGGCCTCGCCGCTATCGATCGATTTGGCCGCCAGCGCCGCGCCTTCCTTCAAATCCTCGCACTTGCCGGCGACGATCAATGCCGCTGCTGCATTCAGAATGGCCACGTCGCGGAGCGCGCCCGGTTTACCTTTGAGCACATCAAGTAGGGCCTCGGCATTGTGCTCGGCATCGCCGCCGCGCAGCGCCTCCGGCTTCACGCGTTTCAAGCCCGCGTCCTCGGGCGTGACCTCGAACAGCCGGATCTTGCCGTGTTCGAGTGCCGCCACGCTCGTTTCGCCCGCAGTGGTGATCTCATCGAGTCCGTCGGAGCCGTGCACCACCCAAACGCTCTCGGAACCGAGATTTTTTAGCACTTGCGCCATCGGCTCGATCCAGTGTTTCGAAAACGTGCCGATCATCTGCCGCTTGACGCCGGCCGGGTTCGACAACGGTCCCAGCAGGTTGAAAATGGTGCGGGTGCCGAGCTCGACGCGGGTCGGTCCCACATTTTTCATCGCTGGGTGGTGCGCAGGCGCGAACATGAAGCCGATGCCGGCTTCGCGAATGCACGCGCCCACTTGTTCGGCGTTAAGCTCGATCTTGACGCCGATCGCCTGCAGCACGTCAGCGGCTCCCGACTTAGACGATAGCGCGCGATTGCCGTGCTTAGCCACCGGCACGCCGGCGCCGGCGACGATAAACGCCGCGCAGGTCGAGATGTTAAACGAGCCGGAAGCATCGCCGCCAGTGCCGACCACGTCGACTGCATTGGCGGGGGCTTTCACACGCAGCATCTTGGCGCGCATGGTGGTGACCGCGCCGGTGATCTCGTCAACGCTTTCGCCACGCACGCGCAGCGCCATCAACAAGCCGCCCATCTGCGAGGGCGTCGCTTCGCTCGACATCATGCGGTCGAAGGCGGCGGCGGCTTCCCCGCGCGTGAGATTCGCCCCGGTCGCGACCTTGGCGATGAGTGCTTTTAAATCGTCGGCCATGTGCGCGCCTATGTCGCCGCGTGCGCCGGCGCACGCGCTGGCGCTTTGCGTCGGCTAGTTTTCGCGTTCCAGGCGGCGGCGATGTCGAGAAAATTCTTCAGCATCAGATGGCCGTGCTCGGAGGTGATACTTTCGGGATGAAATTGCACGCCGTGCACCGGCAGGCTGACATGCGCGAGCCCCATCACCAGACCGTCCCCGGTCTCGGCATTGACGTTAAGCTCGCGCGGCATGCTGGCGCGCTCGACCACCAGCGAATGATAGCGAGTGGCGCGGAACGGGCCGTTGACACCGTGAAACATGCCCGAGTTCGAATGATGGATGTCCGACATTTTGCCATGCATCGGCACCGTGCGTACCACTTTGCCACCGAACGATTGGCCGATGGCTTGGTGGCCGAGACAGACGCCAAGGATCGGAATTATAGGCGAGGCCCTCTCGATCAGATCGAGACAAATGCCGGCTTCGTTCGGCGTGCAGGGGCCGGGCGACAGCACGATCGCTTCTGGCTCGGCCGCGACCACTTCGGCCGCCGAAATCTTATCGTTGCGGTGGACAACGACGTTCGCCCCCAGCCCACCCAAATAATGGAACAGGTTGAAGGTGAAGCTGTCGTAGTTGTCGATCAAAACGATCATGTTTTTAAGTCCGCGCAAGGTCTTAAGACCCCGCGTGAAGGGGGTCAAGTTAGCGTCATTTCGGCTCAATACCGGGCGGCAAGGGCACCATGTCGCGCAGCAGCTTGTTGATGTCCTGGTCGGAAACGGGCGCTGCTGTGGCGCGGCGGCTCTCGGATGCATTCTCGCCGACATGCACAAGCTCAGGCACCAGCAGCACCACGATCAGCAGCAACCATTGCGCCAGCAAAAATGGGATCAGCGCTTTCACGAACAGTCGGAACGGCGCCGGATTCTTCGCGGCGTCCCGCACCATCATTAACGCGTAACTGAATGGCGGCAGCAAAAAACTGGATTGCAAGTTGAGCAACACCAGGACCGCCACCCAGCGCGCGTCGGCGACACGAATGAGCAACGGCGGAATGACAATCGGAATAATTACGAAAATGATTTCGAAGGCATCCAGCACAACGCACAAAGACCGATTACGTAGCGCGCCAACGCGACCGCCGGAATGTCGCCGCCGGGAATGCCGGCGACCAGATGATCGACCAGCCGGTCGGCGCCGATGAGGCGCAGTACCAGCGTGAACGTGGTGGCCGCGATCAACAGTGAGAACAGCGCGCCAGCGATCGCGTCATGCAGGAGTTCGTGTAACGCCGGGAGGCGCAAATGGCCGCTGATCAGGCCGCCGCTGAGCAGCGCGAAGGCGCCCATGACCGCGGCCTCGACCGCGTAGAAGTCCCCAGTG
>Ga0134126_10006562_pt1 | contig 14575 bp, 12 predicted proteins | sample KB31752_FD_96881 | JGI IMG/M metagenome (GOLD analysis project Ga0134126, IMG submission 96881) | Terrestrial soil microbial communities with excess Nitrogen fertilizer from Kellogg Biological Station, Michigan, USA - KB3-175-2 | ecosystem: Environmental > Terrestrial > Soil > Unclassified ... | reverse complement strand
GTTGATAACCGGAACGGATAAATGTCGACCGAGAGCTACGATCAACTCGCGATTTTTTCGGTCGTGGCACGGGAGCGCAGCTTTACCCGTGCGGCGGCCAAGCTCGGCATATCGCAGCCCGCGTTAAGCCGAACCATGCGGCAGTTGGAAGAACGGCTGGGCGTCCGGCTCCTGGCGCGCACGACCCGCAGCGTTTCCCCTACGGAGGCTGGCGAACACCTGCTGAAAGTGATCACTCCCCGGCTCGAAGAAATCGACACCGAGCTGGCCTTGCTCAGCGAATTTCGGGACAAGCCGGCAGGCCGATTGCGCATCACGGCGGGCGAACATGCGGCAATCGCGGTCCTGCAGCCGGTACTCGCAAAACTGCTTCCAGACCATCCCGACCTTCATATCGAAATCATCGTGGACTATGGCCTGACCGACATCGTGGCCGAGGGCTACGACGCCGGCGTCCGGCTAGGCGAACAGGTCGCCAAGGACATGATCGCGGTGCGCATCGGCCCCGATGTGCGCATGGCCGTGGTCGGTTCCCCGGACTACTTCGCCCGGCATCCGCGACCCAAGACCCCACGCGACCTCGTCCGGCACAACTGCATCGCCATCCGCCTGCCGACCTACGGTGGCCTCTTCCCCTGGGAGTTCGAAAAGAAAGGGGAGGAGCTGAAAGTACGCATCGAAGGCCAACTGGTGTTCAACAATATCGCCATGCGCCTGGACGCTGCCCTGAAGGGGCTCGGGTTGGCCTATATGCCCGAGGACCTTGTGAAGACATACGTCAAGGAGGGTCGATTGATGCGTGTGCTCTCGGACTGGTGTCCCTCGTTCCCGGGATACCACCTCTACTATCCGAGCCGGCGCCAAAGCTCACCCGCCTTCACGCTGTTCCGTGATGCCTTGCGTTACTCGGGCTGACTCGCCAGATACTGCGCGTCAGTCACCAGCTCCATCCAATCGACCGACTTCCCGTTGAGTGCTTCCGCGATCGCAATGTGCGTCATGCTTGTCGTGCGAGTGGCGCCATGCCAGTGCTTGACCCCCGGCGGAATCCAAACGACATCGCCAGGCTTGATGACCTGGATCGGGCCGCCCCACTGCTGAACCAGTCCTATGCCGGACGTGACAATCAACGTCTGTCCTAGTGGATGCGTGTGCCAGGCTGTTCGAGCGCCCGGCTCGAACATCACGATCGCACCACCGCTGCTGCGCCGTCATCGGGGTAAACCAACACGATCCACTTGGGCGAAAAAATGCTGTTTGGATCGCCAACTCAAGCCGGCCGTCTCTTTTTGACGCCATTCAGTGCGACGGATGCTCACAACCTGGGGACACGCATGGATCCGGTGTCATCTTTGACAATAATCGCGCATGCCGCAGCACCTCGGCCGCGCCCAAGGGGCCACCATGGCCCATATGGAAGCGCTCGGCGCCCGCTTGCACAAGGCGTTCCAGTTCGCGCGCAACTGTCTGCGGGTCATCTTCGAATGGGGGTCGCGTTGCACGGCTGTTGAAGGCGATGCCGCCGATCAGGATACCTGATGCGATCAAGTCGCCGACCATGGCATCTTTCGAAGCCAGTTCGATCGCAATCGAGCCGGGGGTATGGCCGGCGGTGTGACGAATCACCCCATCGACACCAAACTCATTGAGGCTCGTCACGTCTGCATTCTTCAACAGAATGTCTGGCTGAAAGCCCTGATAGGGCTCGTGCGGCACGGGTGTCTTGATGAAAATACGCCCCGCCCACCCTGTAGTGCAGTAAGTCATCGGTATCTTGCGCGTGTAGAAATCGGCATCATCCTGGTGCGCCAGGATGGGCGCGCCGGAAAGTTCGCGCACCCGTGCGGCGCTGCCGGCGTGATCGGTGTGCGCGTGAGTCACAACGATCAGCTTGATGTCCTTGAAGGACAGACCGTGCTGGCTGAGGACGCGTTCGATCTTTCGCTCCGATCCAGGTATGCCGGTATCGACGAGTATGCAGCCGGCATCACTTCTGATCAGGTGCGCGTTGACCATATTAAAAGGCAGGATCGGGATGCGAATGATTTGTTGGGTAAGCATGAGCGTTCCTCGGATTCATCGGGTAGTTGTAGGGGATGTGTGCGCTGTGAAGCGGTCGCCCGCAAATGTGGAAAGTCTTCAGTACGGCTTGCGCATGCGTCTGCTGCTGCCGTTGCTTGATCTTTCGGGGCTAATGGGCTGAGTCGGTTTCGACTGCAACCCGTCGTGTCGCCCCGCACTCCTCACACCGCAACAGGTCGGCGCCTTGTTGCACTGATACCGATGAAAAGCCGTTCCCGGTCATCGAAAGCACGAAGGCCCTGATCAGATCGACGACGTCATCTGGTGCTTCAAGTGGCAACAGGTGCCCTGCGTTCGGCAGCAGGCAAAGCTGCGCGTGGGGAATTCGGGAGAGAAGTTCGCGACGGAGGACGTCCGGCGGGTCGACCCGATCGTGCTCTCCGGAGATGACGATCACCGGCACGTCGATCTCAGCCACGTCAGCGGAAATATCCTCCTGGCTCGTCATCAGCGGCCACGCTTCTCTGGCGGCCAGCGCGCCGGCGAGGCTGTCGGCAATCACTGTTTCGAGGTCTTCCGGTTCGAGCCCATCGGGTGCCAGAACCTGCGCGACGGTCGCCATGATGCTTGCTCGCGATGCATAGGCGCCCACCATCTGCTGGCGAACTTCCAGTGGCAGCTGCATGGGACTTGGCGGTGCTGGTGCGACTAGCACGAGACCCATCAGCCCCCGAGGGTGACGAGATGCGATCAACTGCGAAACCTTGCCTCCCATCGAATGCCCGACGAGGATGTACCTTTCCAGGTCGAGCGTTGCAATGACAGCCTGCGCATCATCCGCCATATTTGCCAGCGCATAGCCGCTCGCAGGCGCGTTCGAGTTTCCCCAGCCGCGCTGATCGATCGAGACGGTGCGAAATTCGGGTGCCAACGCGTCGATGACGTGCCGCCAGGTGCGCGATGAGCCGCCCCAGTAATGCAGAAAGATCAGCGTCGGCGAACCCGCACCGCGCTGTTCCACATGCAATGCAATGCCGTTGGATACGATCTTCATGACAGCTGTCCTTACCGTTGGCCGGGCGGATGCAGGCGTGTTGCTGCATGCCGCCCGCCCTCGTGAAGTGGTGGGTGGTGAGAGCAGATCCGGTCAAACCGTCGCTTGAAAAATGAAGTTCGCGACGATCTTCGGTTGCGACAGCATCGGCACATGGCTGCTGTCCACATGCGCGACCGTCGCCTTCATACGTGCCGCCATGCGCTCCTGCTCGACCGGCGGAATGGTGTGGTCCTGATCGCCGACGAGGTAATAGGAGGGACGGGTTTGCCATGCGGCTTGGGTGATCACGCCGCCGAGCGCTGCGCCATTGATCGGCCCCTGGGTGGCATGCGCCACGCGCTTTTCGCTTTCGTCCAGGTCCTGCGCAAACAGGTTGAAAATTCCTGCACGGGTGACCGAGAGAAAGCCTTGCGCGTCCGGCCGGATCTCCGCATTCAGCGGTGCCGATTCGAATTTCGCAAACAGCATGCCTGCCGACTCGCCGGCATCCGGTGCGAAGGCATCGACATAGACCAGTCGGGCCACCTTCGGATCATTGCCGGCCTCGCTGATCACGGCGCCGGCATAGCTGTGGCCGACCAGAACGACCTCACCTTCGGCAAGTGCAATGGCGCGCCGCACCGCTGCCACGTCCGCCTCGAAGCTGCTCAATGGCAGCTGCACAGCCGTGGCCGCCAGGCCCTTCTCGGCAAGCAGCGGAATCACCTTCGCCCAGCTCGAACCATCAGCCCATGCGCCGTGCACCAGGATCACGTTTGAAATAGCGTTCATCGTTTTTCTCCGTTTGTTCGGCCGTAGCCGGTGGGTTAGTCGATGAGCAAAGTCTAGGCTGGACGTGCATTGGCAGAAATGACATATTTCCATCGAATTCTGCCAACCCGAGGAAAACGACATGCCACATCCCGGTGTAACAAGAACCATCTGGTTCGTCGTGTTCCCGGGCTTTGAGCTGCTGGATCTCGGGGGCCCACTTTGCGCGTTCAATCTCGCGGTCGACTTCCATCAGGCGGCTTACGACGTGCGCATCGTCTCCGCGTCGGGTGGCGTGGTTCGCGGATCATCCGGCGTGGCCATCAGTACCGTGCGGCCGCCTTCGCCCAACCACCTCGACACGCTGATGGTCGTGGGTGCCTCCACCGCCGAGGTGCTTGATGAGCAGCCCAGAACGGTTGCCTTCATCCGCAAAATCGCCATGCGAGCCCGGCGCAAGGCCAGCATCTGCACGGGTGCTTTTTTGCTAGCCGAGGCCGGACTGCTCGACGGGCGTCGCGCAACGACACATTGGCGGTATGCCGCCGAGCTTCAACGGCGCTACCCATTGATCAAGGTCGATGCCGATCGAATCTTCGTTCGCGAGGACGACACATGGACATCGGCAGGCATCACCGCCGGCATCGACCTCGCGCTGGCGATGATTGAAGAGGATTGCGGGCTCGAAATCTCCAAATCCATCGCGCGGGACCTCGTCGTGTCTCATCGTCGCAGCGGCGGGCAGGCGCAGTTCTCCACCATGCTGGCGCTGGAGCCCAGGCCCGGTCGCATCAGCGATGCCCTGGCCTACGCGCGCATGCATCTGGACGAACGACTGTCGGTCGAACAACTAGCCGATGTCGCCAACATCAGCCCGCGCCAGTTTGCGCGTCAGTTCGCTGCGGAAACCGGCGAAACCCCAGCCCGCGCCGTCGAACGTCTTCGCTGCGAGGCGGCACTACCTCGCATCGAAGGCAGCAGCGCGCCGTTCGATCAGATTGCACGGCAGGTGGGTTTCGGCGACATGGAGCGCATGCGCCGGGTATGTATTCGGATCCATGGCCAATCGCCACAGGCCTTGCGCCGCCGGGGCCGCGCAGAACGAGCGTAACGGCCGGCATGCAGGATACTTCAATGGGGAAATGGATCACCGACGTGATGATTTCTGGAGTGCTCTACGCTGAAAAAATAGGCTGGTGAGGCACGCAAATTGGTCTACAAAAAGCTTGTCAGGAATATTGTTTCGAGTTCTGGGAAGTGGCAGATCGAGCGTCTGCTGTATGGGGTCGGGCAGCTAAATCGCCCCCCAACCCTACAACGGTCCCTGAGCGTATTGGACTGGTACATCCTTGGATCACTTTCGGGTACGACGGCAGAGCAATGACTTGCTGCAGTCCACGCTGCTTCCGTACAGACACGCACCGCTCATCTCAGCGGCTATCCCCAAAACGGCCGCTCACGACCGACCGCAACGGGTCGGAATCGGTCATTTGTAGCGATGCTAGTGGGCAGGAATATTTCCAGCGAGGAAATATGTTGTTGCCCTTTGCTTTGCTCAAGGGCGTGCGCCAGGACACTCAGCCGACTGATGGTTCAGTCCCTCGGCCTCTTTTTCGAAACGGACCGAAACCGGCTTGCCGTTCTGCCACTTGACGCGCAGGACGTACAGCGAGTCGAAGTCATCGTCGGCCCACGCCGGCACCTGCTGTGCCTTGCCACCAGCAGCCATAACCAACTGTTGCACTGCCTGCCACGCCAGATTGTGTTCCCACGCCACATAGATCGTCGCCGCGCTGTAGGCGGGTTTGAGCAGCTCCCGTTCAAGCTGCTTGATCTGGGTGAGTCCGAACGCCGTGTTGACCGGCCGGCCCAGGCGGATCGCGGTCGGTTCGATGGTGGCCAGCGGGCGGACGTAGTTGTATTCGACGCCCTTGTCTTTCGCGGTCATTCCCGGGTCGGGCGCATAGATCGCGGTGGGTGTGCCGAACTTCGCCTGCAGCACCTGCGGCAGTGCCAGCGCGCGATTCAATCCCTGGCAGTCGAGCTGGCCCCGCCCGAGCGGCGGCTTTTCGCCGTGACGCAGGAACACGATCGTCTGGTCGGCGTGGGCAGCGGACATCGGCAGGGTGAACGCCAGAGCAGCAAGCAGCGCAGCGATCGGCTTCGTCATATCGATTCCTTGCCCGACGGGACTTGAAATGAAGCGCGAGTGTATCGCTGCAGATGCAGGCCGTCATGGCAGCCCGGTGCCCGCTGGTCGTTGGTCCAGTCACATGCCTGCCGCTTCGCGGGAATGGCGTCCTGGCAAGTTTTCGATGTGCCTTCAAAGGTGATAAACGAACGCCAGCGATTCCGACAGCTGGGTCCGCGAACCGAAGCGCGTGACCAACGGACTGTCGCCGGCATCGCCAAGCAGGCGTCCATAGATCAGCGCTGCCGCGAAGCCGGTGTGCTTGCTGGTGGGTACGAACAGATCGTATTCCAGCGTGGCGAACTGACTGCCGGCGCCCGGTTGCCATGGGCGTACGTTCAATGCGCCAGCCTGATCGGGGCTGATGCCGAAAAAGCGGTTCATCGCGGGCGCATTCATCGCCTGCCAGCTCAGCTGCAGCGAATGCTGCAGCAGCCCGACCGACGGCAGGTCCCACTCGGCGTAGAGCTTGAGGTAGGCGCCGGCGCCGCGGGTGTCGTGGCTGAGGTCGCCGCCGACGTCGATCTGCGTGTCGAGCTGCCATTCCAGGTACCCGCCCAGCGTGAGTCGGGGCGAGAGTGGCGCGATCCTGTGACGCAGCACGCCGAGGTCGTCGCTTTCGCGGCCCCACTGGTAGTCGCCATAGATGCCGCCGTGCAGCGCCCGCCCGCCGATCAGGTCGACCTGCAGGCCGTCCTGGGTGGACAGGTCGAGGCGATCGGGAATCTCGATGTCGATGTAGGGAATCGGCTGGTAGCGTGAGGTTCTGGCGCCGGCCCAGCTTGGCAGGTGCTCGATGCCGATGCCCGCGGCGAGCGTGGTAGGGGCGTCGGTGTCGGCAAGGCACGCCGTGGTCCATGGCAGGAAGGCCAGCAGGCCGGTGGACGCCAGCAGGCGGGGCAGGGATGGCCTTGGTCGATGCGCAGGGGACATGAAGGCTGCAGCATAAGGGCTGTCGGCCTGTCGCGGGTTGCGATGAGCGCCTGTCGCTCAGCGTCCGTTCGGTCGATGCCTGTCCGCAGGTGTCGCATGGTCGGCGGCAACGCCGCCGCTGGCCTGCCTCCGGACGGGTCGGTCATGCAGTACGCTGGTGCGGCTGCCGCGCGCGCCTAAGCTATCCGCAAGCCAGTTGCACGATGATCGTGGCTACGGCGATCAGGCAAATGCTGGCTGGCCAGCGACCGGGTCGCGGGATGGAGGAGGTTGCATGCACATCATCCTGGTGGAGGACGATCCGCAGCTTGGCGCGGCGATCCAGCGTGCGCTGGAGCGTCTCGCCTACACGGTGACCTGGCTGCGCAATGGCCGCGAGGCCTTGATCGCGCTGCGTGACGAAACGGCCGACCTGGTGCTGCTCGATCTGGGCCTGCCGGGCATGGACGGTCTGGACGTGCTGGTGGAGGTGCGCCGCGCGCATGTGAAGACGCCGGTGATCGTGATGACCGCGCGCGACGGCGTGCAGGCGCGCGTGCATGGGCTGGATGCCGGCGCGGACGACTATCTGATCAAGCCGTTTCACCTGGATGAACTGGGTGCGCGGATACGCTCGCTTGGTCGACGCAGCCAGGGCCTGGCCGCCAATCGCATCGAGGTCGGCGTACTGGCGCTGGACATGGGAACGTCGCAGGTGACGTTCCGTGACGAACCGGTCGAGCTGACCCGGCGCGAATTTGCCCTGCTGCAAATCCTGATGGAGCGCGCTGGCCGCCTGGTGCGCCGCGAAAGCCTGATCAACTCGCTGTACGGCCTGGACAACGTGGTCGGCAACAACGCGCTGGAAGTGCTGATCCATACCCTGCGTCGGAAACTCAGTTACGACACCGTGCGTACCGTACGCGGTTTCGGCTACATGATTCCGCGGGATACGGCATGAGCGCGCCGAGCCTGCGCGGGCGGCTGCGCTGGCTGATCATCCTGGTGATGATCGTGGTGCTGTTGCCGCTGGCGGTGCTCAGTTTCCGGCGCACGCTGCGGGAGGTCAACGAACTGTCCGACGGTCGGCTGGCGCAATCGGCACGCACGCTGCAGGTCATCGTCGACCAGGATGGCCCGGATGCGCTGCGTGGTCGCCAGGGTGGCGACCAGCTGGTGCCGATCGAGGCACCCCAGGCACAGGCAATCAGAAGGCACGGCCATACCTTCGAATCCGAGGTCGGTTTCCAGGTGTTCGATGCGTCGGGCCGACTGATTCTTGCCACCACCAATCTCGCCGCGCTGCCGCCACCGCAGACCGGCGACGGCGAGTTTCGCGACATCCGCGCCGGCGGCTATCGCTGGCGCCTGTTCACCCTCAGCGACAAGTCCGACGGTGTGGTGATCCGCACCGGCGAGCGCTACGACAGCCGGCACGACATCCTGCGTGCGTTGTGGCTGGATCACGCACTGCCGTTGCTGATCGGGCTGCCGCTGCTGGGCCTGCTGGTGGGCTGGGCAGTCAAGCGCGGGCTGCGTCCGCTGGAATCGCTGACCCGGGCGCTGGGTTCGCGCGCACTGGGCAGTCGCGAGCCCATCGTGCTCGAGCGGGCGCCGCGGGAACTGCAGCCGGTGCTGGATGCGCTCAACGGCCAGTTGCAGCGCCTCGCCGATGCACTGGAACGCGAACATCGCTTCAGCGCCGACGTCGCGCACGAACTGCGCACCCCGCTGGCCTCGATCATGCTGAACATCGAAAGCGCCACCGCCACTCGCGATCCTGCCGAGGCCGGGGCGAGCCTGGCCGGCGCGCAACACAATGTCGCGGCGCTCGCACGTCGTGTCGAGCAACTGCTGGCGCTGGCACGGTTGGAGTCGGGCATGGCTTCCGAGCAGCGTCGCCCGTTCGACCTGGTAGGCGTCGCCATCGACGTGATCGAGGAGCTGACCCCGGTGATTGCCGAGAGTGGTGCCGAGCTGGGTTTCAGCCACGACGAAGGGCCGGTGCTGGTGCGTGGCCATGAGGCCGCGCTGGCCGCGTTGCTGCGCAATCTCATCGAAAATGCCATGCGCCACGTGCCCGCCGGCGGCCAGGTGCAGCTGTCGCTTGCCCGGGGCGAGTCGGCCACCACGATCGATGTATCGGACGACGGCCCCGGCATTCCGCGCGAGCGGCGGGCGGCGGTATTCGCCCGCTTCCATCGCGAATCCGGCAGTCGCGGCGACGGCTACGGCCTCGGCCTGTCGATCGTGCAGCGAGCCGCCGAACTGCACGGCGCGACCATCGAGCTGCTCGATTCGCCGTTTGGCCACGGCTTGCGGGTGCACGTCATCCTGCCGCACGAGGCGTGACACGCCGCGCCATCCGCGTTCATGGCGTGATGCGATGGGTCGTCGGGTTTCGGTCCGGGACCGTCGTGTCCGGCGTAGTCGGTCCCGGCGTCCGCTCGAAGAGGTGTTGATACAGCCACTTCCATACATTTTTGCCGTGCTTCCCGCCCCAGACGAAGGTCGCCACGCTCTCCGGCGGCAGTGTGTACTGGAAGCGGGTCTTGTCCTGCATGACCGAGACACGTTGCGTGTCCGTCCTGCCGTTCACCAGCACCAGCACGATCGAGCCGTCGGCCGCATTCCGGAACGCCACGTTGGCGAGTCCCTTGATCGTGGTGCTGGAGTTCACCCGAACCGCGCCGGGCAGCACGAATCGGCTGAAATGGGCGAATGCGTAGTAGTAGTCGTTGCGACTGACCGCGCCGGTCTGCGAATCGATCGTCACCATGCCCTTGCAGGTGTCGCAGCCGCCGGAGTGGGGGCCATGGTGTTCGTCGAGCGCCAGGTTCCAGTAGATGACGCCGCGGGCCCAGTTCCTGAGCCCGGCAAGCAACAGGTCCCGCGCAAACCAGAGCAGTTCGCCGTTCCTGCTCGACTCCCAGTCGCCACCGGAACATTCCGTGATGTAGGCGTCCTTCTTGGGGTAGGCCAGGTGCACTTCGGTCTGCGCACTGGGACTGCCGCGATAGCAATGCCAGGCAATGCCATCGACGTAAGGCGAAGCGTCGGGATCGGCCAGCACGCTCGATGGCTGGTCGGGCTCATCCCAGTTGTGATCCCAGCCGAGTATGCGTGTCCTCGGCTTGCGGCTGGCCAGGGCAGGGCCGAGATATTGGGCGATGATCCGTGCCCGCTGCTCGGCGGAGAGTTCCATGCCGGGATAAGTCACGGGCACGAAACCGGGCTCGTTCTGCAAGGTCAGGGCGAAGATGGGGATACCGTAGCTGCGGTAGGTGTCGACGTACTTGAGGAGGTACTGCGCGTACGTGCTTTCATACTGTTCGAGCAGGGTACCGCCGATCAGGTTGGCGCTGGTCTTCATCCATGCCGGCGCGCTCCAAGGCGACGCCACCACCTGCAACCCGGGATTGACGGCCAGCGCCTCGCGCACGGTCGGGATGAGATCGCGCAAGTTGGCTGCGGTATTGAAGTGCTGCAGATCGGGATCGACCTGGCCGAACGGCACATCATCCAGGGTGTACTGCTGCAATGAAAAATCGGAGGCGCCGATGGTCAGCCGCGCCATGTTCAGATTGAGACCGGGAGGCGGCCCGAACAGCTCCTGCAGCAGGTCATGGCGCTGCAGCGCGTTCATCCGGTTCTGGATCAGCCACGCCGACGAATCGGTCAGTGCGGCGCCGAAGCCCACGATGGACTGGTAGGTCTTGCCGGTGTCGATCACGACATCCGCCGGGGAGCCGTCATCCGCGGCGATTTCGATGTCGGGTTGCTGCGCCAGGCGCAATTTCCGATCCTGCGTACTCACCCACAATTCGACCACCGGCCCAAACGGATGCATGGCGGGCACGATCTGGGGCGGTGGTGCCGGAACGGTGCGACGCGGCAGATGGAGCGCCGCCAGGGCCAGCACGCTGATCAGGACAAAAGACGAGACGGTCGTCCAGCGTGGGGGATTCCCGCGCTCATCCATGGCGCATGCACGGCGGATCACCCTCGCAGCGGCGAACGTGTGACAACCTCGCGATCACGGCGACCCCAGGCTTGCGCAGGACAGGTCGGCACGATCGGCCGGCGCCTTCGCGACTATTCTCACGTTGGCGAAAGCGGCGGAAAAAGGCGCAGAGGCCTGCACGCCGAACGGCACGTCGATGTGCGAGAGGTCGGCACCCTTGCGGATGAAACACTGCAGCGGAATCGACACGGCGTGGCGCGAACCCTTCGCATAGCCGGCGAAGGTGCGGCCAAGCTCGACCGTTCGCATGCAGTCCCGGCCGCAGCCCATGTAGACCTGGACAGGCGCCGTGGCGGGCGTATCGATCACCACGTCGAACTGCAGGGCCGCATGGGCGGCTGCCAGCGGCATCAGGTCGCGTGGCTGGGCGCTCTTGGCATAGAACCGGCCGGCACCCAGCCAGGTGACGGATTTGGCGTCCTGCTGGGTGTTGACCTGCACCGTGCGCAGCCGCAGCACGGGATGACCCTCCGGCCACTCGATCTGCGAGTTCAGGTCGGCGCCGAGGGCGAGTGGACGGTGTGCAAAGTTGCCATCGCCCAGGTAAAGCGCGAACGGCGGCACGGCCAGCGTATGGAACACCGACAGGCCCGCGGCGGTGGCACAGGAGTCCACGCCGGGATAGGTCGGCAAGGCGGCCAGTTCATGCGCGCCGGGATAGTGCAGGCCGTAGCCCGCTGCGAACAGCCAGCGCGCCGACGAGGTGTTGTCGGCACCGGCATAGGGGCACGGCACGCCCGGCCACGGCCGCGCCAGCGTGCCGCTGAAGTTGTATCGGCCCGAACCGTCGTGCGCGGCGAACAGCACGTCCGCCACGCCGGCGCCTTCGCTGCCGGGCAGCCATGCCGCCACGAATGCATCGGAAAGGTTGAGCAAGTCGTTGACGTAGAGCGGTCGCCCCGCCACGAACACCGTCACCACCGGTTTGTGCGCCATGGCCACCGTCTTGAGCACCGCCAGGTCTTCCGGGTAGCGGTCGCTGTGGCGCAAAGTCGCCGAGGGCACGATGTCGCCCATCGTCTCCGCGTACGGCGTCTCCCCGATCACCGCCACGATGGCATCGAAGCGCTGCAGGTCGATGCCCTGCGCAGTTTCGCTGTAGGTGACATGGGCGGCGCCATCGACGGCGCGCAGGCCGGCCAGGATCGTCTCGCCCTGGGGGAAGTCGGCGTTGCCGTTGTCGGTGCCCTGCCACGTCAGCGACCAGCCGCCGGTCTGGTCGGGCAGGCTGTCGGCGCTCTTGCCGACGACCAGGATGTTGGCGCCGGACTTCAGCGGCAACACGTTGCTGTTGTTCTTCAGCAGCACCAGCGACTCGCGCACGGCACGCCGGGCCAGCGCGGCACTGTGCAGCAAGTTCTCGTCGCCCGCACCGGCGCGTTGCGAAGGCCGCTTGCCGAACAGGCCCATGCGCAACTTGGCCCGCACGATCCGGCTCACGGCATCGTCGATCCGCGTCATCGGGATCCGGCCGCTCTCGACCTGGCGCATGGTATTGGCGATGAACGCCTTCCAGTCGTCGGGCACCATCACCATGTCGATGCCGGCATTGATCGCCTGCGGGCAGCTGGCGTTGCTGCAGCCCGGCAACTGGCCGATCGCATTCCAGTCGGAAACGATGAAGCCCTGGAAGCCCATCTTCTGTTTCAGCGCCCCGGTCAGCAGCGCTTTGGCGCCGGACATCTTGCCGTAGTTGATGCCGTCGGCGACGTCATCCCAGCTGTTGTAGGACGCCATCACGCTCAGCACGCCCGCCTCGATGGCGCCGAAGTAGCCCGAGCCGTGCACGTTGATCATGTCGCTGCGGCTGACCCTGGCCTCGCCCTGGTCGGTGCCGTTGTGGGTCGCGCCGTCGCCGATGAAATGCTTGGCAGTGGCCATCACGTTGTGCTCGCCGAAGTCGCCTTGCAGCCCGCGCACATAGGCACGCGCGTACTCGCGCACCAGCGGGCCCTCGCTGGAAAAACTCTCGTAGCTGCGCCCCCAGCGCACGTCCCGGGCCACCGCCAGGGTCGGCGCGAACGCCCATTCGATACCGGTGGCGCGCACGGCCCTGGCGGTGGCCGCGCCGATTGCTTCGATCAGGGCCGGGTCGTGCGCCGCGCCCAGGCCGACGTTGTGCGGGAACAGCGTGGCGCCGAGCACGTTGTTGTCGCCATGCACGGCATCGGTGCCCCAGATGATCGGCACCTTGATCGCCGCATCGGTGGCCATCGACGCGTCGTAATAACGGTCCGCCAGGCTCAGCCAGTCCTGGATGCCGGCGTGCTTGTTCATGCCGGGCCAGGAGCCGCCGCCGTTGAGGACCGAGCCGATGTAGTACCGGGTCACCTCGGCCGGCGTGATCGACTTGATCTCGGCCTGGGTCATCTGACCGACTTTCTGGGCAAGCGTCATGCTGGCCACGATCTTTTTGACCCGCGCTTCCAGCGCCGGATCGGCCGGCAGGCCGCTCTTGATCGCCGGCCAGTCGGTGTAGTGCGTCGATGCCGGCACGCGATGGTCGACGGAGCGCGATGCCGCGCCATCGACATCGGTCGCCTTCGCCGCATCGCCTGCATGCGCGCTGCCGGCACAGGCCAGCACGATCAACGTGGCGTGCAGCATCCACAAGCATCGGGAATGGGCCATGGGAAGCCTTGTCCATCAGTAACGTTGGCCTGACATCTTACAGGCGCAGGGTTTTCGCGGCGGCGCGCCACGGGCGTCGCTTGCCGCTTCCGTGATGCACGACTCAGGGAGAGGCGCCGTGGTGTGGCGCCTCTCATGCTTCTAGAGCTTGTAGTTGACGCCGAACAACACGCTGCGTCCCCAGGTGTCGTACTCCAGCGGACGGGTGATCTGGACATTGTTGGGAAGGCCTGCGATCTGCGCCGTTGCATCCGGGGAATTGCCCAGGTTGTTGACCTGCAACAGGATCGAGAGCCCGTTCCAGCGGCCGTCCGAGAAGGCGTAGCCCACCTGCAGATCGGTTTGCCGGTTGGCCAGGATCTTGGTGTAGCCGAGCTGGTCGAACAGCGCCACGGCCTCGCCGGTGAACGATGACCGATAGCGTTCGGCGATGCGGATCGAGAAGCCGTAGCGCTCGTAGAACAAGGTCAGGTTACCCACCTTGTGCGACAGGCCAGGCAGTGTCTGCGGGCCGCCGGGGATGGAGGAAATCGAGCTGGTGGGGATGCGGCTGTTGGTCAGCGAGTAGTTCGCCTGCACGCCGAAGCCCTCCAGTGCATCCGCCAGCAGTCCGCCTTCCAGCGAGCCCGCCAGCTCCAGGCCGTCCATCTTGCCGCCGGTGCCGTTTTCGGGCGTGGTGAACGCGCCGATGTTGCTGGTGGGCACCAGCGTCGGCGTGTCGTTGGTGTAATGCGAGAAGTCGTAGTCGAGCACGGTCTGGTTGTAGATGTAGTTCAGCAGGTTCTTTTCGAACACGGCTACCGACACGTAACTCGCCTTGCCGAAGTACTTCTCCCACGAGAGGTCGGTACCCACGGCAACGTATGGCTTCAAGTGCGGATTGCCGCCGCTGCCGGACCAGAGCACCTGCCCGGCCGCCGGGCCGTCTTTTATTTGCGACACGTAGGCGGAGGTGGACACCTTCTCGTCGTCGATGCGGCCGCGCGCC
>Ga0134126_10006560_pt1 | contig 14578 bp, 11 predicted proteins | sample KB31752_FD_96881 | JGI IMG/M metagenome (GOLD analysis project Ga0134126, IMG submission 96881) | Terrestrial soil microbial communities with excess Nitrogen fertilizer from Kellogg Biological Station, Michigan, USA - KB3-175-2 | ecosystem: Environmental > Terrestrial > Soil > Unclassified ... | reverse complement strand
GTGGCGATCAGCTACGGCAGCTTCATCAATACCATCATCACCTTCATCATCATCGCCTTCGCGATCTTCATGGTGATCAAGGGGATGAACCGGATGCAGAAGAAGCAGGAGGAGGCGCCTGCCGCGCCGCCGGCCGATGTCGCCCTGCTCACCGAAATACGCGATTTGCTCAAGAACAAGTCGTAACGCCCAGGCAGGGGGAGCAACTTCGATCGCTCCCCCTGCGGGCAGCCGTGACTTCTGGCCCAAGCAGGCGACGGCGCGCACGCCATAATCGGGTTTTCCCTGCGGAGTTCCCCCGATGCGACGCCTTCCCCTCACCGCATTGACTGCAAGCCTGCTGCTGGCCTGCGGCATCGCCAGCGCCGCCACCACGATTCCCGCCGCCGCGGTCAGCACGGCCGAACAGTTGCGCGACCGCGCGATGCACGACGACACCGCTTACCGGATCGTCAGCTCGCTCACCACGGAAGTGGGCCCGCGCCTTGCCGGCAGCGACGCCGACCTGCGCGCGCGCGAATGGGCCGTGGCGAAATTCAAGGCGCTTGGCTTCGACAAGGTCTACACCGAGCCGGTGACCTTTCCGCTATGGCAGCGTCGCGGCGAGAGCGGCGCCATCGTGGCGCCGTTTCCGCAGCCGCTGGTGCTCACCGCACTGGGTTATTCGCCGGGCACGCCAAAGGGCGGTCTGGTCGCCCAGGTGGTGAAGTTCGACAGCCTCGATGCGCTGAAGGCCGCCGCGCCGGCCGACGTGAAGGGCAAGATCGTCTATGTCGATTACCGGATGCACCGCCAGAAAGACGGCCATGACTACGGCATGGGTTCGGCCGTGCGCGTGGCCGGCCCGCCGATCGCCGCGGCGAAGGGCGCCATCGGCTACCTGCTGCGCTCGGCCGGCACCGATGCGCACCAGCGCATCGCGCATACCGGGCTGACCGGTTTCCGCGAGCACGCCAAGGCCATCCCCGCGGCCGCGCTGTCCAACCCCGACGCCGACCAGCTTGATCGCGTGCTCGCCTACGGCAAGCCGGTGACGATCAGGCTCGACCTCGACTGCGGCATCGTCGGCGAATACACCGGCGCGAACGTGATCGGCGAGATCACCGGCCGCAAACATCCCGACCAGGTCGTGGCGATCGGCGGCCACCTCGATTCGTGGGATCCGGGCACCGGCGCGATCGACGATGGCGCCGGCGTCGCGATCGCGATGGCCGCGGCCAAACTGATCCATGACCTGCCGCAGCGGCCCGACCGCACCATCCGGGTGATCGCCTTCGCCAACGAGGAGATGGGCCTGTGGGGCGGGCGCGCCTACGCCGACCGGCACGCCGGCGAGGTGGCGAAGTTCCAGCTCGGCACCGAATCGGATTTCGGTGCCGGCCCGATCTGGCGCATGAGCGCCAGCGTGAAGCCTTCGGCGCGTGGCGCGATCGAACAGATCGCGAAGGTGCTGGCGCCGATCGGCGTGGCCTACGACGCCACGCGCCCCGGCGGCGGCGGTTCCGATCTTTCGCAGATGCATGCCAAGGGTATGGCGGCGCTGACCCTGACCCAGGACGGCACGCACTACTTCGACTGGCACCACACGTCCAACGACACGCTGGACAAGATCGACCCGCAGGAACTGGCGCAGAACGTGGCGGTATACGCGGCGTTTTCCTACATGGCGGCCCAGGCCGACGGCAACTTCGGCTCGGCCGCCGGAGCCTTCGCCGACGACGGCGCGGGCGATTGAACGGCGGCCGGACTGAACCGCGGGGATGATCGCGGTTCAGTCGGCTGCGAGCACCTTCGCGCCACCCTTGCGTCCGAACCGCTGCTGCAGGCGATCCATGTACAGGTAGATCACCGGCGTCAGGTACAGCGTGAGCACCTGCGAGACCAGCAGGCCGCCGACGACGGCCAGGCCCAGCGGCCGGCGCGAGGAGGCCCCGGCGCCGACGCCCAGGGCGATCGGCAAGGTGCCGGCGAACGCGGCCATGGTGGTCATCATGATCGGGCGGAAGCGCACGTGGCAGGCCTCGATGATCGCCTGCGTCGGCGCCATGCCCTCGACACGCTGCCGTTCCAGCGCGAAGTCGATCAGCATGATCGCGTTCTTCTTGACGATGCCGATCAGCATCACGATGCCGACGAACGAGAACAGGTCCAGCGGCGCGCGGAAAATCATCAAGGTCAGCAAGGCACCGACACCGGCGGCAGGCAGCCCGGACAGGATCGTCAGCGGGTGAATGAAACTCTCGTACAGGATGCCCAGCACCAGATAGATCACGAACAGCGCCAGCACCAGCAACAGGCCCATGCCCTGCATCGAATCCTGGAATGCCTGCGCGGTGCCCTGCACGCTGCCGCTGATGGATGGGGGAAGATTCAATTTCCTCATCGCGCCGTCGATCCGGCTCACCGCCTCGCTCAGGCTCACGCCGGGCGCCAAATTGAATGATATGGTCACCGCGGGCAGTTGGCCCTGGTGATTCACGGTGAGCGGACGCGCCGTGCGCTGGAAACTGGCCACCGCACTGAGCGGCACCAGCGCCCCGGTATTCGAGGTGACGTAGAGCTGCGACAGCACGGCCGGATCGTTCTGCAACGGATAGGCGACCTGCAGGATCACCCAGTATTGCGTGGCCGAACCGTAGATCGTGGAAATCTGGTTCGCGCCGAACGCGGTGCCGAGCGCGGTCTGCACCTGGCGCATGGTGAGACCGAGCGGCGCCAGCCTGGCGCGATCCACCTGGACCGAAATCGCCGGACCGTTGAGATCGAGGTCGCTGGTGACGTCCTGGAATCCGGGCAGCTGGCTGAATGCCCGTTCCACCTGGCCGGCGGTTGAGTACAACTCCGACAGCTCGACCGACTGCAAGGTGTACTGGTATTCGGCCTTGGACTGCCGGCCGCCGACCTGGATCGCCGGCGGATTCTGGATGTAGGCACGGATGCCCGGCACCTGGGCGAACTTCTTGCGCAGTTCCTGGATGATCCCGTCGGGATCGAGCGGACGCTGCCCGGCTGGCTTGAGCCGCAGGAACATCGTGCCGTTGTTGGTGGTGGCGCGCGAACCGCCGCTGCCCACCGATGACATGAAACTGTCGACGTTGGGATCCTTCGCCACGATCGCCGCCAGTTCCTGCTGACGCGCCTTCATCCCGGTGATCGAGATGTCGTCGGGCCCTTCCACGTTGACGATCAGCTGACCCGTGTCGCCGGCCGGAATGAAGTCCTTGTCCACCACCACGAACAGCAGGGCCGTCGCCAGCAGGCTCGCGGCGAACAGGCCGAGCACGGCACGCGGGTGGCCCACCGACCACGCCAGCGAACTGTTGTAACCGTCGCGCACATGGTTGAACCCGCGATCGAACCAGAGCACGACGCGCGATTTCTTCTCGTGATCCGCATGCTTCACGAAACGGCTGCACAGCATCGGCGTCAGCGTGATCGAGACGAAACCGGAAATCAGGATCGCGGTGCTGATGGTCACCGCGAATTCGTGGAACAGGCGGCCCACGATGCCGCCCATGAACATCACCGGCAGGAATACCGCCACCAGCGAGATCGTCATCGAGAAGATCGTGAAGCCGATTTCCGCGGAACCCTGCAGGGACGCCTCGTACGGATCCATGCCGTCCTCGACATGGCGCACGATGTTCTCCAGCATCACGATCGCGTCATCCACCACGAAGCCGACCACCAGGGTCAGCGCCAGCAGCGAAAGATTGTCCAGACTGTACCCCAGCGCATACATCACGCCGAACGTGCCGATCACCGAGACCGGCAGCGCCAGTGCCGGGATCAACGTGGCCGACGCATTGCCGAGGAACAGGTAGATCACCAGGATCACCAGCGCCGCGGCGAGCAGCAAGGTGTACTGCACGTCGTTGACCGAGTCGCGGATCGATGCCGAACGATCGTACAGGACGCCCAGCTTGATCGATGGGGGCAGCGTCGACTGGAACTGCGGCAGCACGGCGCGAATGCGATCCACGGTGGCTACCGTGTTGGAGCCCGGCTGGCGGTCGATGGCCAGCACGATCGCGCGCTTGCCGTTGAACCAGCTGGCGACCTGGTCGTTCTGCACGTCGTCGCGGGCATGACCCAGTGCCGACAGACGGATCGGCGCGCCGTTGCGATAAGCCACCACGATGTCGTTGTACGGCGCCGCTTCCTGCAACTGACCGTCCGAACTCACCTGCAGCAGTTGCCGGTTGCCGTTGAGCGAGCCGGTGGCGAGATTCACGTTGGCGTCGGAAATGGCCTGCTGCAACGTATCGATGCCGATGCCGTTGGCGGCCAGCTTGTTCGGATCCACGCTGATCCGCACCGCATATTTCTGCGAGCCGAACACGCTCACCTGGGCGACGCCATCGACCATCGACAGGCGCTGCGCCAGCCGCGTTTCGCCGTACTCGTCGACGGTCGACAGCGGCAGCGTGTCCGAACTCAGGGTCAGGTACAGGATCGCCTTGTCCGCCGGGTTCACCTTGCGGAAGGTGGGCGGCGTCGGCATGGTGGTCGGCAATTGCCGCTGCGCCGCCGAGATCGCCGTCTGCACATCCTGCGCCGCGGCATCGATGCTGCGATCCAGCTCGAAGGTCAGCGTGATCGAGGTGGAACCCAGGGCGCTGGTCGACGTCATCGACGAAATGCCGGCGATGGTGGAGAACTGGTTCTCCAGCGGCGTGGCCACCGCCGTGGCCATCGTCTCCGGCGACGCGCCAGGCAGGCTGGCGCTGACCGAGATGGTCGGGAAATCCACGTTCGGCAGCTCGTTCACCGGCAGCTTCGGATACGCCACCACGCCGAACACCACCAGGGCGACCATCAGCAGCACGGTCATCACCGGCCGGCGGATGCACAGGGCGGGCAGGTTCATGGCCTGCTCAACCGCCGGTCGCGATGCGTACGTGCGCGCCATCGACCAGCAGCAGCTGCCCGTCGGTGACGACGCGCTCGCCTCCTTGCAGACCCTTGCTGATCACCACGCGGCTCGCCGTGCTGGCACCGACCGTCACCAGACGCTGGTGCACCACGCCGTCGTCATCGACGACGAACACGAAGCTGCCACTGGGCGAGTTCTGCAGCGCCACGGCCGGCACCGTCACCACGTTCTTCAGGCTTGCGGTGGGCAGCGTCACTTCCACGAACTGGCCCGGCGTCAGTTCATCATCCTTGTTGGCGTACTCGGCCTTGAGCTGGATCGTGCCGGTACTGGTGTCCACGGCATTGTTGATGAAGTCCAGCGTGGCCTGCATGTTCGCCTTGCTTCCGGGCAGCCTCGCGCTCACCGGCACCGCACCGCGGGCATAGGCGGCCTTCAGGGCAGCCAGCTCGGCTTCGGGAATGGCGAAGGTGATGTAGATCGGTTGCACCTGGTTGAGCACCACCAGGTTGGTGTTGTTGGCGGTTACCTGCGCCCCGGGATACACCAGCGGCGCACCGGCGATGCTGTCGACCGGTGCCTGGATCGTGGCGTAGCCGAGCTGGGTGCGGGCCAATTCCACGGCCGCCTGATCGGCCTTCACCGCCGCGGCGTACAGGCCGGCATCCGCCTTGGCCGTGTCGTAGGCCGACTTGGCGACGTAGCCTTTCGCCAGCAGCGGTCCGTAACGCCGCAGCAAGGCCTGCGCGTTGACCTCTTGCGCCTTGTCCTTGGCCAGGTTGCCAAGCGCCTCGTCCAGTTGCGACTGCAGCAGGCTCGGATCAATGTGGATGATCGCCTCGCCCTTGCGGACGTGACCGCCGGGCTTGAAGGAGATCGACTGGAGCTGGCCGTCGACTCGTGCCTGCACGGTCACCGTCGACCACGCCTGCGCGCTGCCGATGACTTTCAGGGAGAGGTCGATGGCGCCCTGTTGCGCGGAGGCCACCTTGACCGGCACGGCCTGCGCCGCCATGTCCGGGTGCACCGCGGACGCCGCGGCCCGGTCTCGCCACAGGTAACGTGCCGCGGTGCCTGCGCCAACCAGCACCAGGACCACGATCAAAAGCCTTTTCAGGGTCTGCTGCGGCATGCTCACTCCGGCCACGCGCCAGGTTCAACCGGCGCCTGCATCACGATGCAGCACGGCCACATAGTCAGGAAACTCGACACGACACGCCCTGGATTGGCCGAGCAGGCAAGCCCATTGGATGTCATGACATATTTTGCGCCCGGACGACGCCGACTCATGCAGGACCGATGGCACATGACAGCGACCACGACTCAGGCGTCGGGTTCCCTTGAATCCTCCAGGGCATCCAGTGCCTGCAGGTTTTCCTTGATGCGATCGAGCACGCCCAGCGCCTGGCGCAGTTCGTCGTACCCGATGCCACGGCTGGCATCCTTTCGCAGGTCGCGCGCGATCAGCTCCATGTCGCCGACGATCACCCGGGCCTGCTCGGTGACGTAGAGCTGCCAGGCGCGCCGGTCGCGCGGATCGGGCCGGCGCTCGACGAAGCCGGCCGCCTGCAACCGATCGATCACCCGGCCCACCGCGATCGGCTCCATCTCCAGCAGTTCGGCCAGCTCGGTCTGGCGCAGGCCTTCGCGGTGGTACAACATCTTGGTGGCGCGCCACTGCGCCCGGGTCAGACCGAATTTCACCGCGCGCCGGTCGAAGTGCTTGCGGAACAGCAAGGTCACGTCGTTGAGCAGATACCCGAAGGAAAGGTCTTCCGTTTTTGCCATGATCTTGTCGCCGCCCGAGCCGCTCGAAACCTGGTGGAAGCATAAGCTGCCCCCCGCCATGAAGCCATGCCTCTGAAAATCGTCATCGCCGACATCACCACCCTGCACGTCGATGCCATCGTCAACGCGGCCAATCCGGGCCTGCTCGGCGGCGGTGGCGTGGATGGCGCGATCCATCGCGCGGCCGGGCCGGCGCTGCTGGAAGCCTGCCGCCGACTGCCCGAGTCCGCGCCCGGCGTGCGCTGCCCCACTGGCGAGGCACGCATCACGCCGGGATTCGATCTGCCCGCGCGCCACGTGATCCACACCGTGGGGCCGGTCTGGCACGGCGGCACGCGCGGTGAACCCCTGCTGCTGGCGCGCTGCCACCGCAACGCGCTGCGACTGTTGCGCGAACGCGGCTTGCGCACGATCGCGTTTCCCGCGATCAGCTGCGGGGTCTACGGCTACCCGGTCGCGCTGGCCGCCGCGGTGGCGGTGGCCACGCTGTGCGATGAACTCGACCACGAAGAGGCGATCGGGATCACGCTGTGCTGTTTCAGCGAAACCATCCGCCGTGTTTTCCAGCGCGCGCTGGACACGCCGCCGCGCGACGGGGAGCCGTTCAGTGCAACTTGAAGGGGTATAGCGGCGGCAGTGCCGCGTCGCCCTGATCCGCCGATGCGCTGCGCCATGCGAAGCCTCGCCGGAACGCCTCAACCGGATCGACGCCGGAATCGCCGCTGCCCATCGGCACACCCGCGTAGTGGCGTTGTTGCAGGGCTTCGATCGCCGCGCGCTGCGGAACATCGTCAAGCGCGGCGGACAGCTCGCCCAGATGCTGGATGCCCGGACGTTCCGCACGCGCCCAGGCCAGCAGGCAGCGGACCTGGGCCGCCACGTCGCTGCCACGCACCGCGGCGAGGAAGGCAAGCTGGGCCTGACGCGTGCTGGCAAGTACCGCCGTCGGGTCAACCTTGGGCGCCCGGCGGCCACGTCGACCCCACAACCACCAGGCCGACAGACTGCCCACCCACAGCGCGATGCTGCCCAGCGCGATCCAGCGCCAGGGCGTCGGCGCAGGCACCGACGCCGGTGCATTGGCCACGGCCGCAGCTGACGAAGTCGACGCCGGGACAACAGGCTGCGCCGCGCCGCCACCGATCGCCGGCAGCACGGTGACGCTGCGCGCGGGAATCTGCGCCACTTCCATCTTGTCGGTGAGCACGTTCCACCACTTCAAGGTGGTCGCCGGTATCGTCAACGTGCCCGGGCGCCCGGGCACGATCGCAAACGCCTGCTGGCGCTGGCCGATGATCCACTGGCCGTCGACGTGATTGTGTGTCACCGGCTTGTCCGGGTAGACGGTCGCGCCATCCAGGGATGGCAGGCTGAGCGCCGGCAAGGTGTCGTCCGAGAGCCCGGTCGCCCGCAGCGTCATGGTGAGGTTGAGCGGTTGCCCGACCCGTACTTGCTGCTGTGCGGCCGGCCAGCCGTCCAGGCTCAGGCTCAGGTCGCGCGCGGGCAACCAGGCGTGGTTGCCCCAGTCGGGCGGCGCGGCTTGCACATCGATCGAGACGGCCGGCGCACTGATCGACACGTTGTCGGTCGCACCGAAAAAGCTGTTGGGATCGCCCGGATCGATCGCCGCACCCTGGAAACTCGCCGCCGGAACATCGATGCGACCGGCCTGCTGCGGGATCAACGCGTATCGTTGCTCGAAGACATGATAGGTGCGGCCACCGCGCACGCTGTCGTACTGCAGACCCTTGCCGAGCGGGTTCAATTCGACCCCATTGACATTGGGCACATTGATCGGGCCACCGCTCAGGTTGTTCGCGTAGAACAGCTTCACCACATAGCTGAACTGCTCGCCGACGTAACCCTGCTGCGGTTCGACCCGGGCCTCCATGAAGACGTCCCGGTTTGGCGCCGCGGCGGCGGCCGCGCTCGGCGCACCGACCTCGAGTTGCAGCGGTGCGGTCTGCCCGCCCGCCACTTTCAGCGACGGAATCTGCAGCGTGCCGACGTGCTTCGGTCGCAACGCCACGCCGAAGGTGAGGCTGGAGGCGGTCTTGCCGTTGAGTATGCTGAGACTGCTGTTCTGCGACGTGCCGAGTACGTCGAAGTCCTGATCGAGAACGCCCAGATCCGGCATGTCGACATTGCTGCCCGCGCCGTCGACGCGCACGTTCAGCGTGACGGTATCGCCCAGCTGCACCTGGCTGCGATCCAGCGTGGCGGTGACCTGGCTTGCCTGCGCCAGCGCAGGCATCAGCAGCAGGGCGAGCAGGCAGCCCGCGATGACCCGTGCAAGACTCATGGCTGTCCATCCTCGTCCGGAGCGCCGCCATGGCGCTCCTGGTATTCCAGTTCGAACTTGCGCCGCAGCAGCGCGCCGGGATCGTCCTGGACCCGTTGCAGGGCGTTGCGGAGATCCGCGGGCAACCTGGATTGCGGATCGTCTTTCCCCAACGCGCCGAGTTGATGCGACGAGGTCTTGTCCGCCGGCTTGGCCGGCTGCGCGGCCAACGCTTGGTCCATCTGCTTCTTCAATGCCTGCTGAGCCTGTTCGGCCTTGGCTTCCTGTTCGGCCCGCTCCTGCGTACTTTGTGGCTTGGGCTGGTCGCCGGAGCGAGGGTGGCCGGTTTTATCCGGCGACAGCGATGGCTGGTCCTGATTCTGCCGGTCCGAAGGCTTGCCGCCGTCCTGCGCTGATTTTTGCGGGGCCGAGTCCGGCTGGCCATCCTTGCCTTGATCGCCTTGCGTCGACTTCTGCTTGCCCTCTCCCTGGCCGGATTGTTTCTCCTGACCCGGTTTCTGCCGGGATTGTTGCTGCTGTTTCTTCTGCTGCTGCAACCAATCCTCGACTGTCTTGCGGTTGGCCTTGGCGTCGGCGTTGGCCGGGTCGAGTTTCAGCGCCTCGTCATAGGCCTTGATCGCCTCCTCGTAGTGCTGCGCCTTGGCCAGCGCATTGCCGCGGTTGTACGCCGCATCGCCGCCGTGCGCGTGCTGCAGCTCCGCCGCCGCCGCCGCATAGTCGCCGGCGCGATACGCCGCCACGCCACGCCACGCGGGATCACGGGCGAGCCGCTGCGCCTCCTCCGGATGACCTTCGCGCAACGCCTGCGCAGCCTGCTGGTCCGGTCGCTGCCAAAGATTTTTCCAGGCGCCCGCTTCGGCACGGGCCGGCAACAGCGGCAGGCAGGCCAGCAACAGCAACAATAGCCAGCCGCGACGGAACGCCGTGGCCGCGATCAACAGCAACGGCAGCAGCAGCCAGGGGCCGCGATCCTGCCATTGATCGCCGAGCTGTCCGGTCGCCGTGGTCGTCGGCGCCTTGCGCAGCTCGACATGCAAGGCATCGATGTCATGCTGGTCGGCGCTCATGCTCACGTAACGGCCACCGCCGGCACGGGCCAGCGCAGCGAGCGCCGCGTCGTCGCGACCGGCGAGCACCATGTCGCCCTTCGCATCGTGCAGGAAGCCACCATCGGACAGCGGCACCGGGCCGCCCTGCGCGGTGCCCACGCCGAGCACGGAGACATGCACGCCGGCGGCAAGCGCCTTGCGCGCCGCGGCATCCGCCGCGGCATCGGCCTGGTCGGTGATCAGCACCAGCGAGCCGCCACCGGCCTTGGCGTCATGCATCAGCTTCGCGCCCAGGGCGATCGCCGCCGCCGCGTTGTCGCCGTCCACCGGCATGGTGTCCGGGGCCATCGCATCGAGCAGGTCGCCCAGGCTGTTCGCATCGGAGGTCAACGGCGCCACCACGAACGCCTCGCCGGCATAGCCGACCAGTGCGTTGAGCCCATCGCGGTTGCTGGCGAGCAGATCGCGTGCCTTGTAACGCGCGCGATCGAGCCGGCTCGGTGCCACGTCGCGCGCCAGCATGTGCCGGGACAGGGAGATCGCCACCACCTGGGCCGGACGACTCGCGTACAGCGGTTGCTCGACGCGGCTCCACGTCGGGCCGGCCAGGGCCAGCATGGCCAGCAACCAGCCCAGTGCGAACAGCCACAACGGCAGGTACCGATGGCGCGCCTGCCCGCGCAGCAGATACGGCAGCAGATCGGCGTCGACCAGCCGCGACAGTTCCAGCTGGCCACCGTCACGCCGCCAGCGCGGCAGCGCCAGCAGCGGCAACACGGCCAGCGCCAGCAACCACCACGGGCGCAGAAAATGAAACTGGTGCAGCAGCTGGGTCATGCGCGCTGCTCCGACGGGTTTCGCCACCGGCGCGGCATGACTGCAAGCAGCAGCAGGACGATCGAGCCAAGCAACGGCCAACGGAACAATTCGTGCCGCGGACGCAGGCTCGGCCCGTGTTGCGGCATCGGCTCCAGCGCATCGATCGTGCGATAGGCGTCGGCCAGTTCGCTACTGTCGGTGGCGCGGAAGAATCGGCCGCCGGTCTCCCTGGCGATCGCGGTGAGCATGTCCGCATCGAGGTCCGCCGAAGGATTCACCAGCTGCATGCCGAAGAAGCCGGGAATCTGCATTCGCGTGGCGCCGATGCCGATCGTGTAAATGCGCACGCCGGCCGCCTTGGCTGCCCGCGCCGCTTCGCGTGGCGCGATGTTGCCGGCGTTGTTCACCCCGTCGGTGAGCAGCACCAGCACGCGCGCCTGCTCGGGCAGCGCCGACAACCGCTTTACGGCCACCGCGATCGCGTCGCCGATCGCGGTCTGACTGCCGGCCAGCCCCACCGCGGCACCCTGCAATTGCGCACGTACCGCCGACAGGTCGTAGGTCAGCGGGGTGACCAGGAAGGCCTGGCTGCCGAACAGGATCAGCCCCATTTCGTCGCCGCTGCGCCGGCTGATGAAATCACCGGCGATCGCCTCCACCGCGCCGAAGCGACTGACCGACTGGCCGGCCAGCTGCATGTCCGGCGTGCGCATGCTGCCGGACAGGTCCACCGCCAGCATCAAGGCACGGCCGCTGCGCTGCTGCGCCTGCGGCGGTCCCAGCCACTGCGGTCGCGCCGCCGCGGCAAGCAGGCACAGCCAGGCCAGCGCCAGCAGCCACGGCGTTGCACCGCGCGTGCGCTTGTCCGCCACGGTGCTCAGCTGTACGCCGGGTTGCGGCAGGTGCAGGGCCTGCCCCGGCGCCGCCGGGTACCACCATCGTCGCAGCAGCCACGGCCACGGCAACAGCAGGACGATCCAGGGCCACGCGAACTCAGGCATCGGCGGCCTCCCGCCCCGGCGCGATCTTCTCCCAGTTGGACGGCTTTACGGCCAGACGTAGCCACTGTCCGACAGCAGCGACGATGGCTTCCCGATCGCCTTCGCCCGGGGGCTGGTAGATCAGCCGATCGAGCGCAACCAGTTGATCCACGGTTGCGGCGTCGACCGGTACCCGTGCCAGCGTCTCTCGCCACGCTCCACCTCGCTGCCGGATGGCATTGGCATCGTGTTGACGTGCCACCCGTCGCAACAGTTGATGTAGGTCCTGCAGCAGGGCAGCGGCGCTGACTTCGTCACGGTGCCGGCACACCAGTTGCTCCAGTTCGCCCAGGACCTGCTTGCGCCGGCGCTGCGCGCGCCGATGGCGATGCCAGGCCCAGGCCGCCATCACGACCAGCAGCAACACGATGGCGGCGAGCAGCCACCAGCCTGGCGCCGGTGGCCACCACGATGGCGCGGCGGGAAGATGGATGTCGCGCAGGCTGGGCGCGGAGACGCCATCCATGGCCGCGTGTGATCCGGCCCCGGCATTCATCGCGGAACCCCCGGGCGCCCGATCAGGCCGGACACGGCGTCGAACGGATCCGCCGTGGTGTCGATACTCGCCGTGCGCAGGCCCAGCGAGCTGGCCAGGCCGGCCAGCCGCGTGGCGCCGGCACCCAGTGCGCGTCGGAAGTCGCCGCGCTGGCGCGCCGACTGCAGCAGCACCTCGCGACGCTCGCCGGCATGCTCGAGCGGGTAGCGCCCCGGCGGCACAAGCGACAGTTCCAGTGGATCGGCCACCACCAGCACGCTGACCGCGGCGCGCCGGGTCAGATCCAGCAGCCGCTGGCGCGCCGCGGGATCGCAGCTGAAACCGTCGCTGACCAGCAGCACCCGACTGGCGCCATGCGACACGTGTGCGGCACGCGTCAAGGCATCGGACAGTGCCTGCGTCCGTTCCGAACGCGGCCCGGCATCCCATTGCGCCAGCGCACCGCACACGGCAAGCGCGCCGCGCGGGCCCGCCCGGGGCCGCAGCAGACGATCGACGCCGCCGAACGCGAGCACGCCGACCCGTTCACCGGCGCGCGTGGCGTACCATGCCGCCAGTGCCGCCGCGCGTGCCGCCTGCACCGACTTGAAGCGCTGCCGCGTGCCGAAAACCATGCTGGTGTGGGTGTCGAGCAGGATCAGCAGGCAGCCTTCGCGATCTTCCTGGAACAATTTGGTGTGCAGCCGGCCGCTGCGCGCGGTGAGCCGCCAGTCCAGCCGGCGCACGTCATCGCCTGCCTGATAGACCCGCGATTCGGCATAGTCCATGCCACGGCCGTATAGACGGCTGGACTGCTGGCCATGCCGTGCTGCGCGGGTCGACAACGGCGCCATGTTCACATGGCCGACGCGGCTGCGCAGCGCGATCAGTTCGGCCAGCGAGACCGCGCTGCGACCATCGCCCTCGGCAGGGGTTGGCGGCACCGCATTCACGGCAGCGGCACGAGATCCAGCAGGCGTGCGATCACCTGATCCGGTCGCACGCCCTCGGCCTGCGCCTCGTAGCTGAGCAGCACGCGGTGCCGCAGCACTTCGTGGGCAATCGCATGCACGTCCTCGGGCAACACGTAGGCGCGACCGGCAAGCCACGCCTGCGCGCGTGCGCAACGATCCAGCGCGATGGTGGCGCGCGGACTGCCGCCCCAGGCGATCCAGCGCTTGAGCTCCGCACCGTAGCGGCCGGCATCGCGCGTGGCGAGCACCAGCTGCGCCAGGTATTCCTCCAGCGCCGGCGCCATGTGCACGGCCATCGCGGCATCGCGCGCGGCAAACACGTCAGGCTGGCTGAGCAGCGCCTGCGGTGGTGGCGCGGGATGGGCGCGCCGGCTGGCCTGTTCGCGCGCCAGCTTGAGGATCGCCAGCTCGGAGGCGGCGTCGGGATAGCCGATCGTCACGTGCATCAGGAAACGATCGAGCTGGGCCTCCGGCAGGCTGAAAGTGCCCTCCTGCTCGATCGGATTCTGGGTCGCCATCACCATGAAAAGATCCGGCAGCTGCCAGGTGCTGCGGCCCACCGTGATCTGCTGCTCGGCCATCGCCTCCAGCAGCGCGGACTGCACCTTGGCCGGCGCGCGATTGATCTCGTCGGCCAGGATGATGTTGTGGAACAGCGGCCCGCGCTCGAACTCGAAGCTCCCCGATTGCGGGCGGAACACGTCGGTGCCGGTGAGGTCGGCGGGCAGCAGGTCCGGCGTGAACTGGACGCGATGGAAATCCGCCTCGATCCGTGCCGCCAGCGCTTTCACCGCCGTGGTCTTGGCCAGGCCGGGCGCGCCTTCGACCAGCAGATGACCATCGGCCAGCAGGGCGACCAGCAGACAGTCGATCAAGCGGGGCTGGCCGATGATGCAAAGCCTCAACTCGTCGCGCAGGCGTGCGAAGGACTGTTGCAGCTGGCTGAGGGGCGGGGTTTCGGGCATGTCCATGAGTGGCTTCCGGTTCGGCTTGGCACCTGCGCATCAGCCCGATGAGGGGTGCGTCGGCGTCCCTCTGACCATCAACTGCGTCGGAAGTTTAATCTTGCTCGTCGCACCGAAGGGAACGCACGAAAAAGGGCGGCCTGAGCCGCCCTTTTCCGGTGCCGTGGGGCAACTTACTGCAAGGTGTCGCTGAGGATCCGCGGGGTCACGAAGATCAGCAACTCGGCCTTGGTGGTGCTGCGCTTGGTATCGCGGAACAGCGCGCCAATGCCGGGGATATCGCCCAGCCC
>Ga0134126_10006558_pt1 | contig 14581 bp, 15 predicted proteins | sample KB31752_FD_96881 | JGI IMG/M metagenome (GOLD analysis project Ga0134126, IMG submission 96881) | Terrestrial soil microbial communities with excess Nitrogen fertilizer from Kellogg Biological Station, Michigan, USA - KB3-175-2 | ecosystem: Environmental > Terrestrial > Soil > Unclassified ... | reverse complement strand
TTTCTTGGAGAGCTTGGCTCTTCTCTCCAGGCGGCTGGCCGGCCTCTTGTCCGGCTACCTACCGACCGACACACGGCCACAGGCACGTGCGAAATTGGGCACAATCGAAATAAGTAATTTTGTTGAGTCATGCAAGCGAATTAGTTCGCCGCATCAATAAACTTTCTTAACTTTTTCTTTCCGCGGTCGCTCGCGGCGGCGCTCACTCGCGCGTTGTGAACGGTTCGATGTGGTGCGCGTTGCGCACGAACTGCACCATGATCGCGAGCCCACAGAGCACGAACAGCGCGTCGAGCACGCGCGCGCCGATGCCGCCAAGGTCGAACAAGGTGGCGATCGCCCAGGACCCGGCGAAAGCTGCGCCGAAGACTTCGGCGCCGATCAGGATGGCCGCGCTGATCACGGTGACGACATTGAGCCAGACGACACGGCGGCTGGTTTTTTCGTCAGTTGCGGACATGGGGCCTCCTTTTCCGGGGCCGCAATGTCACCGAATCCGATTGCGGGATCAAGTCCATAGCGGTCGCGCTTTGCAGGGACACGGTTTGATCTTTCTCATGGCGGCGCGTGCCAGCACGTCAAAGGTTAATAGATGGACACCTTAAACGCCCTCAAGACGGCGAGACCATGGCTCGCCGGCATCGCGGCGGCCGGCCTCGCGACCGGTCTCGGAGCCAAGTTCGCCGGCGCGCCCGAACTCGCCGGCGAAATCTGGATCGCGGTTACGGTCCCGGTGCTGACGGCATTGTTGATCGAAATTGTGACCAGCCTGCGCTCGGGGGAGGTCGGGCTGGACATAATCGCGGCACTGTCAATGACCGCGGCCCTGGCGATCGGCGAGGCTCTGGCCGCGTCCATTGTGGCCCTCATGTATGCCGGCGGGCAGTATCTGGAAAACTTCGCCGAGCGAACGGCCCGCCGGGAGATGGCGGCTCTTCTGTCGCGCGTGCCCCATACCGCCATGCGACACCGAGACGGGCTGTTGGAAGAGGTACGGCTGGAATTGGTCTTGCCTGGCGATCGGCTGCTGGTGCGGCGCGGTGATGTCGTCCCGGTCGACGGCACCGTGGCGGCCGGCGTCGCGGTGCTCGATCAATCGGCCCTGACCGGCGAGTCCCTGCCGGTGAACTTGAAGGAAGGCGATGCGGTTCTCAGCGGTTCCACAAATACCGGTGATGCCTTTGACCTTCTGGCAGTGCGTCGTGCGGAGGAGAGCACCTACGCCGGCATCGTGAGGCTGGTCGAAGCCGCTCAGCGGTCGCGCGCACCAATGTCGCGGCTGGCCGACCGCTATGCGCTGGTTTTCCTTGGCATCACCGTTGTGCTCGCCGGGGCTGCCTGGTGGCTCTCGGACGAGCCGGTCCGGGCGGTAGCCGTGCTCGTCGTGGCCACACCATGCCCGCTCATTCTGGCGGTGCCTGTCGCACTTGTCTCAGGCCTCTCGCGAGCTGCCAAGGTCGGCATATTGATCAAGGGCGGCAAGGCGCTTGAGACCCTGGCCCAAGTGCAGTCGCTGGTTATCGACAAAACGGGGACCCTTACCATTGGCCAAGCGAAAATCGTGTCCGTGCGCGCCATTGCCGGGACGACCCCCGATCAGCTGTTGCGGACTGCGGCGTCGCTGGACCAGGCATCGAAGCATGTGATCGCGCAGACGATCGTCGCCGCCGCACAGCACAAGGGATTGTCCCTTGCCATCCCATCCAATGTAGCCGAGACGCCTGGGGAGGGTATTGAGGGACGGGTCGAGGGACACAACGTCGTCCTTGGCGGTCTTCACTTCGTCGCCAGTAAAGTCTCCGGGATCGATTCATCGCTGTTGCCGCAGGATCGTCCGCCGGGCGCGCTGGTGGTCGCCGTCGCGGTCGACGGAGCGATCGCTGGAATCTTGATCCTTGCCGATAAACTGCGCGTCGGCATTGAAGAAATGTTACGCGCGCTTCGCGCCATGGGGATTCAGCGCGTCGTGCTGGCAACCGGCGACCGCCACGAGGTCGCCCATTTCATCGCCTCGGGCCTGTCACTCGATCTCGTGCGTTCGGAACTGACCCCGGACCAAAAAATTCTGGTTGTGCTTTCGGAGCGCAAGAATGGCCCGGTCATGATGATCGGAGACGGAGTCAATGACGCACCCGCGCTTGCCGCCGCCGATGTGGGTGTGGCCATGGGCGCAAAAGGAGCGGCCGCGTCCGCGGAGGCGGCCGATGTGGTCTTGCTGGTTGACGATCTCAATCGCGTCGTTCCGGCGATCGGGATAGCGCGCCGTTCGCGTTACATCGCGCTGGAAAGCGTCATGGCCGGCATTGGCCTGTCAACGGTCGGCATGTTTGCGGCTTCGTTCGGTTTCCTCACTCCGGTCGAGGGGGCGCTGTTGCAGGAGGTGATCGACGTCGCGGTTATCTTTAATGCGTTACGTGCGCTGCGGGGCTAGGCCGCACAGCGGCAAATCGGCTATAGCGCTTCTTGTTCGTCTGGTAACTTTGATAGTGTGGAAGACGCGGTGCCGCGTCTTCGTCCCGTGAACAAAAAAATTAGATTGGGAGCTCAACGATGCGTCGTTCGGTGCGGATTTTCTCGATGTCGCTTGCACTGGCTCTGCTTGCCGGCAATCCCGCCATGGCCCAAACCGGATCACCGGACGCCGCGCCATTGAATAACCGGGCAATCCGCAAGCAGGATCGCGAGGTGTGCACGAACGAGGCCGCGCAGAAAAATATCATCAGGCGAAATCAGGCCGAATTTATCCGGACGTGCATGGCTGAAAAACAGGGTGAGCGAAGGGCGGCAGCAAAAAAGATCGCATCAGAAAATCGACGCACACGCCGGGGCATGGCGGCCGAGGAGTGGCGGGCCATCTTGGAAGTTCGCAATCGTGAAAGGCATGAACAACTCGAGCAACAAGCCGCAAGACGCGCCGACTGCAACAGGCAGGCGAATGATCAGAAGCTCCGCGTTAAAGAGCGCCGGCGCTTCGTCAAGGACTGCGTCGCACAGTAGATTGACGCATTCCCGCGAAACGCGCGGGCACAAAACCCTTTGTGTTTAAGCGTTCAGTCCCTAGATAGTCCGCATGGAACGCTCGCCAGCTGCCGCATCCGCGCCGCAAAATCCGCTTCTTGACATATGGACGGGCCCGTTTGAATTGCCGCCCTTCGCGACAATCGGACCGGAGCACTTCCGGCCTGCCTTCGATCAGGCCTTAGCCGCCCATCGCGCGGAGATTGACGCGATCGCCACAAACCGCGCCGCAGCAAGCTTTGAAAATACGATCGTTGCACTGGAAAAAAGCGGACGCGGGCTCGACCGCGTGGCCAATCTATTCTTCGTATTGGCCGGCGCACATACGTCGGATGAAATAGAGGCGATCGAGCGCGATATTTCGCCGCTGCTTGCGCGGCACGCCAATGCGCTTCATCTCAATCGCGCCCTTTATGGCCGGATCGCCGATCTCTATGCGAAGCGCGATACGCTGCACCTTGACGCTGAAGAGGCGCGGGTTCTCGAGCGTTATCACACGCGATTTGTTCGTGCCGGCGCCGCTCTTGAGAAATCCGCACAGGATCGCCTCGCGGCGATCAACGAACGCCTGGCGAGCCTCGGCACGCAGTTTGGTCAGAACGTGCTCGCCGACGAAAAGTCGTTTGCGTTGGTGCTGGACGAAAGCGACCTCGCGGGCTTGCCTGAATTTGCACGTGCCGCGGCGCGCGCGGCCGCCGAAGAGCGTGGCCATTCAAACAAATACGTCATCACCCTCGCGCGCTCCTCGGTGGAGACCTTCCTGCAGTTTTCCGCGCGGCGAGATTTGCGCGAAAAGGCATTCCAGGCTTGGATTCGTAGTGGTGAAAACGGTGGGGCAACCGACAACCGTGCACTGATTGCCGAAATGGTGGGCCTGCGCGCCGAGCGCGCAAAATTGCTCGGCTTCGCTACCTTCGCCGACTATCGTCTCGACGACCAGATGGCAAAGACGCCCGCGGCGGTACGCAGCCTGCTCGACGATGTGTGGGGTAGGGCTCGTGCCAAGGCAACGGTCGAACGCGACGACCTGCAGAAAATGATCGCGCAGGAGGGCGGAAATTTTACGCTCGCACCGCATGATTGGCGTTACTACGCCGAGAAGCTTCGCAAGGCGCGCTTCGATCTCGACGAGGCTGAAATAAAGCCTTATTTCCAGCTCGACAAAATGATCGAAGCGGCGTTCGAAACGGCGCGCCGCCTGTTCGGGCTGACCTTCACGCCTGTTGATCTCCCGCTGCATCATCCGGATGCGCGAGCCTGGGACGTCACGGATGCGCAGGGCAATCATGTTGCTCTGTTCATCGGTGATTATTTCGCGCGCAGCTCAAAGCACAGCGGCGCCTGGATGACGTCGCTGCGCGATCAGGAAAAGTTAGCCGGCGACATTCGCCCCATTGTGCTGAATATCTGCAATTTTTCGAAACCGTCGGCGGGTGAGCCGGCGCTGTTGTCCTTCGACGATGCACGAACGCTGTTTCACGAATTCGGGCACGCCCTGCATGGCATGTTGTCGAACGTGACATACCCCTTGCTTGCGGGTACGGCTGTGCCGAGCGATTTTGTCGAACTGCCCTCACAGCTCTACGAGCATTGGCTGGAAGTGCCGGAGACGTTGCGGCACTTCGCCCGTCATGCGGGAACCGGTCAGCCGATACCCAAGGCGCTGCTCGAACGGCTGCTGTCGACGCGGACCTTCAATCAGGGCTTTGCCACGATCGAGTATACCGCCTGCGCTTTGGTTGATCTCGACCTGCATTCCTTGCCGCAAACGAACGCGCTCGACGTATCGGAATTCGAACGCCAGGATCTTCAACGCATCGCGATGCCGGCGGAAATTGTGATGCGCCATCGCCTGCCGCACTTCCAGCATCTCTTTTCAGGCGGCGGCTACGCGGCAGGCTACTATTCGTATATGTGGTCGGAAGTGCTTGATGCCGACGCGTTCGCGGCCTTCGAGGAAACGGGCAATCCCTTTGATCCGTCGACCGCCAAGCGGCTGCATGATTTCGTGTACAGCGCGGGAAATCTGCGCGATCCGGCAGACGCCTATAAATCGTTCCGCGGCCGTCTGCCGTCGGCGGATGCGCTCCTGAAGAAACGCGGGCTCCTCAATGTCAGCTAGGGATCGATGAGGGGGGCGGGAGCGGTCGTGGCCGGGGCGGTGCTGCCTTCCTGCATCTTTGTCTCGGGGACTGGCTATATGGTTCGTCGCCCATTAAGAATTCCGGGCGGGGGACCGACCAGGATTGCGCGAAAATCCAGCCATTTCCCGACGTAACTTATCATTGAGGCTTGAATGAATTTGCACACCGCAGGCCATCGGCGTGGCGTCGTTTGCGCGCCGCATGCCGCGACCGTCGAGGACGGGAGGGCGATCCTCGCCGAGGGTGGCAATGCCATCGAGGCGATGCTCGCCATGGCCGCGTCAATTGCTGCGGTCTATCCGCATATGAATCACATCGGCGGCGACGGTTTCTGGCTGGTGCGCGAACCGTCCGGCCGTGTGCGGGCGCTGATGGGGGCAGGACGCGCGGGCGCAAAGGCGACGCCGCAACTTTATCGTGACGCCGGTCATGATCAAATTCCCTCGCGTGGCCCGCTTGCTGCGTTAACCGCGCCGGCCGCGGTGGCAGCCTGGATGTTGGCCGCGGACCTTGCGAAGGCGCATGGCGGAATGCTGCCGCTTGATGTCGTGCTTTCCGCCGCAATCAACCATGCGCGCAACGGCTACATGGTGACGCGCAGCCAGGCACGGCTGACCGCGGAAAAACTGCCTGAAATGGACAAGGCGGCCGGCTTTCGCGATGCATTCCTGCTCGACGGCAAGGTGCCGGAAATCGGCGCGCGGTTGAAGCAAACCGCGCTTGCCTCGACACTCGAGCAACTCGCGCATGTCGGGCTCGACGATTTCTATCGCGGCGATGTGGCACGCGAAATTGCCGCCGATCTCGATCGCATCGGCAGTCCGGTCACGCGCGCCGATCTCGAAAACTGCCGGGCCGTCCTCGCCGAACCGCTGAGCGTTACGACGCAGGCCGGCATGATCTACAATTCGCCGCCGCCAACGCAGGGCCTGGCATCGCTGATTATCTTGGCCTTGTTCGAACGGCTTCGCGTGCCGCAGGTGGAAAGCTTTGACTACATTCATGGCATCGTAGAAGCGACCAAGCGTGCCTTTCGCGTGCGCGATCGCGTTGTGACGGATCCCGACAGGATCACGGCCAACCTCGACGGTTTCCTGTCGCCTGCTTTCCTCGATGTCGAAGCCGCGAAAATCGATCGCAAGAAGGCCGCCCCGTGGCCTGCACCCTCCGGCGACGGCGATACGATCTGGATGGGTGCGGCGGACAGAAGCGGTCTCGTCGTTTCCTACATCCAGTCGCTCTATTGGGAATTCGGTTCCGGCTGTGTGCTGCCGGGCACCGGCATTGTGATGCAGAACCGCGGCGCCAGTTTCTCGCTCGATCCGAAGGCGCTCAATACGCTTGCGCCCGGACGCCGCCCCTTTCACACACTCAATCCGGCACTTGCCGTGCTCAACGATGGCCGCATTCTTGCCTATGGCACAATGGGCGGCGACGGTCAGCCGCAGAGTCAGGCCGCGATATTTACCCGGTACGTAACGTTTGGTCAGCCGCTGGAGCGGGCGATCGATGCACCGCGATGGCTTCTCGGCCGCACCTGGGGCTCGACGATAACCAATCTGCGCCTGGAATCCCGCTTCGATGGCAATCTCGTCGATCGACTATTGTCGGCGGGGCACGATGTTGCGGTTTTAAACGAAGCCTATTCCGACACGATGGGCCATGCCGGAGCCGTTATCCTGCACGCCGACGGGACCCTCGAAGGCGGACACGATCCGCGCGCCGATGGCGGAGCCGCCGGCGTTTGACCATTGCCGTTTACGCTAAAGCTATATGCAACATAGTTACACGTCACTTTTGCGCCGCAGTCCGTGATATGGTTGCGGCATGTTCGCTTCGCTCCGAATTATTCTCGCCACGCTGCTCGCTCTGGCATTCGCCGGTGTCGCGCAGGCGCATCCGCACGTCTGGGTGACGATGCACAGCGAGCTTGTCTATGCGCCTGATGGGAGCATCACCGGTATTCGCCACGCCTGGTCGTTCGACGACATGTTCTCCACCTTTGCGACGCAGGGTTTGGAGAGCAAAGAAAAGGGCAAATTCACCCGCGAGGAACTGGCGCCACTTGCGCAGGTGAATGTCGAATCGCTGAAGGAATACGGCTATTTCACCTATGCCAGCGCCGACGGCAAAAAGACGGAGCTCACGGATCCTGCGCCCGGGTACTGGCTCGACTACGCTGATCAGGTGCTCACGCTCAATTTCACCTTGCCATTCAAGACACCGGTCAAGGCAAAGGAGCTCAAGATCGAAATTTATGATCCGACAATCTTCGTGGATTTCTCGTTTGCCAAGCAACAGCCTGTACAGCTGTTGAACGCGCCGAAATGCAAGCTCGACGTGGTGTTGCCGCGTGAAATGACATTTGCCGAAGGCAAGGCGTTAAGCGAGATACCCGCTGACCAGCCGAACGCGACAATGGCCTGGGGCGCGCAATTCGCCAGCAAGATCCTGGTGCATTGCCCTTGAGCATATTTCCGCGATCAGAAGTCGCGCGTGTCGCGCTGCTTGCGGCATGTATCCTCCTTCTCATCTTCGCACTCGACATCGTCTGGGCGCAGCCCTTCGGGATGGCGCGTGGTGCCGTGCCGCCGGAGGCAGGAGGCTTCACCGGGTGGATTCTCGCCAAACAGGCCGAATTCTATCGGATGTTGTCGGGGCTTATCCGAGCCGCCAAAGCTGACGGCAGTGCGACCTATACCTTGCTCGGAATCTCCTTTCTTTATGGTGTTTTCCACGCGGCCGGTCCCGGTCACGGCAAGGCGGTGATTTCGTCCTATCTTGTAGCCAACGACGAGACCTGGCGACGCGGCATTGTGCTGTCGTTCGCATCGGCCCTTCTTCAAGCCTTCACCGCGATTGCCGTCGTCGCGATAGCTGCCGCGCTCCTCGGGGCAACGGCCAAGGCGATGGGCAACACGGTGCGCGTCATCGAGATCGCCGGCTATATGTTGATTGTGGCGATAGGACTGCGCCTGGTTTGGGTGAAAGGCCGCGCATTCCTTCAAGTGGCGGGGGTTGGTGCGACCCAATATCACGTTCATGGTCACGCGCACGACCATACTCACGTGCGGGGTCATGAACATCACCACCATCACGGCGACGATTGTGAATCATCTGCGTGGGGCCATGCTCACGCGCCCGAGCCAAGCGAACTTACCGGCGATCATTGGGTCAAGCGCGGCCTCTCGGCGATCATTGCCGTCGGATTGCGGCCATGCTCGGGAGCGATCATTGTTCTCGTTTTTGCGCTCGCGCAGGGCCTGTTTTGGGTCGGTATTGCCTCGACATTCGTGATGGGTCTCGGCACCGCCATCACCGTTGCCCTCATTGCCACGCTCGCCGTCGGCGCGCGCGGGCTTGCGGGCAGAATGGCAAAATCAAAACCAGGTGCAGGAATGATCATGCTGCGGGGAATGGAAGCCGCCGCCGCGCTCGTCATTGTATTCTTCGGCGTCGCTTTGCTTTCCGGCTACATCGTAAGCGAGCGTCTGATGTGACACCGGCATCGCTTATTCTCGTTTGCGCGAGAATGGGCGAAAGCCGCGCTAATCAAAATCTTCCGGCTGCAATTCGATCGGCTGGCCGTGCGGCGTGCGGTCGCACGCGTGGTCCCAGGCGTCGCGATAGCGATGCAATGTTTCCTGCGTCGTCACGCCTTTTTCGGCCACGAGTTTCTCGAGCGCGTTGAGCCAGTGCGTGTAGTAAGTCTCGCCGGTGTCGGGATCGCCGGCGGCTTGCGCGCGCTTGATTTCCGCGGCGAGCGCGGCAGCCCATTCAGCCCAGGTGAAAATACCGTGCTCGTGCAACGCCAGCGCCATTGCAAAGGCTTGCGCCTCCCAAGGCTCACGGAACACCGGACCGTCGCTGTCGCGCGGGAGGCCAGGTACCGCGATCGCGGCGCGCATGGCGGCTTGCGGATCTACTGCCATATCAAGCCGGCTCCAGATACGGTTCCCAGGCTTCGATCGAAACCCGCACCGTCGGGTCTGATCCCTCGCCCCACAATTCGCGACCATCGAAGCGGACCGTGTAAAGCCAATGTGGATCTTCCCCCTTATTGACGGCGTTGCTGTCGGGAAACACATGGCAGCCGACAATTCGGGTGACTTCTCCCGCATGTCCGCGGACATAACGGGGGAGGCGGGTATGCGTCTTCGGATGAATATTGCGGGCGCGCACGCGGTCGCCAACTTTGAATAGTGCGGGTCCTGGGGCCGGGCGGTTATAGGGCGAACCGCAAAGCACCATATTGGCGACGTCCGCCGCCGCAATTGTCCGCTTCGATTTCTTCACCGGCGCTTGCGCATGGCCCGCCTTGATCTCCCCTTTGGTCGCGACGCCATAGTCGAGCATCATGTTTTCCAGCGTCACCACCCAAAGCCCGTAGTAGCTCAGGTTGAGATATTGCGATGGCGGCAAACTCTCGCGGGCAAAACGGAACGCGTCGAGATTCCAGATATTGGCGACGCCAATCGCCATGTTCAGCGCAAACGCTTTCTTTTCCCACTCGGCATGAAACACGGGCTCGTTTGCCTCGATGCCGATCGCACCAAAGCCGTGCATCCCGCCCATGTCCGCTGCGCCGTTCATCGCGCGAATTCCTGCGGCTGCCTGGCGAGCCCGGTTCCGATCATGCTGTCGCGTGTGACAAGCGCGGCGAGCTTTTCTTCGCTCCAGCCATCGGTTCCGGCCGGCCGCATCGGTACAACGAGATAGCGGAGTTCGGCGGTCGAATCCCACACCCTGATCTCGGTATCCTTCGGCAATTCAATTCCGAACTCGCGCAATACGCCGCGTGGATCGGCAACGGTGCGGGACCGGTAGGGTGCCGACTTGTACCAGAGCGGCGGCAGCCCAAGGACCGCCCACGGGTAGCAGGAACATAGCGTGCAGACGACCATGTTGTGGATCGACGTCGTGTTTTCGAGCGCGACCAGATGATTGCCCGAACGTCCGCCATAGCCGAGCGATTCGATTGCCGCAGTGCCATCTTCAAATAGCCAACGGCGAAAATCCGGATCCGCCCACGCCTTTGCCACGACCCGTGCGCCGTTGCGCGGGCCGATCTTCTTTTCGTAGGTCTCGATCAACTCATCGAGCGCGGCCGGATCGATATATTCTTTTTCGAGCAGGATCGACTCGAGTGCGCGGACACGCAGCTGCATTTCGGACAGCTCGGATCCGTGGTCGTGAGAATGGTCGTGCGGATGGTCGTGATGGTGCGTCATGCCGACAGTATAGCCACACGCTGGAAGTCAGGTCATCACGCGGATTCGAGGTAGGGTTCCCACGCATCGACGGAGACCTGCATGGTCGGATCGCCATCCGGTCCCCATAATTCGCGTCCGTCAAAGCGCACCGTGTAGAGCCATTGCGGATTTTCACCCGCACCGGTTGCATTGCTGTCCGGAAAAACATGGCATCCGATGACTCGCTCGATAATACCCGCGTGTCCGCGAACATACCGCGGAAGGCGCGTATGCGTCGGCGGATTGATATTCTTTGCCCGCACCCGATCGCCCCGCTTGAACACCGGCGCGGTGTTTGTCTCGCGTTCGGTCGGCCCGCCGCGGTGCAATGTCTTTGCAACATCGGCCGGCGACAGAATGCGCTTCACCGGTTTCGGCGTGTGCAGTGAATGACCGGCCTCGATTTCATCTTCGGCGACAAGGCCGCGCTCTTCCAGCAGGTCGATCAGCCCGGCGAGCCAGATCTGGTAATAGCTCATCGCGAGATAGTCGGCGGGCGAGCGGTTCTCGCGCGCGAAACGCGACATGTCGATATTCCAGCCGCCGGGCATGCCCATCGCCAGCGTCAGGGCAAATGCACGTTTTTCCCAGTCATCATGAAATACCGGCTCGTTCGGTTCCGGCTTGACCGGCCCATGACCGTGCATGCCCCCGAGGTCCTGACCGCCATTCACTTTTCAATGTCCTCTATGTCCTTTGGCGACTTCGGCAGCCCGGTGCCGATCATCGAATCCCGTGTAACGAGGCTCGCAAGTTTTTCCTCGCTCCAGCCCTCTGTGCCGGCGGGGCGCATCGGCACGACGAGGTAGCGAATCTCGGCGGTCGAATCCCAAATCCTGATTTCGGTATCCTTCGGCAATGTGAATCCGAAATCGGCCAGCACGCCACGCGGATCGGAGACCGCACGCGAGCGATAGGGAGCCGATTTGTACCAGACCGGCGGTAGTCCCAGCACCGGCCACGGATAGCACGAGCACAATGTGCACACGACCATGTTGTGCAGCTTCGGCGTATTTTCGAGCGCCACGATGTGCTCGCCCTGACGTCCGGCATAGCCGATTTCGCTGATGGCCGGAGTCGCATCCTTCAGCAGCCGCGCCCGATAAGCGGGATCGGTCCATGCACGCGCCACGACGCGCGCGCCATTGCGCGGCCCGACCTTTTTCTCGTAGGTCTCGACCAGCAGGTCGAGCGCGGCCGGATCCACATAGCCCTTTTCGGTCAGCACGGTTTCCAGGGCGCGCACCCGAAGCTGGGTCTCCGAAAGTTCTGAGTGGTCGTCGTGATGATCGTGATCGTGCCCGGACATGAGGCACTATAAGCAAAGGTCGCGCCTTTATGCCATCATTCAAGTCATGACTTTTACGCATATGACCACGGTGGCCGACCGCATTGACCGGTTCATTTCGGGCGTAGGACGCACCGTGTCCTTGCTTCTGCTTGTGATTGTCTTCCTGCAATTTGCGCTGGTCGTCGCCCGCTACGTTCTGGGGATCGGCTCGATCTGGGTCACAGAGACGGTAATGTATGTCCATGCGGCGGTATTCATGCTTGCCGCTGCCTGGACATTGAAGATCGGCGGCCACGTACGGGTAGACATATTCTACTCCGAAGCATCTCCACGGACGAAGGCGCTGGTCGATCTCGCCGGCGCGCTGGTCCTGCTGTTTCCTTTCATGGCCGTGTTGTTCTGGCTCTCGGTGCCATATGCGGCGCGGTCGTGGGCGATCCTTGAGCGCTCGCAGGAGGCGAGCGGGCTGCCTCTGGTTTTCGTGCTCAAGACCTTTATCCCGCTGTTTGCGTTCCTCATCGCGCTGCAAGGTGTCGCGCAGGCGATCCGCGCCGCGATAGCCCTGTCGAGGGTGCGCTGATGCTCACCCCTGAACTGCTCGCGATCGTGATGGTTGTCGCTGTGATCACCGCGCTGATGGCCGGCTATCCGGTTGCGCTGACGCTGGCCGGCGTGTCGCTCATCTTCGCGTTTTTCGGAGACGCCTTGGGCGTCATGCACTTCGCAATCCTGGGCGCGCTGCCGCAGCGAATTTTCGGCATCATGACAAACGAGGTTCTGCTGGCGATCCCTCTCTTCGTCTTCATGGGCGTGATGCTGGAGCGCTCGCGCATCGCCGAGGACCTGCTTGAGACAATGGGCCGCCTGTTTGGCACGCTGCGCGGCGGCTTGGGCATCTCCGCGGTAATCGTCGGCACGCTGCTCGCGGCGGCAAAAGGCGTGGTCGGGGCCACCACCGTGACGATGGGCCTCATCATGCTGCCCACCATGCTGCGCTTTGGCTATGACCCGCGGCTTGCCGCGGGGACGGTTGCCGCGACCGCGACGCTCGCGCAGATTTTTCCGCCCGCAACAGTGCTCGTCTTGCTTGGGGACCAGCTCGGGAATGCCTACCAGGCGGCGCAGCTTTCCAAGGGCATATTCGCCCCCCGCTCGGTCACCGTCAGCGACTTGTTTGCGGGCGCGCTGGTGCCGGGCTTTGCGCTGGTGACGCTTTATCTTTTGTTTCTCGTCGCCGTTGCGGTGTTTCGACCGAAAGCATCGCCCGCTTTGCCGCACGACCCGAAGGCGCCGAAAGGCGCGGCGCTGCTTCGTCGACTCGCGGAAGTGCTGGTCGCGCCCCTGGCGCTCATAGCCGCAGTACTGGGATCGATTCTCGGTGGCATCGCAACGCCGACCGAAGCCGCATCAATTGGCGCGGTCGGCGCCGTGCTTCTTGCGGCACGCAAGGCGCCGCTTGTCGCGCTGGTCCGGCCCGTTTGCGAGACAACCACGCAAATCGTGAGCATGATTTTCCTCATACTGATCGGCGCGACCATGTTCAGTCTGGTGTTTCGCGCACTTGGCGGCGACGACATGGTGCACCGTGCGCTCTCGAATCTGCCGGGCGGTGCAAATGGTGCGGTGCTGGCGGTAATGCTGGCGATGTTTCTGCTTGGCTTCGTAATGGATGCCTTTGAAATTATTTTTGTCGTGGTGCCGATTGTGACCCCGCCGCTGTTGACCATGCCGGGAATCGACCCGGTCTGGCTTGGTGTCCTCATGGCCGTGAATTTGCAGACATCCTATATGCATCCGCCGCTCGGGCCGACGCTGTTTTTCCTGCGTGGCGTCGCCCCGCCGCAAATCACGACGCGGCACATCTATGTCGGGATCATTCCGTTTGTGCTGATCCAGATTTTCGCGCTGCTGGTCTTGTGGTTTGCGCCGGTGCTGGCGACAGCCCTGCCGCACGCCATTTATGGCCAGTGATTTAGTGCCAGAGTTTTCCCAGCAACACCCAGAGCCAGACGGCGCCGGCCGCCAGCAGGGATAACCCCACCGCGGCGGAGCCCATGTCCTTGATATGCTTTATCGCCGGATCATGGTCGCGGGTGATGCGGTCGCAAAGTTTCTCGATCGCCGTATTGAGCAATTCGACGATAAGCACAAAGACAATAATGCCGATCAGCGCCAGGCGTTCGCCCGCGCTGTCCGTCAGGTAAAAAGCGATTGGGACCCCCGCGGCCAGCAAAAATAATTCCTGGCGGAATGCGGCTTCCGACCGCGTCACCGCGACCAGGCCGTTCCAGCTGTTGATGGCCGCCCGCCAGATACGTTCCACGCCCGCCGTCCTTGATTACCCGGCAGGATAGGTACGGGTTTTTGCGTGTCTATTCCATATCGTTGCGGCCCCCGTGTATAACGGTTTCCGCATGAAAGCCGCCGATATGTTCAGCCTGAACGGCCGCGTGGCGATGGTAACGGGCGCGTCAAGCGGCCTGGGTGTCCAATTCGCCAAGGCGCTCGCCGACAACGGCGCCGCGGTCGTGCTGGTGGCACGGCGGGCCACGCGTCTTGATGCCCTCAAGGATGAGATTGCGAAAAGGGGTGGGCGTGCCCAGGTGGTCGAGGCCGATGTGACCGATCGTGCCGCAATGTTGCGTGCCTTCGACGCCGCGGAAAAATCCTTCGGAACGGTGACAATTCTGGTCAACAACGCCGGCATCGCGCATGGCGGCCGCGCGGTCGACATGCCGGCCGAGGAATGGCGCAAGGTGCTTTCGACAAATCTCGATGCCGTCTTTTTTTGGGCTCAGGAAGCCGCACGCCGGATGCTGGCTGCGAAAAAACAGGGCGCGGTCGTCAACATCGCGTCTGTGCTGGGACTTGCCGTC
>Ga0134126_10006557_pt1 | contig 14583 bp, 17 predicted proteins | sample KB31752_FD_96881 | JGI IMG/M metagenome (GOLD analysis project Ga0134126, IMG submission 96881) | Terrestrial soil microbial communities with excess Nitrogen fertilizer from Kellogg Biological Station, Michigan, USA - KB3-175-2 | ecosystem: Environmental > Terrestrial > Soil > Unclassified ... | reverse complement strand
TAGCCGATCGTGACGTCGCGCATGCGTCCCCTCCTCGCGGGATGACGGCCGCAACCTGCCACGCCCCGCAACGAGCAGGCCAGAGGCTTGCGATTGCGTGGTCGATCAGGCCGCCGTGATGTACTAGCGCAGCGATGCCGCCTCCTGCACCGTTTCGGCGATGCGCGTCTTGACGACGTCGCCGATGGACACGATGCCCGTGATGAGGCCGTTGTCCACAACCGGCATGTGGCGGAAGCGGCCGTGCGTCATCATCTCCATCAATTCTTCGATCGAATCCGATTCCGTGCAGGTTGCGACCGCGCGCGTCATATAGAGACTGACGGGCCTCGCCAGGGACGTCACGCTTTCGTCGGCCACGGCATGCACGACATCGCGTTCGGAGAGAATGCCGGCCAGTGCGCCGGTCTCGTCGCGCACCACGACCGCGCCGATGCGGCGGCGCGCCAGGAGTCGCGTCGCTTCCGAGAGCGTGGCGTCGCTCGAGATCGAAACCACCTCGCGGCCTTTTTCGCCCAGAATGTTCTTGACCAACATGCGTCGCTCCTCCGTTGCGGTTGTTGCAAACCGTTCCGGACCCGACGCCCGCGCCGCCCAAACTCTTTTGCCGGATTTTTCCGGTCGGCTTTCGCGGCGGGGTGCGAAGCCCTTAAACGGTCAGCCCCCGCTATCAGCGAATGCTGCGCCTCTTCCGCAAGGCTGACAAGAGAGTCGCGTTAACCGGCGGAACTTCGCAATAAGCTTGCGGCAGCGGAGTAACGTGCTGGATTGCTTGTCTAAACTGCGCTCGCGACAACGGTCGATGTGAGTCGAAGCTGGCGTCGCTTACACCGCTCCGCGCCGCCGCTCCGCCAGCCGCTCGAACCACAGCGCCATGAGGCTGAGAGCGCCCAGTGTGAATTCGCCGGCCAAGGGGCGCAGGTTGAGGGCGAGACCGCCATGTTCAAGAATTCCGTAGAGCCGAACCAGGACCGCCGTCAGCACCAGCGCCGCGACAAGCGTGAGACCGCCGGCAAGCGATTTGCGTGAAAACGCACTGCCGAGCGCGAACAAGGCGGCACCCAGCGGAAAGGCGCCGAAGCCGACCTGCTGGACCGTGACTGCGAAGTCCGAGCGCAGCGTTATCTGGTTGTGCGCCGCGGTGCCCACCGGATCGATGATCGAGTGCAGCGCGATCATGCCGAGCAAGGCTGCGCCCAACACCAGGACCGTTCGCGCGAAGTAAGGCGAGAGGCGATTGAGTTCAGGCATGCTCAACCCCCATTTCGGCGACGAGCGGTTCGTGCCGGCGCGACAGCAACTGCCAGGCGATCAACACCGCGCTGACCACGACGGCTGGAACATAAAAGGCGAGGATGAACCAGCTCAGTCCGCTCGCGGCGCCGAGCAGATGTTCCTGCATGCCGCCATGGATGTTGGTGACGGTGTCATAGGCGGTTTCAGCCACCAGAACCGCGGCCACAAAGAGACCGAGGCGCGAGCGCATTTGAAGGAGCGCGATCGCCGCGAAGGCGAGAATCGCGCCACCGACGTCGCCCAGCACGACGTCGCGCAGGCCTTGATCCGAGATCGGGAAACCCGAATGCTGCGCCGAATAGGCTTGCAAGGCCACGTAGCGAAAGACATGGATCCACAACAGCGCAATCAAGGCATTGGCGCGCGACAGCGTGCGCAGCCAGGGCGCGACACGCCAGCGTGTCATCATGATGTAGACGAGCAGGCTGCCGAACTGGGCCGCGGCCTGCGAAACCAGAAGCGCGTTCATGACGAGACCTGCAGCGTCGGCTGGGCTTGAGCCAAGCTCTGCTCACCCGCCGGCACGAGTCTTTTTCCGAACCACATGCGGCGCAGGAGGCGATCCCTGCGGATGAAGGTGTGATAGAGGGCGCCCGCGACATGGATCGCGATCAGCGTCATCAGCATGCGCGAGATCAGGTAGTGCGGCAGACGCGTCGGAAACGTCCAGAAGGTCGCCGGCAACGTGCCGTGGCCGAAGAGAAGGATCTGCGGCAGGTGCGCCTGAAACGCCATGACGAGACCCGTTATCACCTGAGCCAGGACCAGAGAGTAGAAGCCGCGGTGCGAAAGCTTGGCGAGGCGGTCCAGCAGGCCGTTCCCCGTCGGCGCCGGCGCCGGGATCGCCGTCAGTTGGCGGATCGTGAAGCGCAGTCCCATCAAAACCAGAATGAGCACGCCGCCGATCATGTGACTGCGCAGCGCCTCGTATTTCATCGGCGCATTGCTCGGCAGGTGCACCATGACGAGCGCGCCGAGCGCGAGCGCGGCCGTGATCATGAACGCAAGAATCCAGTGCAGCACGACCAGGACTGGATGATATCGCGTGACGGTTGGCATGGGTTTTTCCTTCTGGTGGCCGACCTTTCGGGTCAGGCGGCGGCCGGGCGCGGCAGGGGCTTGTAGAAATTGATCAGGTTGCCGTCGGGATCGCGGAACAGCATCGAGCGGTTGCCCCAGGGCTGATTGGTGGGCTCGAGCACGAAGTCCTTGACGATCGAAGCCAGGCGCGCGCGCTCCTTGTCGACATCCTCGACGATGAACTCGACGACCATCGAACGGTTGGAGCCAGGCGTTGCGGCGCCGGCGCCGTTGCGGTCCGAACTGCGCAGGCTGCTGATGGCGAGCGTCCCCGACGGCGTGCGGATCTCCGCGAATTCGTCCGACCCGAACACGGGTGCAATGGCTGTGATGCGTTCATAGAAGCCGGCAAGGGCGCGGACGTCTTTCGTGACGATTCTGGCAGAGGCAAAGGTCATCGACATGGCTGGCTCCAAGGTTTCTATACGATACGGTCTCGTAACAATTTGACAGCCTCTTACCGTCTTGACAGACGACTGTCAATAAGGCGATGTCCAGGGCCGATCACCTGGTCGTGAGGCCGTTGCGTCTGTAAATGCGCAACCGCACAAGGAGAGTTTGTGGCGACGTCGAAGGCCGCTGGCGCACAGCCGCTCGGGAATGACCGCGTCGCGCGTTCGAAGGATGCCGTTCTCGGCGCGGCCTACGCGATGATGTCGGAAGCAGGGCTGAGCGGCTTCAGCATCGACGCCGTGTCGCGCAAGTCAGGCGTCGCGAAGATGACGATCTACCGGCACTGGCCCTCGCGCGCGGCGCTCCTCCTCGACGCCTGCTCGCGCATGTCGCCTCGCGCGGAAATACCGGATACCGGCAAGTTCGTCGGCGACATCCGCCAGTTGGCGCTGCTCCTGGCCAAAAGCATGCAGACCGGCCGCTGGGCGCAACTCCTGCCCTCCATCATCGACGCCGCCGAACGCGATCGCGAGCTTGCGGCGCTGCATGCCCGCCAGCATGTGGCCATGACCACGGCCTTTCGCACCATCATCGAGCGCGCCAAGACGAAGAAGCAGCTCGCCGCCGCCGCCGACACCACGACGCTCATCGCCCTCATCATGGGGCCGCTGGTCTACAGGCGCTGGTTCTCGCGCGAAACGATCGACGATTCGTTCGTCGATGCCATCGTCAAGAACGCGATTCTCCTGGCGGCGCGAAAGCGCCCCAGACCCGCCTGGGGCCCACGGTTTCGACGCGACTTGAGGCGGGTGGCAAACTCAGGCAAAAGTCGCCCCGCTGCCCCCAAAGGGCGGTCAGGAGCTGTGGCCGAGAGGCTGAAGGCGGCGGTTTGCTAAACCGTTATACGGTTGAAAAGCCGTATCGAGGGTTCGAATCCCTCCGGCTCCGCCAGATTACTGACTTTCCAAGACAAACTGGCGGCCCTCCGTTTAGACCGCAGCAAGAGCGCGCACCCAGTTCTGGCTTTGCTTCGCCTTGATGTCTGAACATGGCGGAACAACGCTTCTCGCACCTACGCAATGAAATTCGCGAGACAAAGGAACGAACGATACGGTCTATATGCATTCTATATTTCTCGCGCACTGAGCCCCGCTCGAATTTATACGCGCTCGAGGTCCATCTTCTGCTCCACGAAACGCTTGCGGAGCAGTCTGTGCGCATCCTGGAATTCTTTGCCGATCTTGACCGCTGGGACTGGTTTGCAGCTGGTGATAAGACTGTCGCTAAGTCAGCCACTCGGTCCGGGTCGGCCGGCAACTCGGCGCAGAGAATCCTGTTTGAAATCGGGATGACTGTTGGCGTGCCGCTTGGTGTAGCGGCGCTCATCGCGCTGGCGTTTGTGCCTTAGTTATTTCCCATGATGGATACCATTTTTCTCGCGATTGGCGTCGGCTTCCTTTTGGCAAGCGTCGCCTACGTGGCCGCATGTGATCGGCTCTAGGTAACCACATATGACGCTCGACTACGTGCTTGGTGCCGCGGTCACGCTCTTCGTGCTCGGATATCTCGTCTATGCCCTGCTCCGGCCCGAGCGGTTCTAGGAGTCCGCTCATGACAGCAAACGGTTGGGTTCAGATCGCAATCTACTTCCTGCTAGTCCTGGTGTGCGTAAAGCCGCTCGGCTTTTTCATGGCCAGAGTGTTCGAGGGCGAGCGCACATTCCTGTCGCCGGTTTTCGCTCCAATTGAGCGCGGCATTTATCGCTTCTGCGGCGTGGATCGCGCCGAAGAACAACACTGGACGACCTATACGATTGCCATGTTGCTGTTCAGCGTCGCTGGGTTTGCGACGCTCTATGCCATGCAGCGATTACAGGGACTCCTTCCCTTCAATCCGCAACACCTTGGCGCGATTTCGCCAGACTCGTCGTTCAACACGGCTGTCAGTTTCGTCACCAACACGAACTGGCAGAGCTATAGCGGTGAATCGACCATGAGCTACGTCGTCCAGATGGCTGGGCTCACGGTTCACAACTTCCTCTCCGCCGCGACGGGCATTGCCCTCATGGTCGCGTTGATTCGAGGCTTTGCTCGACGCTCCGCAAAGACAGTGGGCAATTTCTGGGTCGATCTCACTCGGTGCACGCTCTATGTGCTTCTGCCCTTGTCAATCGTCGTTGCGCTGGTTCTGGTCTGGCAAGGTGTTCCGCAGAACCTCGGGCACTACACCGATGCGACGACGCTGGAGGGCGTCAAACAAATGATTGCCCAAGGGCCGGTTGCTTCGCAGGAAGCAATCAAGATGATCGGCACGAACGGTGGTGGATTCTTCAACGCCAATTCGGCGCACCCTTTCGAGAATCCGGACGCGATCACAAATTTACTTGAGATGTGGTCGATCCTCGTCATCAGTGCCGCTCTCACCTACACGTTCGGCCATATGGTGCGCGATACACGCCAGGGCTGGGCGATTTTCGCGGTGATGAGCGTCCTTTTTCTCGCAGGGCTCGTTACGACCTATTGGTCCGAGAGCGCGGGCAATCCCATCATTGCCGCAACTCATGTCGATGCGAGTCCCAGCGCCCTGCAAGCCGGCGGGAATATGGAAGGCAAGGAGGTGCGTTTCGGCATCGCAAATTCCTCCATCTGGGCCGTCGCCACGACCGATGCCTCCAATGGTTCGATCAACTCGATGCATGACAGCTACACGCCGCTCGGCGGCCTTATCCCGATCATCAATATCCAATTGGGCGAAATCATCTTCGGCGGGGTCGGTTCCGGCCTCTACGGCATGCTGATGTTCGCGGTGATCGCGATGTTCGTGGCGGGCCTCATGGTTGGGCGGACGCCGGAATATCTCGGGAAAAAGCTCGAAGCCAAGGAAGTGAAGATGGCGATGCTCGCCATTCTCATCCTTCCGTTATCGATTCTTGGCTTCACAGCGTTGGCGTCTGTCTTGCAGGCTGGATTGGCGGGATTGAACAATAGCGGGCCGCACGGATTCAGCGAAATCCTGTACGCCTATTCATCCGGCACCGGGAACAATGGAAGCGCATTTGCGGGGCTCAACGCCAACACGCCGTTTTACAACACGACCATCGGCCTTGCGATGCTGCTTGGCCGCTTCGCGTTCATCGTACCCATGATGGCCGTTGCCGGTTCCCTGGCGGAAAAGAAGATCGTACCGCCATCCGCCGGCACGTTTCCGACGCATACGCCGCTGTTCGTAGGCCTGCTGTGCGGCGTGATTCTCATCATCGGCGGCCTTACGTTCTTTCCGGCGCTCGCACTTGGACCACTGGTCGAACACCTCGCGATGCACACCGGCAATCTCTACTGAGGTCTTTTCATGGACTCGACAGCCACTTCACTAGGAATTGAGAAGGTCCGCAAGTCATCGGCGACCTTGGCCGATCGAACCATTCTTGTGTCGGGGATCGGTGGCGCTTTCAGAAAGCTCGATCCTCGCGCGATGATCCGCAACCCGGTCATGTTCGTCGTTGAGGTTGTCGCATCGCTGACGACGCTTCTGTTCATTCGAGACCTTCTGATGGGCGGAACAAATCTGGCGTTCTCATTCCAGATCAATCTGTGGCTCTGGTTCACGGTGCTATTCGCGAATTTCGCTGAAGCTGTAGCCGAAGGTCGCGGCAAAGCGCAGGCGGCAAGTCTGCGAAAGACGAAGACGCAAGCCGCGGCCAAACTTTTCGAAAACGGTGCGACCGACTGGCATCACGTTTCGGCAGCAGTGCTCAAGCCGGGTGATGTGGTCCTCGTCGAAGCAGGCGATATTGTCCCGAGCGACGGTGACGTAATCGAAGGTGTAGCATCGGTCAACGAAGCGGCTATCACTGGCGAGTCGGCACCGGTTATCCGTGAGTCCGGTGGCGATCGCTCGGCTGTCACAGGCGGAACGACCGTCATATCCGACTGGATCAAGATCCGAATCACCGCCGCCCAAGGTTCGACGTTTCTGGACCGCATGATTGCTCTTGTGGAAGGCGCGGAGCGCCAAAAAACGCCGAATGAAATCGCGCTCAATATCCTGCTTGCTGGCATGACGCTTATTTTCGTCTTTGCAGTGGCGACGATCCCGAGCTTTGCGGCTTACGCTGGTGGCTCCATCAGCATTCTTGTTCTGGTCGCGCTCTTCGTGACCCTGATTCCCACAACCATCGGTGCGCTTCTTTCCGCGATCGGCATCGCGGGCATGGACCGGCTGGTGCGGTTCAATGTGCTCGCCATGTCCGGTCGCGCCGTGGAAGCGGCGGGTGATGTCGATACCTTGCTCCTCGATAAGACAGGCACGATCACGCTCGGCAATCGACAAGCGACCGAGTTTCTGGCGCTACCTGGCATTGCCGAACGCGACCTGGCGGATGCCGCGCAACTCGCCTCGCTCTCCGACGAAACCCCGGAAGGGCGCTCCATCGTGGTTCTCGCGAAAGAGAAGTATGGCATTCGCGGGCGTGACATGGCCCCGTTGCAGGCTCAGTTCATCCCCTTTACCGCACAGACGCGCATCAGCGGGATCGACGTCGAAGGCTCGTCGATACGCAAAGGGGCTGTGGATGCGGTGCTCGACTACATTCGCGCCCGGAGCGGCATTGCGACCCCGCGCAGTCAGGATAGCGCCGCGGCAGCGGCGATTCAGGCTGTCGGTCCCGAACTCGCGCAAGGCATTTTGACGCTCTCCGAGCGCATCGCAAAATCTGGCGGCACGCCACTCGCCGTCGCCAAGGACGGAAAATTGCTCGGTGTCATCCACCTCAAGGATATCGTGAAAGGCGGCATCCGCGAACGTTTCGCGGCTTTGCGCAAGATGGGCATTCGCACCGTGATGATTACCGGCGACAACCCGCTGACGGCTGCAGCCATCGCAGCGGAGTCCGGCGTGGACGACTTCATGGCGCAGGCCACTCCCGAGACAAAGCTGAAGTTGATCCGTGACGAGCAGGCAAAGGGCAAGCTGGTTGCGATGTGCGGCGACGGCACCAATGACGCGCCCGCTCTAGCCCAGGCCGATGTCGGTGTGGCGATGAATACCGGCACGATGGCCGCCCGCGAAGCCGGCAACATGGTGGATCTCGACAGCGATCCGACGAAGCTGATCGAGGTTGTTGAAATCGGCAAGCAATTGCTAATGACGCGCGGCGCGCTGACGACATTTTCGATTGCCAACGACGTTGCGAAATACTTCGCCATCATCCCGGCGATGTTCGTTGCGTTCTATCCACAATTGCAAGCGCTTAACATCATGGGCCTGCACTCGCCACAGAGCGCGATTCTTTCCGCGATCATCTTCAACGCGCTAATCATCATCGCGCTCATTCCGCTCGCCCTTCGCGGCGTAACATATCGCGCGACCGGTGCCGCAAGCCTCTTGCGGCGAAACCTCCTGATCTACGGCCTGGGTGGATTGGTCGTGCCCTTTGTGGGCATCAAGGTGATCGACGTGGCCGTCTCTGCTCTCGGTCTCGCGTGAGGACATCATGTTGAAACAGATTCGTCTTGCTATTTTGATGTTGTTGGTGATGACGCTGATCACCGGCCTTGCCTATCCGCTCGGCATAACGGCAATCGCACAACTTGCGTCGCCGCATCAGGCCAATGGCAGCCTGATCGAGCGAAACGGCAGGGTGATCGGTTCCGAGTTGATCGGTCAGGCCTTCCTCGGCGCCAAATATTTTCACGGTCGCCCTTCCGCGGCCGGGAATGGCTATGATGCTGGCGCATCATCGGGCTCTAACCTCGGGCCGACCTCCAAGAAGCTGATCGAACGCATCACATCGGACACGAACAAGCTGCGGGCGGAAAATCCGGGCACGCCGGTGCCGGTTGATCTCGTGACCGCCTCGGCCAGCGGGCTTGATCCCGACATCACACCTGCCGCGGCACTCTTTCAGGCGCAGCGAGTCGCCAAGGCGCGCGGTCTCACGCTGGAATCCGTTCGCAAGCTGGTACAGGACCATGTCGAAGAACGCGTGTTGGGGGTCATTGGCGAGCCGCATGTCAACGTCCTTAAATTGAATATGGCGCTGGACCAGATGCGAGCGCCCGGCGGCTAGAGTTGAGCCGACCCCTGCGCGAGCGGTCGCTTAAGACTATGCTGTGCGCAGGAGTCATTGCTTGATGGCCGACGACCGCACCGACCGCAATTCCAGACCTTCGCCGGAGGCTCTTCTCCGTCAAGCGGGGCAGGAAGGACATGGACGCCTCAAGGTTTTCCTCGGTGCGGCTCCCGGCGTCGGCAAGACTTATGAGATGCTTGCCCAGGCGCGGCGGCGCAAGCTCGACGGTATCGATGTCGTCATCGGCGTCGTCGAGACGCACGGCCGCGTCGAAACCGATCTTCTCACCAAGAGCCTCGAAAAGATCCCCAAGAAGCGCATCCCGTACAAAGGACGGGTGCTTGCCGAGATGGATCTGGATGCAATTCTCCAGCGCAAGCCCAAGCTTGTGCTCGTCGATGAACTTGCGCACACAAATGCCGAGGGAAGCCGACATCCCAAGCGATATATGGATGTCGAAGAGTTGCTGGCTGCCGGCATCGATGTTTATGCGACGTTGAACGTTCAACACCTGGAAAGCCTGAACGACGTCGTCGCTCGGATCACGCGGGTGCGCATCCACGAGACGGTGCCGGACTCAATCCTGGATCGCGCCGAAGATGTCGAGCTGGTCGATCTCACGCCCGAGGACCTCATTCAGCGTTTGAAGGAAGGAAAGGTGTACCTCGGCGAAACGGCCGAGCGCGCCGCTCAAAACTATTTCATCCCGGGGAATCTGACCGCACTGCGAGAGCTTGCGTTGCGCCGAACCGCGCAGCGCGTAGACGAGCAGATGGTTGACTACATGCGCGCCCATGCAATCCAGGGGCCTTGGGAAGCGGGCGAACGGGTTTTGGTGTGCGTCAACGAGCGACCCGGAAGCATGGCACTGGTGCGGTACACCAAGCGGCTTGCCGACAAGTTGCGCGCCGCCTGGACCGCCCTCTATGTCGAGACGTCACGGTCGCAACGCTTCAGCGAGGCCGAGCGCGACCGAGTCGCTGAAGCCTTGCGCACGGCCGAGCGGCTTGGTGGCCAGGGGGTCACGGTCCCAGCAGCCAGTGTCGCGGATGGCGTGATAGACTACGCGCTTGCCAACAATTTCACGCACATCGTGACGTCAACCGCGCAGCGCTCCTGGTGGTCCGAACTGATCCGCACTTCGGCAGCACACGAAATCATTCGACGCGCCGGCAATATGAGCGTTCATGTCGTACCCGAGCAGCTGACACGCGCGATGAAGGGCCGCGTGACACCTCGACTGTTCCTTGAACTGATCGACCGCCCGTTCAAGACGAACGACTATGCTGGCAGCCTAGCCATGGTCGTCGGCGCAACCATAATCGGGCTTCTCCTGCAAAGGTTGAACATCGGTCCGTCCAACGTCGGACTGGTGTTCCTGACCGCCGTTTTCATGAGCGCGATAATCTACGGTCGTTGGCCGGCGCTGCTTGCATCCGTCGTGAGTGCCCTGGGCTACAACTTCTTCTTCTTCCCACCGATCTACACCTTTACGATTGCGGACCCCGCCAACGTCGTCATCGTCTTCTTTTTCGGACTTGTTGCCATTGTCACGAGCAACCTCGCCTCACGCGTAAGCGCTCAGGCTGTCGTCGCGCGCGAGCGGGCTACGATGACCGAGAATCTCTATTTGTTCAGCCGTAAACTAGCTGGCGTCTTCACGCTCGACGATCTTCTTTGGGCTGCAGCGTTCCAGTTCGCTCAGATGCTTAAGGTTCGCGTCGTCATTCTGATTCCGCAAGGGGAAACCGTCGCCGTGCGAGCCGGATACCCGCCCGAGGACACGCTGAATGACGCCGACTTAGCTGCCGCCAAGTGGGTCTGGCAGCATGGTTCGGCGGCCGGTCGCGGGGCTGATACACTACCCGGTGCCGAAAGGCTCTTCCTTCCCATGCGAACCGGTCGTGGCATTGTCGGTATCGTGGGATTAGACAACGACAAACCCGGTCCGCTCCTCTCTCCTGATCAGCGCCGTTTGTTTGACGCCCTCGCCGATCAAACGGCGCTCGCAATCGAACGGATCAATCTTGCTGGAGAAATTGATCAGTCGCGTCTGACTGCGGAAACCGAACGGCTGCGCGCGGCGTTGCTCACATCGATTTCCCACGACCTTCGAACACCGCTTGCGTCCATCCTGGGATCGGCGAGTGCCCTCAAAAGCTATCGTGGCTCGATGGATGAGCAGAACCAGAATGAATTGATCCGGACGATCCAAGAGGAATCCGAGCGGCTCAATCGCTTCATCGCGAACCTTCTGGACATGACGCGACTGGAGTCAGGGGCCGTTGTTCCCCAAGGCGAACCTGTTGATTTGGCGGACGTCGTCGGAAGTGCGCTCCGGCGTGCGGGTCCCGTGCTTGTCAACCATCGCGTGGAACTCTCGATTGCACCAGACCTGCCGATGGTGAGGGTCGATCCGGTGCTTTTCGAACAGGTCTTGTTCAATCTTCTCGACAACGCAGCGAAATATGCGCCCGAAATGACCAGCGTGCTCGTGCGGGCAAGTTGTGATGGCGGTTTAGTGAAAATCGAAGTCGCCGATGAAGGCGAGGGCATTCCGGCCGCAGACTTGGAGCGCATCTTCGACAAGTTCTATCGCGTGCAGGCGGCAGATCGCAGGCGCGTCGGCACGGGGCTTGGTCTCGCGATTTGTCGCGGCTTCGTCGAGTCGATGGGCGGAACGATCACGGCAGGCAATCGCAGCGACAGGCGCGGAGCTGTTTTCACCATCTTGCTACCGATCTCTGCCGACGAACTTACGCGGCACGTTTCGACATGAACGCTCCACAGAAACCGCTGCGCGTTCTCGTCGTTGACGACGAGCCGGCGATTCGACGCCTGCTTCATGCCAGCCTTTCGGCCGAAGGCCATCAGATTGAAGAGGCGGCCGACGGCCAGTCCGCGCTGTCGTTGCTCGGCCGTAATGCCATTGATGTTCTGGTGTTGGATTTGGGCATGCCCGGAATGGACGGCTTTGAAGTAATTAGGCAATTGCGCGAACAAGGTTCGTCCCTGCCAATCATAGTGCTATCCAGCCGCGCCGACGAAGCGGGCAAAGTCCGAGCCTTGGACATGGGAGCGGATGATTTCGTCACCAAACCGTTCGGAATGGACGAATTGCTCGCCCGGATTCGCGCGGCCGTTCGGCATAAGCTGCAACAAGGAGGAGAAACGCCGCTTTTCAAGAGCGGCGATTTAACAGTCGATCTCGTACGACGGATCGTGACGGTTCACAACTCCAAGGTGAAGTTGACGCCGCGCGAGTATGACCTGCTCCGACTGCTAGTTGCCCATGCCGGCAAAGTGTTGACGCACAAGTTCATCTTGCGAGAGGTGTGGGGCACCGAGACCGACGTCCAATATCTGCGGATCTACGTTCGAACTCTGCGCCAGAAGATTGAAGCCGACGCCCAGCAACCGAAACTGATCCTCACCGAACAGGGCGTGGGATATCGGCTGCGCGCGGGTGACTAGACGCCGAGACTGCGCTAGACCCCGGAATGGCTGGGTTTTCGAGAGAGTGTTCGACCCTAGTTTCCAATCCTCCGCCATCTTGTTTTCCCTCGTTGTCTCATTTGCGCCGCGCCGCAACCAGTGGAAAGGTCGGCGGGATTCAGCGCCGAACAGTAATATAACCCTCACGAAAATTAATTCTGAGCCTCAAATGGGGAGATGGCGGCGATGCGTTCTCAGTTCACCGATTTCGTTGGTGCGACATTCAGAGACTCAGCAAAGCATTCCCCAGACCCGCCTTCCGCGCCTGCCCGCCGCAAGAGCATCACGACCCCGTCGCTTTCCACGTCAAAATGAGCTCGCCATCATTTTTTTCGACCCCGCGCAGCATTAAACCCGTTCATAACGCTCGGCGCCGGAGGCCGAAGTGGTTGAAGACCCATCTCTGAGCATCGCCGAGAGGCGAGCAATTCTTTCGGAATGGGCTTCCGACGCCAGCGCCGTCGAATCTTTTCCGACGTTGCGTCTTCTGCCAGGCACGTCATTTCCCGTGACGTTCGCCTGTGTGATGGATGCGCGCGACCAGCTGGACCGCAAAATCGCCGAGTCGTTCGAAATTGAACATAACCCGCTGCATCGTCTCGTGGTGGCGGATTTTGCGCGGCGGCGCAGGGACAACAGTGCCGAGAGATAGGCGAAGGGAGGATGATTGAGCTAGCATTCAGGCTCGAATGAGAATGTAAATGGCCGACACTCCGTCATGCCAGAAAGGTGGCACCGAAGCGATGTGGCCGGTTTTGGGTAACGTTCTAGTCGCGCTGATGTTATCAGTGGCCGCGGGCGCAGGTGTGACGCTGTTTGTCATCGCGCATCAAGATGATAGCAGAGTCGGGGAAGTGTTGGGTGTTCTGATTGCAGTCGCCTCCATCAGCACGGTCGCGTATGTTGTGCTGGGTCAACACTGGTTCTGAAGTGCGCAAGTGACATGTCCGCTTTCCACCCAAAGCGGACGTTCGCTCCGCGGCTGGGTTACTTGGCGAAATCAGCTATCGTTTCCCCTGAACCAAACTCGGGGGAAATGCATGTCATTCTCGGATCTTGCATCAATCGGCAGTTTCGTAAGCGCGTCAGCCGTTCTTGTGTCGCTCATCTATCTGGCAATTCAAGTTCGCCAAGCGGAGAAGAATCAGAGGGCGGTTCTGAATCAGGGGTACATAACACGGGTCACGGACTACCTACGCTGGTACGCGGAATCTCCCATCAATGAACTGCGAGCCCGGGTTATGGCAGGCGACATCTCATTTACGGCGGAGGAGCTATTACGTCTGCAGTTGGCGCTTCGTGTTACTCTTCTCAGTGCCCAGGACGCGTACCTTCAGCATAAGGCTGGGCTTGTCGATGCCATGACACTCGACAATTCCATGCGAAGCATCCGAATTACGTGGCTCAATTTCCCGGTGTACCGTGCTCTTTGGCAACAGCAGGCCCCCACAATCGCACCGGAGTTTGCGGCGGTAATCGAGACAATGTTGCGAGAAACTCCGGTGACAAAGCCTAGTGATATGGTCTCACTCTTTCGCGCGGACCTCGCCAAGATTGCATGACCAAGCTCTCTCCGTCCGATCCGCATTGAAGCGATGTACGTGGCGTTCCTTGCCATCGCCGTCTCTAGGAGATCGCTATCGTCGGTTTCAATCCGGCAACCAGAAATGCAGGACAAGTGGTCACCCAATGCGGATCGGAAAATGCGGGACGCCAGTCCCGAACAGCAAACCCGGAAGAATAGAAGCCTGAAATCAACTGATCGAGGAACCCAATGAAATACATGCTCAGCTGGTTCGAACGTCCACAAGGATCACCGATGGAATACGAGAACGCCCAGAAGCGGATTTTGGAGGTATTTACGCAATGGAGAGCCCCGGACAATTTCAAGATCGAGTTGTTCGTGATCCGTGTGGGCGACTGGGGCGGCTACATGATGTTGGACTGCGACGATCCGTTGGCCGTTCACAAATTTTGTTCGATGTTGCCTTCTTTTGTGTTCGAGGCACGCCCCGTTGTTCCGATTGCGGATGCTGTCCGGGTCGAACTCGAAGCGATGGCCTTTCGCGACGGCTTGAAAAAGAAGTGACTCCGGACAGGCGGCATCGATACCGTCGCGTGTTTACAGGAAAGGGATTCTAACGTAGACGCGCACAGATTCGGCCCGCTGGCGTCGGCAACAAGCCGCCCATCCCACGCTGGATGAGGCCCAATTCGAGAAGACGGGTGCGGGCAGCGGCGGGAATGGC
>Ga0134126_10006556_pt1 | contig 14584 bp, 13 predicted proteins | sample KB31752_FD_96881 | JGI IMG/M metagenome (GOLD analysis project Ga0134126, IMG submission 96881) | Terrestrial soil microbial communities with excess Nitrogen fertilizer from Kellogg Biological Station, Michigan, USA - KB3-175-2 | ecosystem: Environmental > Terrestrial > Soil > Unclassified ... | reverse complement strand
TGCGCGAAAACATGAATCAGATCATGGCGGGGCTCGAGGATGGCCTGCTGCTGTTCAATGCGGAGGGGCGCGCCGTGCTGGTAAGTCCTTCGGCGGAAAAATTCATCGATGTGGATTCGGAAAATTTGCTTGGCCGCAAGATCGAGGAGATATTTCCGCCGGGCCATCCACTCGCGCTTGCCTTGCACATTGGCCGAAACGGCGAGGTCGCGGCGGAGGGAGTGGAGCCGGTGGAAGTGGAAATCGCCGGAGAACACGGGACGCGGCGCGTGGGCGCGAGCATCCAGACCATCCAGGAAGACGGTGCACGCATGGGAATGCTCGTCTCACTGCGCGATCTGGAATCGCTCGAGCGCCTCGGTTCGCAATTGCAAGTGTCGGAAAGGCTCGCGGCTCTGGGACGCGTTACCGCAGGCGTTGCACACGAAGTGAAAAATCCGCTGAACTCCATGCGCGTGTGGCTGGAAGTGCTGAAGGCCAATCTGCCGATCGATCCCGAAACGCAACAAGCCGCGAAAATGCTGGACACGGAAATTGATCGCCTTGACCGTGTGGTGAAAACGTTCTTGGAGTTCAGCCGTCCCGTCGAATTGGAACGCGAGGAAGTCAATCTGCCCGAACTGCTCGAGAGCGTTCTCGCCAGCGCCAAGCCCGGTATCACGCGGGCGGGCGTAACTCTGGTGAAGGAGATCCCTGCATCGTTTCCGCTGATTGAGTTGGATAAGAGACTGATCGAGCAGTCGATTCTCAATTTGGTGCTGAACGCGTGCGAGAGCATGACGGCCGGAGGGCAGCTGACCGTGACTCTGGAACGCCTCGGTGACATGGCGGAAATTCGCGTCGGCGATACGGGGCCCGGTATCGCGCCCGAAAATCGCGCGAAAATCTTTCAGCTCTTTTTTACCACCCGAAAAGGCGGGACCGGGCTTGGACTTGCGAACACATTCCGATTTGTGCAATTACACAACGGTTCGATAGAATTTGATACAGAAACCGGGCGCGGCACCACGTTTCGAATTGAGCTGCCACTGACGCGCATCACGAGCCTGGCATCTAATTTAAGAGATTACGGCCAGCCGTTTGCGCGGCAGACATAATCGCAAATGAGCTACCCAGCCAAAAATCGCGCTTCGAACAAGCCTGCGGCCGCATCGCGGAATACCGCATTCTTGACGTGTATGGTCGCCGTAAGCCTCGCGGTCTTCACTGGTGGCTGCATGGGCCACAAAGTGCGCGCAGCCGCGCCAGTGACTGTGCCGCCGAAGCCACCAGCTCCGATTTCGACGTCGGGAACGACGAAATCGCCGGATTCGATTCCCGCGCCAACCACGCCCGCGCCAAAAAATCCGGAACCTGCAACGCTTTCGCCGGCTCTGAGGCCGAAACCTGATACGGTGAAGCGACCGACAACCGTAGTTCCTGAACCTGAATCTGAACGTCCGCCTGCGCCGGAGATCTCGCCGCAAATGTCGCAATCAGATCAAGTGGAACTGACGAAGCAAACCCAGCAGTACGTGACGACCGCGCAAGAGAATTTACATCGCGCGGACGGGCGTGAGCTCAACACGAGCCAACACGACATGGCCGACAAGATTCGTGGCTTTTTGGAACAGGCGCGGGATGCCATTCGCACATCCGACTGGTCGCGCGCAAAAAACCTATCGCAGAAGGCCTATCTGCTCTCGGTCGAACTGGTCAAGACACTTTAGTTCGTCTCTCTCCGCTCGAATAATTGCTAAGATTGCAGCATGAAGAAGAGGTACGACACCGTCGTGGTCGGCGGCGGAATTATAGGCGTGGCACTCGCGTTTGAGCTTCACCGCCGGGGACAATCCGTGTTGGTGCTGGATCGCCAAGAGCCGGGGCGCGAAGCATCCTGGGCCGCAGCCGGCACAATTTCTCCCGCGCCGGATCACGAATCGCATGGTATCGCCGCGCTCGGATGCAAGAGTTACCGTCTCTATCCGGAATTTGCGGCTGCGATTGAAGAAGCTTCAGGAAAATCCGCCGGCTTCCATTCCAACGGCGCGATGGAATTATTTCTGGATGATGACGGTGAAGCGGCGTGCGACCGCCGGCTGAAGGAAATTCAGAGCTACAGTATTAGCGCTGAAACAATTTCACTTGACGAAGCAAAGACCCGCGAGCCCGCCATCAGCCGAGCGACGCGTGCGGCGCTGTGGATTCAAGACGAAGCGTATCTCGATCCGCGCGTGATCACTCACGTGGCGATCGCAGCAGCGTTGAAAACTGGCGTGGAAATGCGCGGCAACAACGATGTGATTTCCGTTCTAGTCGAACAAGGCCGCTGCAGCGGAGTGCTTGTCGCCGATTTGGAGAAGAATCGCGCAGGGAGGCTTGAAGTTCGCACGGGAGAAAAAATTGCGGCGGACAATGTGGTGATCGCCGCGGGATGGCGTTCCGGGAAAATCGGAGGCGTGGAATCCTATGCGCCGACAACTCCTGTTCGCGGACAGATGGTTGCACTCGGCAAAGTTCCCGGCGCGCCGCGAACAATTCTTCGCTCCAGTTTGGGTTACATGGCGCCGCGCGAGGATGGGCGCACGGTTGTTGGCAGCACGCTCGAAAGCGGTATAACCGAAAAACGTACGACTCCCGCTGGCGTACAAAAAATTCTTGCCGCCGCGACGGCGATGGCACCCGGCCTGGCGAGCGCGCCGATTCTGGAGATATGGGCCGGCGTGCGACCCGATTCGCCCGATCATTTGCCGATTATTGGACCTACGAACGTCGAAGGGCTGTTCATCGCAACGGGACACTATCGCAACGGGATGCTTCTCGCGCCCGTGACAGCGAAATATCTGGCCGAGTGGATTGCAACGGGAAAACCTTCGGCGTGGTTCGAGCCATTCAGCCCACTGCGATTTTCGGCGGCCCGCAACGTTTACGGCGGGTGAGGGGCCGAAAAAGGGGCATTCCTAGAAAGGGCTTAAACTAGACAGACCTGTCAGTTTGGTTGCTCAAAGAGTTAACAATAAAGTAGGGTTACAACACTCGTAACGAATCGTGCTGCGTTTCCGAAATTCGATATGCAGGATCTTCGACGCCACAACCGGCCTCAGGTCTGAAGCCCACTAGAAACGAGACGCGTAACGGCGAGGGCGAATCCCCGCCCCGCCGAAGCGCGAATGCGAACCGCACATTCGTGATTACCTCATGTCAGTTAGCCAAATACGCTGGCGGGACATGAGCTACAAAGGCACGCGTAACCTAGTAAGGGATTATGCCAGCGCGACGCTGCGGTTCGCGATTGGGCGGACCGGCGAGCGTCGATGACTGCCCAGGGCTCGTGAAGTTCGCTTTGCTCGAAAGCAAGTAAAGCGGGCGGTTCATAACAACATCTAAAGTTGTACCGCGCGGCAGTTCCGCTTCCGGGCCGCGAGTGAGAAGTACCGCAAGAAGGCCCGCTGCCGCACCGGCTCCTGCGCCGATTCCCGCGCCTGTGGCGCTCCGGCCCACAATCCCGCCAATGCCCGCGCCCGCAGCGGTTGTTTCCAGGACGGTGCCTGCGTCTCCGGCCTTGTTCGAATCCCCTTTGATCGTACCTTCCTTGCCGATTGACTCGTTTCCGCCAGTGCCTGCATCGGTCGGCGAAGCGTTGAAACTGGCCTGGTAGCCATTGGGAAGAATCAAATTGTCGAGTTTGATTTTGATTTCGCCGCGCCCGCGAACGCGTCCGGGACGCTTGGCTTCCGTGACTTCGCCGCTGACATACGAGCCCGCGGGAATCAGGATGCGGCTATCGATCACAATGGGAAAGAGCGTTTCGAGATATACGGGATCGCCGGGCTGCGCGCTGCGCGTGGAAATGGCGTTGTGAAGTACAAGGGGCAGACGCGTCCCGGAAGGCACCTCAAAATATTTTGGCAAGGGCGCTACCGCTGCGGGAGATGCCGCCGCGGATGAAGGTTGAGCGGGCGATGCGTTCGCAGGGGCCGCCGGATGCGCTTGAGCTGGCGCGTTCGCGGGCGTAGCAGATTGCGCAGCCGTCGCCGGGGGATTCGCGGATTGCGCACGCAGGACGGGAGCGATCGCAAGCGCAAGAATGATCAACGCAGCAGTATCCACGAAACGGAGCTTCATCGGGGCCACCTCCACCGGAAATTCTCACTATCCGATGCTGTGCTTTACGCTCAGGATGCCCCCGATGGCGCGCTTGTGTCAATTGTCATAGGTTCGGAGTCGCACTCAATCCATACCTGTAACCATTGCTAATAGACCGACGGGAATAATGATTGGCGAGAGCACGATCACGGCAACGGTGATTCCAATGCCTCTCAGGATTTTGAAGGCAAGCGAATGGGCTGGCGCCTCGAGTTTCGCGACATCCGCATACGCGATCTCCTTCCCCTTTCCTGTGTTTTTGCCCTTGAGCACGAAACTTTCCTTTTCGATTTGTATCAGCACGCCGTCAACGGACTGGTGATCCTTGAGCTGTACCTTCACCCTGGTGTGACCGTTCGCTTTCAACCGCGACACCTGGACTTCGACCCACTTGCCACGCGCGCCGACTTGAATGTCGATGTTCGCGGGGCGTTTCGCATTGGCGTCCCGCGGAATCGGATGCGCTGGCTGACGCACCGAGGACGTCGCGGGCGGTTCGTCTGCCTGCTGCGCGTTTGCAGCCACAACAAAGAAAGCGGCGAGGGCGAGAACTGCGGCGATTCGCTTCATGGGTTGTCCTTTCACGAACTGCGGAAATTAGACCGACATTGTGGGTGTAGCACGGCAATGGCCACGAAGGATTGAGCCGCGTAGCCCTTCAGAAACCGGTTATCTGACGACACGCGCGCAACTTAATTGAGATGAAAATACTGGCGAGCACCGAATTTGTGACGGGTTTTCCTGACATGTGACGCCAAATTGTGGTGCGAGGGCGACACGATACGCTTGCCGTTTGACTCGCGCGGCGACGCCGCTTACGCTGTCACTGAACGCGATATAAGGAGGGTCGGATGGCGGACTTGGCGTTGGTGTATGGCATGAGGCTTTTTCCAGCGACGGAACTCGACTCGGTGGGCGAAGCGACCGTGCAACTCAAAAACGGGCGCAGCGGGCGCATCACAATGCATTTTATCGAAGGCAGCAGAGAAGAAATCGAGAAAACGCTCAAGCAATCGCTCGACGCGTTCTTCGATTTGTATCCGGAGATTTAGGCGCGTGACGGGCGTTAAATCAAGATGACTGTTTGCCCGGTTAAATCGAAACGTTTGCGGCAGCGAATGTTGCGGCAGCCGGCCATGTCGTCGACACGAACCATGTACGAACGCGCCTTAGCAAAATGAGCGCGATCTTCTTCGTTTGAGCCACGGGGCAGCTCCGCTTTTTTCGTACGAACTTTCCAGCGGATCGGATACGTGTTCTCCTGTCGGCAATGCGGGCACGTCAGCGGGATCTGCTTCGTTTCGTCTTTCTCGTCGTAAAATTTTCTGTCGTCCATGGGCTCCACTTTCCGACTACGTTTTCCCGCGCGCCGCGGGCGGCAAATTCCTCGGCGCTGTGCTGCCGATGGCATCGAGGGTCACAAAACGCATTCCTGCATCTTTCCATCGCGGCAACCAGTGAGCAATCGCCGCAACGGTGTGGCGGCGGTCGCCTTCGAGCAAACGATGGTCGCCGTCGTGCAAAAGCACAATATCCCCACCGATGACGCGCCGCAAGCGATGAATCACGCGCTCGGCAGGCTGCGGCTTCCAGTCCCAGGCCCATTTCGACCACATTGCAACGCCTGAGTAGCCCAGCTCGCGCACTACGGCGTCAAGTGGCGGACCGCGAAAACCAAACGGCGGACGCATCCAGCGCGGTTCCGTGCCGCCAACGGCCGAAAGAATCGCTTCACGGCAACGATTCAACTCTTCGCGCAGCTTAGCGCGAGAGAGAAAAATCAAGCTCGGGTGCGTCTCCGTGTGATTGCCAATGGCGTGTCCGCGCGCGGCAATCTCCCGCGCCAGTGCGGGAAACGCTCGTACGTGCTGGCCGATCAGGAAAAAAGTGGCGCGAGCGTCGTCCTTGTCGAGCAAATCGAGGAGCGCGGGTGTCGCCGCGGGATTCGGGCCGTCGTCGAACGTGAGCGCGACGGTTGACGCGTCGCCCGTAGTGCGCACCGTGCGTCCAAATAGTTGCGACCTCGGATGCACAGCGCCCCACGCGCCCACTGCCGCGCCGCCAAACACTGCCGCGCCCGCTGTCGCCCACGGATTCACTCGCGCATTTTCTCACGCAAGCCGCTGCGCACGCGCAACTTTTCGTCGTGTCGCGCCAATGAAGTTCAACTCTGATACGATACGGCGCAATGTGTCAGCGCGCGCCCGTCACGAATCCAAAATTCTCCAACTGGCTGCGATGGGCCGGATTGATCTGGCTCGCTGTCTGGATTCCGACCTATTGGCGGTACTACGGCGCGCAGAATTTCGTTCATGTTTGCGACATTGCTGTGATTCTTACGTGCGCGGGACTATGGTGGAGCAATTCCCTGCTGCTTTCGAGCCAAGCGGTTTCCTCGATTGTGGTCGATCTGATGTGGGATCTCGACGCGGCGTGGCGATTTTTCAGCGGCCATAATTTGATTGGCGGCACCGAGTACATGTGGGACGCGCATTACCCGCTGTGGGTACGGCTGCTATCTGTATTTCACATCGTGTGGCCGATTCTGCTGCTCTGGTCGCTCGCGCGTGTTGGCTATGACCGTCGAGGATGGTTGTTGCAAGCCGCGATTGCGGCTGACGCATTCGTAGTGGCGCGGTCCATGGACCCGGCGCTCAACATTAATTATGCGTTTCGCGATCCGATTCTGCATCGCGCTTGGGGACCGGGGCCGGTGCATATCGCGCTCATGTGGATCGGCTTGGTGATTTTGATTTATCTCCCGATGCACTTTGTTCTGACGAAGCTATTCGCTCCACCAACAACACCCGCGCAGACGTAACATCGGTCGCTGTCATTCACCCGCGAAGCCGCCACGCTACTCGTCTTCTTCTTTGCGAATGGAGCGGAGATCGATGCCGAGGTGCTGGCATTTTTTGTAGAGGTGGCTGCGTTCGAGACCGAGGGCTTTCGCGGTGTTGGTCATGTGATTGTGATGGCGCTTGAGCTCGCTGAGAATTGTTTCGCGCTCGAAGGCTTCGACGCGCTCGGCCATTGCGCCAGTGGCCGCCTCGTGCATCGCTCCCGGGGCACCTGATTCAGCAATCCCACTCACAGACTCAGCACGCGGCAGCGCCATGCGTATAGCCGCAGCGTCCACTTCGTTTCCCATCGCCAGCAGCAGGACGCGTTCGACTACGTTACGCAACTCGCGAACATTTCCGGGCCACCCGTAGCGCGACAATTCAACGATGGCCTCCATTGAGAATTTCTTCACCTTCCAGCCATTTTGTTCCGCGATCTGGCGTGCAAAATGTTCCGCGAGCACGGGGATATCTTCGATGCGTTCGCGCAACGGCGGCAGCGCAATGGGAAAAACAAAAATCCTGTGATAAAGGTCCTGGCGAAACGTATTGCGGCGGACCTGTTCTTCGAGATTGCGATGCGTCGCGACGACGACGCGAACGTTTACTGGGATCGGGCGGTCGCCGCCTACGCGTTCGATTTCACCCTCTTCCAGAACACGCAGGAGTTTCGCCTGCATCGCCAGGGGCATATCTCCGATTTCATCGAGGAAAAGCGTGCCGCGATGGGCCTGCTCGAATTTTCCCGTGTGCCGCGACACTGCTCCCGTGAAGGCTCCCTTTTCGTGGCCGAAAAGCTCCGACTCCATCAGCTCGGCCGGAACCGCGGCGCAATTGAGGGTGATGAACGGGCCATTCTTTCGTGCGCTTTTCTCGTGCAGCGTGCGCGCGACGAGTTCCTTGCCTGTGCCTGTCTCACCGCGAATACAAACGCGCGTTTCGCTTGCGGCGACGCGCTCGACTTCAGCCATCAGCAATTTCATGACAGGGCTTGCCCACACAAGTTGATGGCGGCCGACGCGACGGCGCAAATCGCAATTCTCTTCTTCGAGACGCGCGAGCTTTAGCGCGTTCTCCACCGTGAGGAGGAGCTTTTCCGTCGAGATGGGCTTTTCAAGGAAGTCGGCGGCGCCCAGGCGCGTGGCGCGCACCGCCATTTCAATCGTTGCCTGTCCCGACATCATTACGACGGGAGACGCGATGCCCGTAGTCCTTATTTCTTCGAGCAGCGTGATGCCGTCTTTGCCCGGCATAACCACGTCGGAAAGAATCAAATCGAAATGGCCGTCTCGTGCAAGTTCGAGAGCGCGCGCGGCGTTGTCGCAGACGGTCGCTTCATGGCCGGACAATCGAAACGCGCGGGAGAGAGAAGCAAGCGTGTTCGCATCGTCATCGATAATCAGAATGTGAGCTTTGGCCACCATACAAATCACGCCTTGCGTTCCATAATTGGTTCCGGCGGCTGTTCACTTTTGACGGACGCGGACTCAATAGAGACCACGTTCGGCGGGCGTTCGAGAAGTTCAATGCGAAACGTCGTGCCGTGTCCCGGCTCACTCGACACGGAAATTCGTCCGCCATGATCGCTGACAACCGATTGCACAATCGCGAGACCGAGGCCTGTGCCGTGCAGCTTCGTGGTGTAATACGGCGTGAAAAGGCGCTCGCATTCTTCGCGAGTGAGCCCTGCACCCGTGTCGGAGATCTCCAGGCGCACGCCGCCGTCATGCGTCATCGTCCGCAGCGTGAGTTTGCCGCCACTGGGCATCGCGTCGATGGCGTTGAGGACAAGGTTGCCAATGGCGCGATGAAGCAGAACGCTGTCGGCTTGAATGAGCGGAAGTTTTTCATCGAGCTGCAGCTCGGTGGTGATTTTTGGCTCGCCGGGTGCGATGAAGCGCGGTTCAAAAAGGCGGGTGACGCCACGGACCATTTCGTTTACGTCCAGCGAGTGCAATTCGGGACGCGGCATTTTCGCGAAATCACTGAAGCGACCGACAATCGTTTTCAAGTTGTGAATTTCGGCGAGAAGCGTTTCCGTGGATTCGCGAAAGATCTCATCGAAATCCGTGGCGTTTTGCGCGCGTGCACGCTGAAGATTCTCAACCGTGATTTGCAGCGGGAATAGAGGATTCTTCAGTTCATGCGCGAGCCGGCGGGCGAGTTCGCGCCACGCGGCGACGCGTTCGGTTTGAATCAGGCGCTCGCGCTGTTCGGCGAGCTGTTCGGTCATTTGATTGAATGCTCCGGCGAGCGTGCCGATTTCGTCGCGCGAATGAATCGTGACACGCGCGTCCCAATTTCCAGAGGCTACTTCTTTCGCTCCCTCGACGAGCTTTCCAACCGGCCGCGTGACGCGCACGGCAGCCCACCAACTCAGCAGGATGCCGAGTGCGAGCGCAACTCCGCCCACGAGCAACGCCAGCCATCGAATGCTGCGTTCGAGCAAAACCAAATCGTGGCGTGAGCTGCCGACAAACAAAACTCCGAGAAGACTTTTGTCAGGGCCCATCAGAGGAAGCAAATGAAAAACTTCATCGTTCGCGGCATCGCCCGTCCAACGAACCGTCGCCGTGATTTCACCGGGCTGCTGAAGTTCGTCAGTCACGAGCGGCGCGAGACGATTCGCCTGCGCAACCGGGCCATCCGCGCCGGTCAAATTCTGCGGAGAAAAATTCGCATCGAGATTGACATAAAGCAAAGCGCGCATTCCCGGCGGCAAACTGAGGGAAGACAAAAAGGACTTGTCTAGCCGCTCGCCTCCGGCAGTGTAAAGATTCGAGCCAGCAACGGGAAGCACCGACACTGCGATCAGCCCGAGTTCGGGGCCATCCGGCGTGTCCACTTTTTGCAGGAAGGCGCCGCGCGCGGGCCAATCGGCTTTTTGAAGCAGCCAGTCTTCTTTGTAACCGAAGCGCGCGGGCCACTGCATCGAAGAAATAATGCTTCCATCGTTTCCCGCGAATTCGAGGAAATCGAAATGGTGATCCGAGGCGACGCTGACGGCATCGTGCCCGTATGCGGAGGGATCAATATCGCGAGCGTTGAGATGAATAGCCATATTCAGGGTCGCTTCAGAACCGGAGATATCCTGAATACCGCGAACGATTTGCTGTCCCTGATTGGCAAATTCGCGCTGGAACTGCGACACGATGGCTTCCGTGTGGGATGCGTCAACACGCTCGAACGCGCGGCGCGTGAATACGGTGACACCTACGCCGACGATCGCCACGGCCGCGACGACGACGAGCGGAAACAGCACGAACATTTTCAAGCGGAAACTCATTGAGCGGCTCCGTCGAGCCAGATGTCTGCAAGATGCCATGCGCCCCAACGTGCCGGCATCCAATCACGCACGCGGGCGCTTAAACCCACGACTTCCGGAACATGCACGAGAGGAATAATTTCGTACGTGTCCACCACGGCGCGTTCGCGCGAATATAATTGTTCGGGATTCGCGGGATCATTGAGAGGCACAGTTAGCGAAGGGTCAAGATCCGCGAGTTGCGCAAGGGTTTGCAGGAAGTCTCCGAGCGCCACTTCGGGCGCAGGCGAGGACACGGGAAGGCGCACGACGCGCGCATCGTATTCCGGGACATTCGTCGAGCGACTTGCGACGCCGCTTGGGGAATCGACACTGATGGCTCGCACGGAAATCGAAGTCCCCGCGGCTTGCGCGTTCACGGCAATGCGTTCGGCAATCATGCGCTCCATCGGGTCCTCGGCATCATAGCCCAGCCTCAGCGGTTGCGCGGGAGAGATTTGCGAGGCCAACTGGCGCGCGCTTGCCGCGTCTGACGCCGTTGAAAAAAGGAATTCGTAGCCGGAGGACCACTGCGGCAAGAGCGCTCCGGCTGGTGCGCCCTCTTTTTGCAAAACGAAATCGATGAGCGAGGGACGGTCGATGGCAAGCGAGAGCGCCTGGCGGATGTGAATGTTTTTGGCGCGCGTACTGGAACGCGCAAAAATCAGGGCGACCAATTCCGCGGGATCCGATGCGGAAATTCTCACGTCTCGCGAGGCGTCGATGCGGGCGCGATCGGGCGCAACGTCGGCAATGTCCGCTTTGCCAAGGTCGAGGTCGATCATGCGTTCGCGCACTGTGCGACCCATTTGCACATCAATGCCATCGACGAACGGACGTCCGCCCCAATAATCGTCGTTCGCGGCGAACACGGCGTGCCGGCCCGGTTCCCAGGTGGTGAGACGAAATGGGCCGGTGCCGATAAGTTCGCCAGTGGGCCTGCGAAGTAAAATTGAATTTTGCGACTCAGCAAGAATGTAGGGCAATTCTGGCAAAGGCGAATCGGATTCGACAATCACGGAATCGTCCGCGGAGCTCACGCGCCAAGCTGGACTAACCGCTTGCAGAGAATCGACAACGAGTTGAGGCGTGAGAGCGGTGGCGTCCTGGAATTTGACGTTCGGGCGAAGATGAAATTCCCAGCGCGTAAATTTGTCACTGTGCTGCCAGGAAACCGCCAAGGCCGGTTTTGGCTGGCCGGATTGGTCGAGCTCAACCAAGCGATCGGCGATTAGTCGCAAGAGCCGCTCTTGTGCAATTTGATCCGCAACGTTTCCCTGCTTTTGCGCGGGATCAAGCGAAATGACGCGGGCCTGCAAATCAATGGTCAGCGTGCCGCCATAGCGGGGCCGCCGCGCCGCCGAAGTTGCCAGCGCGACAAAGAGCAACGCGAACACCAAACTACTGGTTGTAGACCACGTGAATGAAATACGCCTCATACATTCCTGTTTTCAGATTGCGCGAAACCGCGATGACGCTGTTTTCATCCTCGGACCAAAGCGCCGTGATCGGGCCGTCGAAGTTGATTTCGCCGCTGATAGCAACAGCCTGGCGGTCGATGATGTCGAAGGCTTGAATCGAATCGGGGACGGTCCAGTCGCCGGCGCGCGTTACCAGCAGCGGCCACCGAGCACGGCTGGTCGAATACAGCACGGCGACATCGCTGCCCCAGCCCGGAAAAGAAGCGACGGGCGTGGAGGAACCACTGAAGAGAAGCGCGCGGCCATCAGGCGTCGTGGCGATTACGGGAACTGACGCGCCGGAAGACGCGGGCGGCGCGATAACGGCCAGCGAGGAGAATTCTTGGGAACCCAGGGCCGGGAAAGTGAAAGTATTCCCGTTCGCGGCAGCCGTCGGCAGCAGAGTGAAAGCGCGAAGAAAAGCCGTGGAGAGGAGCCATCCGGCATTGCCGGGCTTGCAGGAAGCCGACAAAGCACTGCTCACGGTGATGTTGCAGATGACGCCAGGAAGCACGGCTTCTTCGCCGTCCGCGCCTTGTTGCAGACGCGCGCGAACGTCGTGCGGCCACGGGGCTGCGTGTGCGATGGTCGCCTCGGATTGAAGTTGCCAGGCGCCGTTCTGCTGCGCAAAGAGCGCGACGCGGCTGGGCTGCAAGACAAGAAGGCTCGGCGCAGAACGGGGCGAGACAGCCAGCAGACTCGCGTCGAGGATAGGCTCGGGCTGGCTCAACAGGAATTCCCTTTGGAGAGTGACTGAAGGAGTGGGCTGGCTCGTCTGGGCGACCATTTCGCGGGGGACAGAGACGAAGACGGTTTGTTGCGACTGGCCTTGCGTAACTTGAGCAACCCACAAGAAGCCGTGAAGATCTTCCGCGAGTGTGACGTCGACGGAAGCAGGCACGATCTCCTGGGAACTCGCTGCATGGAAGGCCTGGGTCTGCTGCTTGATTTCGTCATGGAAAGCTCCGCAGGCGTTCTGGAATTCGAAAGAAGAGAGCGAGGATAAATTGACGAAATCTGGGGCGATGGTGAGCTCGCCTTGAATGGCTGCGCCGACCGAGGCGGCAACCTTGCGAGCGAGTTCACGAGCAGCGGTGCCCAAAGGCTGGCTTTCCTCTGAGTGAATGAACGACTGAACTGTGGATTGGGGGGACGATTGCGGCGCGGCGAACGCCGGGAATGAAAATGCGAGAAGCAAATGAAGCGCAAAAAATCGGCGGAAGGGCCGCATCGAGTCGCATCACGAAAGCGTGACGTGGCGCAATGATAGCACGGCGAATTTTTGCGTCTGGATGTTCGCGCTGGCTGTGTGTCGTTTCGAGCGATGGCCGCGCACGGAGAAACCGCTGGCGGGTGGCTTTGCCGCGGCGGCAGCCAAGCCACCCACAGGGGGTTTTACCAGCAGTTACCCGACTGCACCGACCGTGAAGCCGGCCGGGAACTCTCATGGGCGTCCACTTGATGGCACGCCTGCTTGTGCGCCGGATGGAGGATCCGCGGCACCAAGCGGTGCATCGAGCACGCCATTGGTGAAGAAGAATTTGCCGTCCATGGGCACCATCATGATGCGAACTTTGTCTGACAGTTTTTCCGCGACGATTTTCTGAATGAGCAGCGGATTGCCGCGCAGGGCCGTGGCTTCGAGCTGCAAACGCTCGGCCTCGGCGGCGCCCGTGATGCGTATGCGATTCGCGTCGGCTTTTGCAAGAAACTCCTGGCTCTGCTGCTCGGCCTGGCTGTCGATGACCTTGGCCTGCGCTTCCGCTTGCGCGTTTTCGATGGTGGCTTCCTTGCGGGCTTTGGCTTCAAGGCGCGCCTGCTCGATTTGTTTTTGCTTCAGCGGCAGCGTGTACTGCATCGCGTCGGACTCCGCTCTCGCGGCGATGACACGGGCTTGCGCGGTGGCTTCGGCCTGCTTTACCTGACGGACTTTGTTCTCATCGGCTTGATACTCCGCGATTTTCACGCGCTTCTGCTCGATCTCCTGCTCGAAGTTCATCTGGTCGCTCTGCTGCTCTTTCAAAAGAATGTTTTCGAGACCCTGCGCATATTCCGGCGGCAGAACGATGCGGCGGACGAGCACTTCCTTCACGATGATTGCGTCTTGCGCGAGACGCGTGGTGATGAGGCCGGCGACGCGCTGGCGAAATTCGTCACGCTTGACGGAGAAAACGTCGCGTACAACATAATCCGGAGCGACTTCGCGAAAGGCGCTTTCGACGACGGGGCCGACGATTTCCTGGTCGATGGGCTGCGGCAGATTCGCCTCGACGTAGCCGAGGCGGCTGGCGTCGAGGCGATAGCGAACCAGCACGGACAGCCCGAGCGGCAAACCCTCGCGGGCTTCGACTTTCAACACAGTTTCGTGGGGCTTTGCGTCGTCCTGCGCGGACGTGGCGAAGACTTGTTCGCGAATATCATAGAGCGACAGGCGTTCAATCAGGGGCGTAACGAAATGGACGCCGGAGTAGAGCGTTCCCGGACGGATGCCGGAAATTTGACTGACGCGGATGCCGGCGGAGCCGTCAGGAACAACGACAATGCTCAGTGCGATGAGCAACGCGAGCACGGCTGCTCCGGCAAGTTTGCCGGCGTCATGCCAACGGATTGAAATCCGCGGACGCGGCTTCGGACCCTCTTCCGGCGGATTCTTCGAGAACACACGCCGTACCAAGCGGTCGAGTTCGTAGGAGTAAATCAGATCGTAGGCTGCGATGGCCGCAGCAACGAGCAGCAGGCCGATTCCCGCTGCCATGAGCAAGTGCCGTAAGAAAATCATCTTCGTTCTCCCCCTTTAGTACGTCTCCATCTTCGTCCCTTGAGTCGATGCCGGATCAATTCTGTTTGGACTG
>Ga0134126_10006555_pt1 | contig 14584 bp, 15 predicted proteins | sample KB31752_FD_96881 | JGI IMG/M metagenome (GOLD analysis project Ga0134126, IMG submission 96881) | Terrestrial soil microbial communities with excess Nitrogen fertilizer from Kellogg Biological Station, Michigan, USA - KB3-175-2 | ecosystem: Environmental > Terrestrial > Soil > Unclassified ... | reverse complement strand
GATTCGTGAGGCGATGATGTTCTTCTGGATCTGCGATGTGCCACCCATGACGCTCTGCGCGCGGCTGTAGAGGTAGGCGCTGAGCAGATTCGGGTCGTCGATTCCGCCCACCGCCAGCGCGGCGTGACCGACCGACTGTTCGACCCAGGTCATCAGCAGCTTGTCCAGCGATCCATCCGAGGTATGGGTGACACCGTCGAGTTGTTCGGACAGCCGCCGCCGAACGTGATGAGTCAGCATCTCGGTTTGCACTGCGGCCCAAGCGAGTTCCTCGTTCACCGATCCGTCGGCGCGGGCGGCGAGCTGACGGACAAGCTTGCCGTACCGCGCCGCGTAGCCCAGTGTGGACGGCTCCCGCTCATGGCCGACCACCGTCATCGCCAGCGGCCACCCTTCACCGGGTTCGCCAACCATGTTTTCGGCCGACACGGTCGCGCCGTCGAACAGCACCTGGCCGAATTCGGTGGTGACCCCGTTGATCATCTGCAGCGGACGCTGTTGCACGCCAGGCTGTTTCATCGGGATGATGAACGCCGAGATGCCGCGGTGCCGTTTGGCCTCGGGGTCGGTACGCGCCAGCAGCAGACTCCAATCCGCGACGTCGGAGTAGCTCGTCCAGATTTTGTGACCGTTGATGACGTAGTTGTCGCCCTCGCGGGTGGCGGTGGTGGTCAGCGATGCGAGATCGGAGCCGGACCCCGGTTCGCTGAAGCCCTGACACCACCGCTCGGTGCCGTTGATCATGCCGGGCAGGAAGCGGCTGCATAGCTCCTTGCTGCCGTGTCGGCTCAGACCCGCGACCAGATAGCCGAGGCTGGGCCGCGGCGGGGCCTCGGCACGCGCCAGCTCCTCGTCGAGGATGACGTCATACACCGGCGGCAGTTCCTGGCCGCCGTACTCGCGGGGCCAGGACAGCCCGAAGAAGCCGCCCTCGTAGAGCGCGCGGTGCCACTCACCCTGCCGGGCCCAGTACTCGTCGCCCGAGCTGGGAAACTCCTTGGCGTGCACGGAAAGCCACGATCGCAGCCGGTCCCGGAAGGCGGCTTCATCAGTCGAGTCACGGAAGTCCAACGCTGATCTCCTCCAGCTTGACGGGCCACAGTTGAGTCGAGGTGAGCGCGCGGCGCAGGAAGACGTGCGCCAAGCACTCCCAGGTGTTGCCGATGCCGCCGTGCACCTGAATCGCGGTCTCGCATACGGTCCGCGCGGCGCGCGCGCAGTAGACCTTGGCGAACCGGCCGGCCCGGATCGCCTCGGCCGGGTCGAGCTCGTCGACGGCCCAGGCGGCGTGTCGCAGGATGCTGACCGATCCCTCGATCAGGGCCAGACTTTCGGCGAGTAGGTGGGCGATGGCCTGATATGAGCCGATCGACTTACCATACTGCTCACGGATTTTCGCGTACTCCACGGCCAGACTGTGCGCGCCGCGCGCCGCGCCGACCAGGTCGGCCGAGGTGGTGGCCAGCGCGAGCGCCAGCCAGCGCTGCGCGGCGTCGTCGTCCAGATCGCCTATGGCCGTGGCATTTCCGCAGAGATCGGCAGTGGTCCGGGTGAGGTCGACGGAGTCGCGGGAAGCGCCGACGTCGGCGGCCGACACCGTCGTACCGTCCAGCGTGAGGGCGCGTCGGTAGCCACGCGCATCAACCGCCCGACCGTCGACGGCGATGGTCGACCCTGAGCCGTCGTCACCGACCCGCCGGGCGAGATCGTCGGCCAGCACCGGGCCCACGAACGGGACGTCCACCAACCCGCGGCCGAACTCCTCCGCGACAATCGCCACCTCGACAGCAGAGGCTTCGTCGGTGCGCAACGCTCGCCAACCGGTTAGCTGAATTTGCTTGTCGAGCCTGGCGATTCGTTCGCCGTCAGCGAGATCCTGCACCGACCCCGGACCAAGATCATCGGCGAGTTTCGCTGCCGCGTCCCGCAGTTGTTGCTGTTCAGCTGTCAGACGTACATCCATAACGCTCCTTGAGGACTCGGCGCAGCACCTTTCCCGAAGGCAGCCGAGGGATTTCGGGCACGAACACGACACGACTCACACGTTTGTAGGACGCCAGGCGATCGCTGACCTGAGCCGTGAGCTCGGCGGCGTCGACCGGCTCACGGGCCGCGACGGCGGCGACCACCAGCTCCCCGTCGGCGCCGTCGGGAACACCGAATACCGCGCAGTCCTGCACCGCGGGGTGTTCGTGCAGGACGGTCTCGATCTCGGCGGGCGCGACCTGAAAGCCGCGGACCTTGATCATCTCCTTGGACCGGTCGGTGATGCGCAACCAGCCGCCGGCATCCAGGTAGCCGATATCGCCGGTTCGATACCAGCCGTCGCACAACACATCTCGCGTCGCCTCGGATGGCAGGTAGCCGGCCATCAGCGACTCGGCCCGGGCCTGGATTTCGCCGATCTCACCCGGGCCGAGCGGCTCACCGGTCTGCAACGACGTCACGCGCACCTGCACACCCGGCACCGGCCGGCCGACCGAGTCGAGCCGCGCTCCGTCACGTGGGTTGCACGCGATCACCGGCAACTCCGTGGTGCCGTAGGCCGGAATCCACCCGACGCCGGTGCGACGGGTGACGGTCTGAGCGACGCTGGCGTTGACCGGCGTCGCGCCCCACATGATGAACCGCAGCGAGGAGAGGTCGTAAGACTCCAGCCGCGGGTGCGCGGCGAGGGCCAAAGCGATTGGGGCGACCGCCATTTCGACGGTGATCCGGTCGTCTTGGATGTGCTGCAGCATGCGGTCGATATCGAATCGGCGGTGCAGCCGCATCCACACACCGGTCTGCAACGCCGTCATGATGTTGAGCAAACCGAGAATGTGTGACGGCGGCGTGGTGACCTGAATGCGGTCGGTAGCCGTCAAACCCAGCGCGTCGCGCCAGTGTCCCACCGCGGCCTGCAGCGAATGATGGGTGTGCCGAACGGCTTTCGGCAGACCCGTCGTGCCGGAACTGAAGGCCAGCACCGCATCGGCGTCGGTCGGCGGCTGCGGGAATGCCCCAGAATCCCCGGGAAGGATCGGCTCGTCGAGATGCAGCATCGGCATCAGCTCCGACAGCACGTCGTGATCGCCGACGGCGTGCGACGGGGTCGTCAGCGCCAGCGCGTGTTCGACCTCGTGGCGTTTCCACGCCGGGCTGATCAACACGACCGCGGCGGCCAGCCGCCAGATGGCGTGCAGCGCGACGACGAACTCGGGACGGTTGGACGACATCAACGCCACCCGCCCGCCGGCCGTCACCCCCCGTTCCCGCAAGCTGATGGCCAGCCCGTCCGCCAACGCCTCGAGCTGCGGCAACGTGTAGTGCCGCTCCTCGAAGACGAGCGCCGTCGGAGACATTGAGAAGATCCTATCGTTTTGAGAGAATAGTATTCTCTTAGGCGAAGAACGCAAAGTGTGGAAGGTGTGGGGATGGCGGAACGCCACGTGTTCCAGCGGGCCACGGTGACTCGGATCATCAAGGAGACCGCGGACAGCCGTACCTACGTGCTTGCCCCCGAGGAGCAGCCGTTTTCCTACCGCGCCGGGCAGTTCTGCACGTTCAAGGTGACCGTCGACGGCGAGGACCTGTACCGGTCGTACTCGATGTCGAGCGCACCCGAGACCGACACCGAACTGATGACCACCGTCAAGCGGGTCAACGGCGGCAAAGTGTCGAACTGGATCATCGACAACGTGGTCGAGGGCGACGAGTTGACCATGACCAGGGCCGCGGGAACGTTCGTGCTGGGTTCGGCGTCGGCTCCGCTGCTGGCCTTCGCCGGCGGCAGCGGCGTCACCCCGATCCTGTCGCTGGCCAAGAGCGCATTGGCGAGCACGGACCGCGCGGTGCGCCTGCTGTGCGCCGATCGTGACCGCGGTTCGGCGATCTTCGAGGCGGTGCTCGACGACCTGGTCGAGCGTTATCCCGGCCGGCTCTCGGTGCAGCGACATCTCGACGACGAGCACGGACTGCTGGATGCGGCGGGCGTGGAGAAGTTCGTCGGCGCGGACCACAACGCCGACTGCTACCTCTGCGGGCCGGAGGGCTTCATGACCATCGTACGGGCGGCGCTGCCGGATACCGCGAACGTTCTGGTCGAGGATTTCGATGCGTCGCCGCCGGTCAAGGCTCCCGCCCCGGAGGCGTCCGAGGCGGCCGGCGAGGTGGACGCCGGTGGCACGGTGACCATCCGGCTGGACCGCAAAAAGGCGTCGGTGCCGCGGGTGGCCGGGGAGACGCTGCTGGAAAGCGCGCGACGGGCCGGTCTGTCGCCGCCGTTCAGCTGCGAGGCCGGCAACTGCGGGACGTGCATGGCCAGGCTGCTCGAGGGCGAAGCCACCATGCGCACCAACGAGGTGCTCGAGGACGACGAGATCGCCGACGGCTACATTCTCACCTGCCAGGCGGTGCCTGACACGGCGTCGATCACGGTGGAATACGAGTAGGGGAATGGAACGCGGCCATTGTGGGCTGAAGCACACATGACCGACCTTCCCGCTTTCGCTGACGTCGCCTCCGCCGACAAGGGGCTCGTCGTCTTCACCACGCTACGGCGCGACGGCAGTGCCCAGTCGTCCGTCGTGAACGCCGGGGTGCTCCCCCACCCGCTGACCAACGAGCCGGTGGTCGGGTTGGTGGCCATCGGCGGCGCCCGCAAACTCGACCACCTGCGTGCCGACCCGCGGACCACCGTCACCGCGCGCAGCGGTTGGCAGTGGGCCACCGTCGAAGGCACCGTGCAACTGATCGGCCCCGACGACCCGCATCCCGACGTGGACGAGGAGCGGCTGCGGGTGATACTTCGCGACATCTTCACCGCGGCCGGCGGAACCCACGACGACTGGGACACCTACGACCGGGTGATGCGCGAGGAACGTCGCACCGCGGTGCTGATCTCGCCGACCCGCGTCTACACCAACCCGTCGCGGGGTTAGACCAGCGCCGGGGCCAGCCGCTCGAGTTGGTCAATGCCGGTGGCGAAGTCGCTGCCGAGCGGCGGCAGGATCGTGACGTGGTCAGCACCCGCGTCTAGGTGCTCACGCACCCTGGCGCTGATGGACGTCGGATCACCGTGCGCGACAATCGCATCGACGAGGCGATCCGTCAGCTGGTCGCCGTATCCGAGGCTCGCGATCCGTGCCGCATACCCCGGCAGGCCGAACTGTCCGGACACCTGTTCTCGCGCTGCGGCTTTCGCCCGGTCGGAGTCGGAGTCGAGGATCGTGGGCAGCCCGACGACGAGAAGTTTGTCCGAACCCAACACGTGACGTGCTTGCGCCGTGAACTCCGCCGGCAGCATGGCCGGCAGGGCCCCGTCGGCGATCTCGCCGGCCAGCGCAAGCATTTTCGGGCCGTTGGCTGCGACGATCCGCGGGTAGTCGGCGTCGGGCGCGGGCGGCCAGGTGGGGCTGTCCATTTGCTCGAGATACCCGCGCATGGTGGCCAGCGGGCGACCGAATTCCTTTCCTACACTTGCGGCTTGCTCGGGGTAGCCGACGCCCAGGCCGACACTGATCCTGCCCGGGTAAGCCTCGGCGAGTTGGGCGGCGGCGGCGTGCATGGTCTGCGCGGGCCGAGCCCAGATGTTGGCGATGCAGGTGCCGAACACCATCCGCTCGGTCGCGGCGAGCAGCGTGCCGAGTTGCACGAATGCGTCCTTGCCGAGAAGCTCGTTGGTCCACACGGTGCTGTACCCCGCGTGTTCGAGTCGGCATACCGCCGCGCGCTGCACATCGGCGGAAGGGCTGGCGGTCAAGGAGCCCGGCAAGCTCACGCCGACCGGCCCTAAAGCGTGGCGGGCGGTGTTCAGCAATGTTGAATCCCTTTGTTCCACTGAGCTATTCACCGAAGTAGTGGCCTTCTTCCAGGTCGGCGAGCAGCCCTGGGTGTTCCGGCTGCCAGTCGACGATCTTCTGGGTCAGTTCACTGGAGGTGGCGTTGTCCAGCGTGGCGAACGGCGCCAGGAACCCGAAGTGCTCGGGCGCCTGCTCGGCGGTGATGCTCGTGATCGGCAGGTCCAGGTGGCGACCGACGACCTCGGCGATGTCGCGGAATGGCACGCCTTCGTCGGCGATGCCGTGCAGCCGCGTGCCAGCCGGCGCGGATTCCAGCGCCAGCCGGTACAGCCGCGCCGCGTCGAGCGTATGCACGGCCGGCCAGCGGTTCGTGCCGTCGCCGATGTAGGCGGACGCACCGGCCTTGCGGGCGCAGTCGATGATGTGGTGGGCGAAGCCGTGGTGGTCGAGGTTGCTGTGCACCAGCGGCGCGAGCCGGATGACCGACGACCGAACGCCGCGGTCTGCCAACGCAATTGCGGCGTTTTCGGCGTCGATCCGCGGGCCGGCGGGCAAGGTGTCGTTTTCGGTGGCAAGCCGGCCCTCGACGAACGCCACCATGAGAGTGCCCGACGTGCCGACGAAGGGCTTGCCTGACCCGACCAGGGCTTCCCCGATCGCCTCGACGGCTTGCCGGTCCGATTCCACCGAGCCGAGGAAGTCGTCGAAGTTGTGCTTGAAGGCGAGGTGGATCACGCCGTCGGAGGCGGCGGCTGCCTCGCGCAAACCGTCGAGGTCGTCGAGGTCGCCGTGGTGCACCTCGGCGCCCATGGCCGTCAGGGCCGCGGCCCCCGTGTCCGAGCGGGCCAACCCGACAACCTGGTGTCCGGCCTGCAGCAACTCGGGTACGACGGCCGACCCGATGTGGCCGGTCGCGCCGGTGACGAAAACTCGCATGATGAACTCCCTGAGATCACGTTTGAAGCGGTAACACCACCGTGCGTCGCGGCATCGGATGCGTCCAAGGCTTGTTTCGTATAGGCCAATACCGATCAGGCATCACTGCAGGACAGCTCGCATTTGGACGCCGCCGCACCTTCTGAACGCGATTACCATCCAGGTATGGACGACACCTCGGCCGATCTCGACCTGCGGCTGGTCCGCTATTTCGTCGTGGTGGCCGACCACCGGCACTTCGGCCGCGCCGCCTCCGTCTTGCGGGTGGCTCAGCCGTCGTTGAGTCGCCAGATTCGCCGACTGGAACAACAATTGGGCGCCCGGCTGCTGGATCGCACCCCGCAAGGCACCCAACTCACCGAAGCCGGCGAGGTCTTCCTGGCTTCGGCCAAGGCGCTGCTGCGTTCGGCGGGCCGGGCCGCCGCGCAGACCCGCGCCGCCGCGCAGCCCAGCCGGATCACCGTCGGCTACACCACCGGGCTGATCATCACCCCGGCGGTGCGCGAAATGCGGCGACAGCACCCGGACGCCGACGTGAACGCCGTGCACCTGGACTGGAACGAGGCTCGCCAGTCGCTGCTCGATCACCGGGTCGACGCGGTGGTGACGCGCTTACCGTTTCCGACGGACCAGCTGCACGTCACGATTCTCTACGACGAGCCGCGGGTGCTGATCGTGCCGCGGGATCATCGGCTGGCCGGCAAGGAGTCGATCACCATCGACGACATCGCAGACGAGCCGATGCCTCAGATCCGCGACTCGGACCCGGCGTGGAGCGCGTTCTGGCGCATCGATCCTCGCCCGGACGGGCGACGCGCCCCCGGCGGACCGTTCATCGAGGCGCTCGAGGACAAGTTCGAAGTGATCGCGGCCGGAGAAGCGGTGGCAATCTCCGCGGGCTCGCACATCAGCGCGTTGCGCCCGGATCTGACCACGATTCCGCTCGAAGGCGTGGAGCCGTGCCACGTGGTGGTGGCGTGCCGGGCCGACGATCGCAGCCGACTGGTAGCGGCCTTTCGCAAGCTCGCCGAGCAGCACCTCACCGCCCCTTAGCGAAGCTGGGCGCCCAGCTCCGAAATCACCTGGCGGGTGCGCCGTTTCGAGGCGATCAGCTCGTCGCGGTTGTCGCCGATAGGTAGCAGCCGCACCGACAGGTCGGTCACCCCGGCATCGGCGAACCGGCGCATCCGCGCCAGGATGGCTTCCTCGTCGCCGGCCGCGCAGATGTCGCCGACATCGCGCGCGTCGCCGTAGTCCAGCAGTCGCTGGTAGTTCGGCGACACCTCGGCTTCGCCGAGGATCCGGTTGGCCCGCTCCTTGGCCGCGTCGACTTCACTTGCGGCGCACAGACATACCGGGATTCCGGCGACGATCCGCGGTGCCGGGCGGCCGGCGTTGTCGGCAGCCTTGGTGATGCGTGGAACCACGTGGTTGGCGACGGCACGCTCGTCGGCCATCCACAGCACGGTGCCATCGGCGTGTTCGCCGGCCAGCGCCAGCATCACCGGACCGAGCGCCGCGACGAGCACCGGCAGCGGCGCGACCGGGGCGAGGTCGTTCGGATTGTGGACGGTGAAGTGGTCGTTCTCGACGTCGATCTGACCCGGGCCGGCGAATGCCGCGTGCAGCACCTCCAGGTAGTCGCGGGTGTAGGCGGCCGGTTTCTGGTAGGGCAGCCCGAGCATGTCCTGGATGATCCAGTGGTGCGACGGCCCGACGCCCAACGCCAGCCGACCGCCGGTCGCGGCGTGCGTCGATAACGCCTGACGCGCCAACGCGACCGGGTGCTGCGCCTGCAGTGGTACGACGGCGGTGCCGAGTTCGATGCGGGTGGTGCGGGTGCCCATCAGTGCGACGGCCAGCAGCGCGTCAAAGTCGTTGGGCACCTGCGGGATCCAGGCAGTGTCCATCCCCGCGCCTTCGGCCCATTCGATGTCGGCGAGCATCTTGCTGACCTTGCGCGCGGAATCACCCCGCTCGGCGCCGATCATTACTCCGAGACGCACGGCTCCTCCAAAGTGTCGTTATCTATCGTTGATAACGTACTTGCCAAAAAAGAGAATGCCAATACCGTACGGCTGACCTGCAGAAATACCTCAGGCGCGGCAGAGGATTTCGCCGTGCGGGATCCCGATCCAGCCGTCGGGCGCAGCAGCCCAATCCCGCCACGCCGCAGCGATGTCGTCGAGTTCGGCGGCGGTGGCCATCCCGGTGTCGACCAGCTGCCGGGCCAGGGCGGACTCGACGATCCGGTCCGCCCACATGCCACCCCACCAGTCACGGGTTTCCGGCGTGGCGAAGCACCACAGGCCACCAGTCGGCGCGATGTCGTCGAATCCGGCCCGCTGCGCCCACGACAACAGTCGACGGCCCGCGTCAGGCTCGCCGCCGTTGGCCCGCGCGGCCGCGGAGTAGAGCACTGCCCAGTGGTCCAGCCCCGGAAGCTGTGGGTACCAGGTGAATCCCGCATAGTCGGCATCGCGGGCGGCGACCACACCGCCCGGCTTGCACACCCGACGCATCTCGCGCAAGGCCTGCACCGGGTCGGCGACGTGTTGCAACACCTGGTGGGCGTGCACGACATCGAACGAGTCGTCGTCAAACGCCAGAGCGTGAACGTCCGACGTGACGAACTCGATGTTCGACTGGTTTTGCCGCTGCGCCTCCGCGCGAGCCAAATCCAAGGCAGCATCGGTCATTTCGACTGCGGTGACCCGTCCTGGCGCGATCCGGGCGGCGAGATCGACGGTGATCGTCCCGGGGCCGCAGCCCACATCGAGCAGCGACATGCCGGCCCGAAGATGCGGCAGTAGGTAGCCCGCCGAGTTTTCCGCCGTGCGAACCCGATGGCCCCGCAGCACCGACTCGTGATGCCCGTGGGTGTAGACGGCCTGATATTCACTGGACATGCGCGGACTCCCTTGAATCTCGTTCGACGCCAAGGGTACCGCTGCCTGTTCCATAATACGAAATATCTATCTCATATTTTGAGATCGCTAGGAGACCGGAACGTTGAGGATGGGCCGTTGCACTCCGGCGCCGGCGCCGTCGAAATGCCACCACTCGCCGGAGTACACCGACAACCCGCCGGCACTCATCGCGTCACGCAACCGTCGCCGGTTCGCCTGTTGAGCCGCGCTGACCCCGTCGGTCGCGAAAGCCGTTGCATGCGGCGAGAAATCGTCGAAGTCGGTGCCCATGTCGACCAGGCAGCGGGGGCACTGCCGGGACACGTCAGCCAGCGTCACGTCCACCGATCGACCTGACTCATGGCTCTTCGCGAAGTTGCCGGGCCTGGCCACCCAGGCCGGGTTCGGAACGATGTCGAACATCTTGACCTGAACATCATGTGGTCGATAGCAATCCCAGAAGACGAGAACATTGCCCTGCGCCGCCAACGCCTTAGCGGCGGAGGCCAACCCTGGCGCCATCGATTCGTGCACCAGACAGCGGGCGCCGGCTGGATACAGCTGGGTGTGGGTGAAGTTGTTCGACGTTGCGTAGCGCAAGTCGATCAGCGCGTTCGGGACCACGGAGCGGACGTCGACAAACCCCGCCGCGCGTGCCTCCGGGCTCAGCGGCGGCACGTCGGCGTTGGCGACCGCAACCGCGGTCGCGGCGAGCAGAACGAAGGAGGCCAAAAACCGCAGCATGGCTTCAGTATGCGGCGGCGGTGGTCAGCTCCAGTCGATGGCCGCGGCGCGCTGCTGGACACCCTCGACGCGGGCCGCGACCTGCGCGGCGACGGCGCGCTGTTCGTGTTCCATTGTGCTGGCTAATGTTTCGGCCTCGGCAACGATCTGCTTGAGCAGGTCGCGATGGTCCTCGATCATCGTGATGGTCGCGTTTCGGATCGCCACCACCGCGGAGCCGCGGGCCTCCGATGGGGAAAAGCCGCAGGTGAGCAGGGGCGGCAGCATCTGCCGCTCGAAGTCGGTCATGTCGCGGGACAGGTGAACCTCGAAGGTCGCCAGGAACGGGTCCCGATCGTCGAATTCCACACTGCATATCTTCAGCTGTTCCATGGCGTTCCTTCTGCCGCGAGGGCGACCGTCGCCCGCGTCACCGCGAATTACATAGCTGTAGTTTACCGACGTTCGGGGGTGGGCGGGGAAGACGGATTTATGCTGGCAAGGATTTGTCGGACGCGTCAAAGGAGACCGTCATGACCATGAGCACCGCCGCACGGCTGCTCGACGACGCCGATCTGCCGACGCTGGACTACAGCGCCGACGAGCATCCGGCGCAGGTCTATCCACGCTTCCGGGCGGCGCAGGAACAGGCGCCGGTCGCGATGGGCCCGTTCGGGCCCGAAGTGCTCTCCTACCAGATGGTCCGAGCCGTGTTGCGGGACAAGCGGTTTGAGGTACCGCAGGGCATCGTGCTGCAGGCGCAGGGCGTCACCTCGGGCCCGTTGTGGGACAAGGTGATCACCAGCCTGCTGTGCCTGGAGGGCGACGAGCATCGGCGGCTGCGCGGCCTGTGCTCCAAGGCGTTCACGCCGCGAACGGTGGCGCGGCTGCACGACACCATGGTCGGCGTGCTGGAGGACCTCGTCGACCGGGTCGCCGAGCAGGGCCGCTGCAACGTTGTCGACGACATCGCGCGCCCCTACCCCGTCCCGATCATCTGCGCGCTACTGGGCGCGCCGCGCGAGGACTGGGAGCGATTCGCGTCCTGGGCCGACGTGATCTTCCAGGCGTTCAGCTTCACCGCCGACATCCCCGCGCTCGAGGAGAGCGTGATGCGGGCCTGGGGCGAACTCGACGACTACGTCGACGACATGATCGACCAGCGCCGGCACAGCCTGTCTGACGACTTGATCTCCGACCTGATTCGCGCCGAGGACGACGAGGATCGACTCGACGCCACCGAATTGCAGATGCTGGCGGGCGGGCTGCTGCTGGCCGGCACCGACACCACCCGTAACCAGGTGGCCGCCTCGGTGCAGGTGCTCTGCGAGCATCCCGATCAGTGGGAGCTGCTGCGCGACAATCCCGACCTGGCCATGCAGGCGGTGGAGGAGACCATGCGCCACTCCCCGGTCGCGGGCGGCGTCCTGCGGGTGGTGGCCGAGGACGCCGAGCTCGACGGCTACATTTTCCCGGCCGGGTCGATGGTGCTGGTGAATACCTTTGCGGCCAACCGTGATCCGAGCATCTACGACGATCCCGATCGCGTCGACATCACCCGCGGGGAAGCTCCGCCGATCCTGACCTTCGGCGGCGGCGTGCACTACTGTCTGGGCGCCAACCTGGCCAGGCGGGAGATCGCCGAGGCGCTGAATGTGATGGCGGCCCGGCTGCGTAACCCCCGGATCGCCGGGCCGGTGCCGTGGAAACCGCTTGTGAGCCTGACCGGGCCGAAAAGCCTGCCCATCGAATTCGACTAGCCGGTGGCTCGGACGGTGGCGCCGATCTCGACCGCTGCATCCCCTGTGGACGACGGCGACGGAATCAACTCGGCATGCACCGTGTGTCCGTATTTGGACCGCATCAGGCGATGTATCGAGGGGACCACCACGCCATGAAGGACCGGATACTTGCGCCGTAGCAGCCGTGCTGCGTGGCGGTACTCGGCTCCCTCCAGGAGGCGCGTCCGTGCCGGCAGCATTGGCCCGATCGGCTTGCCTGACGTTGTCGCCGAACCGAATTCGACGTTCGGGTTGCGGCGTATCCGCCGTGCCTTGATCGCCCTTTCGTAGGTGCGAAAGTACGCACGATCCCCGTCGACCGCGATGCTGACGGGACTGGTTCCAGCAGTTCCATCCTTGCGAAATGTGGTGAGCCTGATCGTTTTCTGCCGAACGAACGGAACCAACAGCGGCTCGGTCGCCACGCTGACGTTGCCCAGGACGTAGCCGAGCTGTCGTAGCCGCAGCACCAACGCGACGATCAACGTCACTGACGCCGCGCCTAACGCCCACGCTTGGAGGGCCGAACCGCCCAGGTCGAGGTCGACGACGTGATTTGCGGTGTGCACGGTGTTCGCCACGACGTATCCCACAAGTATGGTGGCCAACGCATCCGACCAGATCAGTGCCAGCAGCAGCGTGACGCCAAAGCCCACCTGGAACGCGCCGACGTCGTGCACGAAGTGCACATGGGCTGGGAAACCGACGACCTCGGCGAAACCACGGGGATCGATCAGACACCAGACCCCTATCCCACCGGTGAGCAGCCCGATCAGTGCGGTGATCGTGACCACGTATATCCGTGCCGGAGTTCCGATAGGAATCATGTGCCGTCCTCCATTTGGTTTCGTCCTCAATTGCAGGACGAGACGGCACCCCGATGTGTGACATGAGCGTCGCGGCCATCTACCGCTAGAACAACAGTGACATTTATCTTGACAGTCACTCTCATCGCCGAAAGACTCTGCTGTGTCGGAGGTCCAGGACTCGACTTTGGTGAGAGGCAAACGCATGTCGACTCCGCTGCGCGAACGGCAGCGAAATGCACTGCGCGCCGAAATCCAACGCGCCGCCCTACGAATGTTCGCTGCGCAGGGTTTCGACAACGTCACCACCGAAGCGATCGCAGAGGCTGTCGGCATTTCACCGAGCACCTTCTTTCGACACGCGCCGAGCAAGGAATACCTGTTGCTCGGAGTAACCCAGCGCGGACGAGCCCAGATCGTCGCCAACTTTCACCTACGCCCGCGCGACGAGGACGTCGCAGACTCGATCGCAGCAGCCATCCTCACTCGCACCTCCCAGTTCCTGGACGACGACGAGACGGTCGAATTATGGCGTCGGGCAATGGCTTCGGCGCCGGCAGAGCTGCGGCGGGCTTCCCTACTCAATCGCGAGGACTGCGACGAACTCATCGGCGCAGTCGCCCAGCGTCTCGATAACAACGACGGCCCGGTCGACCTACGGGCTGGTGTGCTGGTCCGTGCGGCTGTCGCTGCGGTCGAATACGCCTACGAGTACTGGCTCGCCTACGACCAGAGTGAATCCCTGCACTCGCTCACCGAGCGGGCGCTGAACCTGGTGACCCGCGGCCTCGCCGGTCCAGTGCCGCCGGCACGACGTCAGCGACGACGCGGATGACCACGACTTCCAGCCCCCTGGTCCGGCGCCGGCTCGACTATCTCCTACTGCCGGCCTTTGTCCTCGGCATCATCAACAGCATCGCGTTGAGTCTGCCGGAGGGACTCGGATTGCCGGTGACCCCGGACAGCCCATGGCCAGTGCTTCGTGCCCTGCACACCTGGGCCGTCGAGCAGGAACCTCAACACCTGGTGATGCCACCCCCCTTGCAGGCCTCGCTGCTCTACGACGCTTTCGTGCAACTCCCATTGCTCGTTGTGCTGACCATCGGCATCTGGAAGCTCAAGTCGTGGCCGTGGCTTGGCACACTGGCCCTGGCGTATTCGGTGAGCGCCGTGGTGAACATGTACTTCTACTTCATGCAGACATTCCTGGGACCAGACAGCCCTCCGCACCTCTGGACCTACCTGCCGATGAACCTTCCCTGGGCCATCGTGCCAATCCTGGTGGCCTATCGCTTTTGGCCATACTCAGCGGCCGATTCTCAGGCTCGCCGAACCCCGCGGTAGAACCCGACCCGGTGAATGACCCAGGCCGGGAACTGGCCCGCACCAATACATTCGGCCCGGGGGTCAGCGATCGACAAACAGCGCGTGAACAGAAGGAATCACAAGCCAAAGGCGGGGTGTCAAGCGGTGTCGTGAGCGAGGCTAGGCCGATGACGACGCATGAAGACCAGAAGGCTGCGAGCGAGGACGCGGAAACCGAGCCCAAACGCCGCGGTGTGATGCAGTCCCTCACCACGTTGTGTGTCCGGTACGTCGAGCGCCTGATGCCGGACCCGTATCTGTTCGCCGTCATCCTGACCCTC
>Ga0134126_10006554_pt1 | contig 14585 bp, 11 predicted proteins | sample KB31752_FD_96881 | JGI IMG/M metagenome (GOLD analysis project Ga0134126, IMG submission 96881) | Terrestrial soil microbial communities with excess Nitrogen fertilizer from Kellogg Biological Station, Michigan, USA - KB3-175-2 | ecosystem: Environmental > Terrestrial > Soil > Unclassified ... | reverse complement strand
CCGAAACTGCAGAATGAATTCGTGGTGCTTTCAGCTCACATTGATCACGTTGGCATTGGTGAACCGATTAACGGCGATCGAATCTATAACGGAGCCATGGACAATGCCGCCGGAAGCGCTGTGCTGATGGACGTGGCTGCTTCTTTGCGGAAATCACCGCAAAAACCGCGCCGTTCAATTCTGTTTCTGTTCCTGACAGGTGAAGAAAAAGGCCTGCTGGGCTCACGATATTTCACCGCGCATCCCACGGTAAAACCAGACTCCATAGTGGCTGATATCAATATCGACATGTTCCTGCCGATTGTTCCACTGAAGGTGCTCACCGTTTACGGTCTGGCGGAATCAGATCTGGGTGAGGAGACACAGGAGACCGCGCAATCCATGGGGATACGTGCCCAGGCCGACCCTGAGCCACAGCGCAACTCATTCATTCGCAGCGATCAATACAACTTCATACGCCGGGGCGTACCCGCGCTGGCGATGAAAGTCGGTTTCGAGCCGGGAACCCCTGAACAGCAAATCTTCAAGGATTGGCTTACAAAGCGCTAACATGCGCCTTCTGACGATCTGGACCAGCCTGTAGTGCTGTCAGCGGCGGCCAAGTACGAGGACGTCATTCGCGGCTTGTTACTGCGGGTTGCCGATAACGATAAGCGTCCACAGTGGAACGCCAACAGCTTCTTCCGGCGCTACGCCGAAATGGGTGCCGGCAGCTTTTAGCAATCGTTGAACGTGACTGAAGAATATGCCCCGCCGAGTTCAAAACTGGCGGGGCATTTCTGATTGACTTACCAAGAAGCAGGCTCAAGAAGTCGAACCAGAACCTTAAAAGCAGACCTTACCGGCACCAATGTTCGACAAAGCCTGGCAGAAGTCAACACGGCCATGTCCCATCTGCGGAATCTGCACGGCTTTGGAAACAGCATTAGCAACGTCATTAGGGTGGTATCCGGGACGCGCTTGAAGGATCAGCGCAGCTTCCCCGGCTACCAGCGGAGCACTGAAAGACGTTCCCCATCCAGCCGCATAGTTTCCGCCCGGGTATGTAGTGATCACGCCTTCACCGGGCGCCGCAACGTAGACCGCATTGGTACCGAAGTTTGTGAAGCTGCTCTTTCCGTCACTGTTGCTCGTAGCGCCCACACCGATCACACTGTTATATCCGGCGGGATAAACCATGATCTGGCCCGCATCATTTCCAGAAGCAGCAACCAGGGTCACATTCTTGCTTAAAGCGTACTGAATGGCGTTCTGTAAGGCTGGTGAGCTCTGCTCGATCTCAAAGCTCATACTGATAACGTTAGCGCCGTTATCCACCGCATAGTAGATGGCTTGCACAATGTTGAACAAATCCGAGCTGCCGTCGCCGGCAAAGGCCTTGAGGGGCAGAATTTTTGCGTTGGGAGCCACCAAGTGAACCAGCCCGGCAGTCATGGTTCCATGACCGAAAGAATGCGGCGGACCATCAAGGATCGTAGCTGTGGATTGGCTCAGAATCGCCGCTGTGTACGAGTTCATCTGGTACACGTTTTCGCCGTCCAGTATTGTGGCGGTGGACTGGGTAAGAGCGGCAGCCATGGCTGGATCGAGATCCACCATTTCGGACGCACCTGAGCGGTTATTCACAAAATCATGGCCGGGCAGCAAGACACCGGTAAGAGCTGGATGTGCCGGATCAACACCTGTGTCAATCACGGCAACTGTGATTCCGGTTCCATCCCAGCTGCTGGAGTTCTGCACATCCGGCAGCCTGGAAAGAGTTGTAGCCGCCTGGCTGACATAGTAGTTTGCCACCGTCGAACCAAAATATGAAACGGCCGCGCGCCCAGGCAGTTGATCCAGAATTGTGGCTGTCGATTGCGTGAGGCTTACGTTTGTGGTGCCAGATAGCTCGGCGACACCCACCTGCCGATTCGATTCAAAGCTTTGAACTGATGAGTCATTAGCAATCGAGGGATCGACCGACGAAGTTGTGACAAGAAAAACGCCTGAAGCCGAACCGGTGGAAACCTGAGTGACTGGGGTAAGTCCGTGTCTCGAGCAGACATCCTGTACGTTCGAGGGCCTGGTTACAAGTACGAATTTATCCTGCGACAAAAGTGGCAGACTGCCGAAAACAATTACGCAAAAAAAAGCATGAATGAGTTTTGTATAAGACATTCTTTGTTTGCCTTAAAAGTCGTTCCGTCGCGACAGTCAAGGTCTCCGTATTGGGTGCTAAAAAATGGTCTTACCGTTCCGAAAGCGAGATCAAGTATAGGCAGGAACCCGCGAGCTGAATAAATAAAATTTCAGATTTCTGCTTATCCTCCTGAAGCCTGCCCTTTACTCCATGGGCTATCTCAGAGCGATAAAAGTTTACTGTTTAAAATCAGTCACTTAGGTGGTCGTACTGGAAGCAGGATTATTCTTTTAAAGAGAACCTAACGCCGGTTCGACCGGCAAAGATAGACTGGGTGCGCAGTCTGAATGTGAACAGAATTAAATTGCCTAATAAACGGGCATATGGGTCTAAATCGAGAAGTTTGTGGTTATTGATGACGAGTAGGAGACTTTAAGGCTTGCTGCCGCCACTGGTGCTGCCGCTGGTGCCGCTGCCGCTCGTACCACTTCCGCTCGTCGTGGTGCTCGTGCTTGACGACACGCCAACCAGGTTGGTTAGAGATTGGTACAGATCGATACGTCCATAACCGCCCAGCCCGTTGATCTGCTTTGCTTTGGAGAGGGCATTCGTAACGTCGCCAGGTCTAGCCGTAGAGCGAGCCTGTAAGACAAGCGCTGCAGAGCCAGCCACTATGGGTGCGCTGAATGAGGTACCCCAGCCGGCCGCAAAACCTCCGCCGGGGAAAGTTGTGATCACGCCTTCGCCCGGAGCGGCAAACAGGGTTACACCTGATCCGAAATTGGAGAACGTGCTGCGGAGATCCGTGTTGCTGGTGGAAGCGATACCTTCCACACCGCCGTAGCTCGCGGGATAAACCAGCGTTTGCAAGCCGTCATTTCCTGATGCAGCGATCAGAGTCACGTTCTTATTGAGAGCGTACTGGATGGCCGCCTGCAGCGAAGGCGACGTCTGCGGAGTGCTGAAGCTCATACTGATCACATTGGCGCCGTTGTCCGCAGCGTAGTAGATGGCAGTGACGATATTCGACAAATCAGAGGTGCCGTCGGCGCTGAAAGCCTTCAATGGCATGATCAGTGCATTGGGAGCGACCAGGTGCACAATGCCGCTCACCATGGTTCCGTGGCCAAACTCGGGATAGTTGCTGTCGAGGATCGTCGCGGTGGACTGGTCAAGAATGGTGGCGGTGGACTGATCCAGAATGAGAGCCGTTGACGCGCTCAGCGGCTGCACACTCTGGCCGTCAAGAATGGTGGCGGTGGACTGCTGGAGTTTCGCTGCCAGAGCAGGATCGAGATCTGCCCACTCAGAGCCTCCTGATAAATTCCGGGTGAAATCAAAGCCAGGCAACATGGCAGATGCCAGCACAGGATGGCTCTGGTCTGCGCCCGTGTCAATGATTGCCACGATCTTTCCTGCACCTGTAAGGCTCGTTGCTGAACGGGCATCATCCAGGCGGATGATTGAAGCGGCGGTCTGCTCTGTGTAGTTGCTGGGAACAACAGTTCCGAAGAAGTTGACCGGGGTAGAGCCAGGCAGACTATCGAGAATCGTAGCGGTCGATTGGTTTAATACCGGTCCGGTAAGCCCCGAGAGCTCTGGCAACTTAGCTGTCTGGTTGGGTTCAAAGCCTGCCACCTTCAGATCGTTCTCCACCTCAGTTTCAACTTCCGTGGAGCTTGGATCTGCGGCAGAGACGAGATAGACACAGGTCGTGCCGTCATGCAGCTCTTTAATGATGGTTAAGCCATGACTGGAAACGACAGAATTAACGTTGGCAGGGGAAACGCTGAGGATATATGTGCGTTGCGCCGCCACAGGTACGGTAAGCGCAACCAGCACAATCGCGATCAGTAGAATACGCAGCATCCTCATTGTCGACGTCCCAAAAAGAGTCATGTTTCCCAAAACTCAGGCCTGGTTTGTTTTCCCGAGTACGACTTCCAATTCCTGCCCGGTTGATTCGAGGGGGACGAGCAGGCGCAAATCACTTTCCGGCACATATTCCATCTGGAACTCACCGAAAGAGTTGCTGATGGAGCGCGAAACTTCGCGTTCGCCGGCCAGCAGAATCACCGGCAGGTTCGACATCAACTGTTCCGGCATCTTCTGATTTGCAATCTGACCGACCAGCACCATGCTGGCGGAACCTTTTTCGTGTTCGAACCGCAAATCTACAGAGTAATCGCCCGCGTGAAAAAGAACCTGACGGCTGATCTGGTGCGTTCCCCGCACTCCCGCAGGCTGAAGACTCTGAGCGCTGTCGTAAGTAAGGGTGGCCCAGAGCCGCTGAAAGGCGGAACGCTTCGATTCCCTGCCCAGCGTGAAGAGCGCTTTTACTGAGTGCTCTGCCTGCCGGGGAATCTCAAACGCGCTTTCTCGGGTGCATACCAGCGCAAATCTGGAGAACAGCTGCTGGAGCTTTTCACACTTGGGACATCCCGCCTCGAGATGGGCTTTCATCTCGCGGTTCTTGTCTGCGACCGCCAGATTCCTGGCGTAATCAGCCCACTCGGTAATATCGTAATGGCGCACGGCTTGAGGCATATAGCTTCTTTATCGTCTCGTTTGTCTTACAAAGGGAACATGGCTTCCGGGTCCATGTTCCCTCTTAGCAGTCGACGGATGAGCCTGCTTCTGACAGTAAGAGCGTCGAGCAGGCCCAAAAATATAGTTCACGAAAAAATTACTCAATTTTTATAAAAGCTTCCCTACAAGGGCGAACGCCGCCCAATAGTAAGGATGCGGGCGTTTTCTCCTTAAATTGCTCACCGCCACGCGCAAAGCATTGGCTTTATTGGAGTTTTCCTTGTACGCGGAATAGAAATCGCGCATAAATTCTGCTGTGCTTTGGTCGTGTACTTCCCACAAACTGACCATCAGGGTCTGGGCGCCCGCATACAAAAGCCCCCGCACCAACCCGATCAGCTCGTCGCCTCCAATAACCACGTTCATGCCGGTCCCGCATCCGCTCAGCGTAACCAGTTCCGCACTCAGTTGAAGCTGGTAAAGGTCGAACAGGCTAAGCAGCGAATTCCCGAGCCGGATGGACGAGAACATCGGGTTGTCCTGGCGAAAATAGCCATGGGTTGCAATGTGAATAAAACGGCTTTGTGGTCCGAATGCTTTCAGCCGTTCTTCTGTAGCATCATCGCCGATGAAGAGCCGGGCGCGGTCCATGGCCTGAGCCACAAAGCGTCCTTCCTCTTCGATATGTGGCGCACGGGCATCAGGTACTGCAAGCACCAGCGATTCCCCTCCGTCTTCCCGTGACGGTTTCTGCTGGCACAAAGCAAAGATGGTCCCGCTTGGGGCGTAGGAGATTGTGAAATCGTCGATGAGATAACGAGTGCCGTCCGACAAAGCATGAAAAGGCAGATAGTGAAGAAAGGAATGGGGAACAAATACCAGATGTTCCGCCTGAAGCTGGGCCCGCAGCGGAGCAATTAGCAGAGCATAGAGCTCTTCCAGGTGGGCCTGCGCGGCCTGAAGGAGCGGCTTCTCCAGGGAACGAATGTAGTCTTCACCCAGGCGGAATTTCGCCAGCTGCAGCTGAAGCAAACGCAGCTTTTCGCGCACCGGGGTTACATCCGCTACGGGAACAATCTTCAGTTGTTTTGACGAAATTAAACAGGCGTAAAACGTGTTTCGCGCGGCATAGAACTCCACCAGCATTGTCTTTTCAGGGATAGCCGCCTGGATTTCCCGGGCTGAAACTGTCTTTGCGCTCTGCAATGCAGCAAAATCGCGGTCTACGCTCTGCAATTGAGAGAATACCCGCACCATGGCATCTTCATCCCGGCGGCTTTGTTCCCTGAGTTGCCGGATTCGTTCCCGGGACAAAGGATTCTGGTTCAGTTCTTCGAGTTCAATCTGGTGATAAGTCCAGTTCAGTTTTTCATGCAGCTCGCGAAACTGTGCCATTGCCGGAGACTGCTCCACTCCCTTGCCTGGAATCATGGAGGAACGAAAGGCAATCAAATCGGCCAGGCTTCTCGACTTAGCCTGTTCAATATAGGCAAATGTGTCGTGTTCGGTACAGGCCCGGGAATGCACCGCCAGGGAAGTGAGCACCAGGCCTTCATAGACAGCCAGCTTGTTCTTGAGAAAAGCAATCTTCAGCTCTTCTTTGCCCAGATGGCTGCGCAAATCCTCCAACCGGTGATAAGCCTTCTCGTAGGCCTGGCGCGCCAATTCGGTATTGCCGCTGCTTTCTTCCGCCTGTCCGAGCATGAAATAAGCCTGAAATGCAGCGGGAGATTCCACATGCAGCAGGCGCGACAACGCAGAACTGCAGTAGCGCCTGGCTTCTTCCGGATCAGACCCCCGTATTTCAATGGCCGCCAGCAAGAGTTCGCAGACTGCGGCCTTGGCGGGCAACAGTGAGGATCCGAAGTAATCCAGCGCGGATGCGGCCAGGTCTTCGGCATGATCGTCGTCGCCCGCTTCATACAAAACAAGCGCCTTGTAGAGATCGATCAGCGCGGGCCAGAGCTGATTGTGCTCTTTGACGAATAGTTCGCGCGCCTCATCGAAGATCAGCAGCGCCTCTTCGTAATGGCCCTGCTGGCTGATTGCGATTGCCGAAAATGTGGCAGCTTTGGCCGCCTCATATCTCATATTGAGTTCGGTGAACGCCGTGAAGGCCGAACGCGCCAGTTCCTCCCCGCCCTCGGTCAGATTCAATTCAAGATATATCTCCGATTCATCCAGATCGCATAAGGCGCGGTGATAGCGATCGCCCAGTTCCTCGCAAAGCAGGCGCGTCTGGTCGTAGAGCTCAATCGCGCGCAGATACTCCCCCCGCAAATAGTGCAGATACGCCACGTTGTAATCGGCCTCTGCGACGAACAGAGAGAAGCCATGCTCCTGGCAGAACTGGCGGCCGATCTGGTAAGCCTCCTGGGCTTTCGCAAATTCATTGAGGCTGATATAGCAGGTGCCCAGATTGCGCAGAACAGCGGCAACATCCAGTGGCTCGCCGATTTCGAGAAATTCGCGGTGCGCTTTTTCGTAAAGCGCAGCAGCTTCGTGAAAACGGTCCTGCCGGTAGTAGATGTTGGCCATGTTGCTGTCCAGCCGGGCCAACCGCAGGCGATCATTGTGAGCAAGAAAGATTGTCCGGGCGCGATCGACGAGCTGAAACGCCCGCTGATACTGCCCATCGTAAATAAGGCTTTGCAGAGCGCCGTTAATGGTGCGACCAACGTCCACATCGCGCCCAAGCTTTTCGAAAATTTCGAGAGCGCGTTCATACTCGCGAATCGCCTCTTTATATTTCCCGGTGATGTACAAAACATGTCCGGTAGCGCGGGCGCTTTGCGCGATGGATATGAGGTCCTTCAGCTCTTCCGCAATCCATGAACTGGCCTGGGCCAGTCGTTCGGCCTTCTGCACGTCAATGCGCACGTAGGTCACGACGGCATCGTAAAGGGACTGGACGGACTCACGACTGCGGACCTGAGGCTGGCGGGCAAGGAACGAGCGCCGGTCCGGCTCGGCATCGAGCGATGCCAATTCGGAGATCCATGCTTCCGGCGCAAATGCACCCGCATCGTGTGCCATTTAAAACCCTAATTCCCCAAGAATCTTTTGCAGCCGGTTCAGGCACCGGCCGCGGATAAATCCGATGGATCCGGTAGCAAGGCCGAGCTTCTGGGCTACTTCGGTATATGGAAGCGGCGGCTGGGTGAAGAACAGCATGCGCACCAGCTCCGCACAGCGGGGCGAGAGGCGCTGAATGGCATCGCGCACCGCCTGCTCTTCCTGCACTTCCTGCATCACCTGTGGAGCAGCGGGCGCCAGCTCTTCGGCCATTTCCTGTTCCATGGCATCCAGTTCCACGTCCTGACGCTGGTGCTTCTTGTGATGAAAACACTTGTGCGTGGCAACTGTGATCAGCCAGGAGCGGATGGACTCAATTTTTCTCAGCTTGGAGAGATTGGTGAAAAGATCGACGCAGACATTCTGAAAAATGTCACCTGCGTCATCGGGACTAAGCCCGTATTTCACGGGCACGGAATAAATCAGCCGCTTATATTTGTCGATCAGCCGGTTCCAGGCTTTTTCATCGCCTTCAAGGCATGCCTGTACCAGCCGTTCGTCTTCAGCCGATGCTTCCTTGGGAACTTGCAATGAGATGGTCTTGGCGTTGTCTTCCATTCATCGTTTTCCAGCGGGGGTGCGCCAAAATAGTTCATCAGCGTTCCACAAAGTATACTGTTCAAGAACTGCGGGACGGAAATTACCAAGGGTCTCCTGCGCACCGACGAGAACGTCAGGCGTAACCAGATAAATCAACGGCAGTTCCTCAGCCTCAATTTCCTGGACCCGGTCATACAGCTTCCTGCGCTGCTGGTAATTCAGGGTAACCAGTTGCTTCTGAAGGACCCGGTCCATTTCTGCTTCCCAGGGGGTTGCGGGGGTTTCTTCGCCCAGATGCCACAAATGTGTTTGGCCATTGGACATAAAGACGTTGGTGTCTGAGGTCGGGTCAATATCACCGCTGGCTATTCCCATGATGGTGGCGTCATAGTCATGGGAACCAAGAACCCGGTTGATGGCGGCGCGAGATTCCATGGGAACAGCCCGGGCAGTGATTCCCACCTGCTTCAAGTCTTCCTGCAGCATGGTGGCCATTTGCGAGCGCTGGGCGTTGCTGGAACTCACTAGAATCGTAAACTCCACCGGCTGGCCGGCCCGGTCGAGCAGCTTGCCGCTCGAATTCCAGGAGAACCCCGCAGACTTGAACAGCTCCTTGGCTTTATCCGTCGAGTGCACCGGCGGCTTGATGGCTTTATTAAACCAGAGCTTGTTCCCGGGGGTGATGTGCGTGCTCAAGATTGTGGCGCGGCCGTGATACACCAGACGTACAATCGCCGCTCGATCAATCGCGGCTGAAACCGCCTGGCGAAAGCGAACATCGCGAAACCACTGTTGCTTTCCCGCAACTTCAGCATTCGCCTGGGTGTCATCGTTCAGGTTAAACATCAGGAAGTTGTACTCGAGACTTGGACCGGCATCGTAGAGCTTGAAGTGTCTCGAATTCTGTTGCGGTTCGAGGGCGACGAAGTTGTCCGCGCTAAGTCCGCTGATGACCTGAGTGTCTCCAGCCTCAAAGCGGACGACTTGTGCATCCTGGCTGGGTACGATGAGGAAGGTTAGCTCGTCGAGATACGGCAGCTTCTGCCCTTTGCTGTCCACCTTCCAGTAATAAGGATTTCTTTCCAGCACAATCCGCTCACCGGGAACGAACTGTTTCAGACGGAAGGGTCCCAGCCCGACAATTTTGTCCGGCGGGGTGTTCAGTCCCCAGGCCTGATCAATTTTTCCTTCCAGGTAATCCTTCTCGAGGAGGTGTCGAGGAAGCATCGGTACGGTGTCAAACACTCGCTCCAGAGTGGCGTAGGGGGACGGAAAAGTAAAACGAACAGTCCAGCTATCCAATTTCTCCACTCTGAGAGGTTTGCCCGCAACCATCAGCAGATCGCGGTGAGGAGAATGGAGCTTCTCATCGAGATAAACCTTGAATGAAAAGATGACGTCATCAGCGTTGAAAGGAGCGCCGTCAGAAAACTTGAGCCCGCGACGCAGTTTCACGGTGAATACGGTACCGTCCTTCGAGACCGTCCATGACCGCGCCAGCGCAGGTTCGGTGCTCTGAGTTGCGCGGTTGATGTGAACGAGGTCCGCCATGACGCGACTGATAATGCCGACCGACACCTGGTCGTCTGCGGTCACGGGATTGAATGAGCGTGGCTCGGAGCGCAACGCCGCCACCAACTTGCCCCCCGGAATTCCCGACTCGGCAGTGGACACCAGCAGGTCCTGTTGCGCATGGGCGCCAGCGACGAGAGAGCACAACACCAGCAGCCCCGCCAACCGAAAGGAAAGCAGTCTCGACCGAATCATTTATCTCCACGGAATCTAACTTGAGATTGTAACTTCTCCCGCAGCGCATCCGCTAACCCGTGATATCCCAGAAACACGGGAACAGGCACCAGGGCCGGCAAAATCATCCACCAATACGAGACCAGGACGTGATATTGCTGCGCCTCGTTGATCATGTTGCCCCAGCTCGGAAACGGCTCACCGATGCCGAGGCCCAGGAACGAAAGCAGAACCTCAGCAAGAATGAATCTTGGCACCAGCACAGCCATCTGGGTCAAAGCGAGGGAAAACGTCATGGGAAGCAAATGCCGTTTCAGGATGTAAAGCCTCCCGGCTCCAAAGCCGCGGGCGGCTTGTACAAAGTTCTGCTCGCGCCCACTCAACACAACACCCCGGACCAGACGTGCTGGTTGTCCCCAGTTCAGCACGCCTATGACTCCTACTACCAGGATGAAGGCCGAAACAGGATCCATCTTCAACGGAAGCACCGCCCGCAACGCCAGCAGGAGGTAAAACCAGGGCACAGCCATGAAGAGCTCGGACACGCGCATGATGGTTTCATCGACCCAGCCACCCGAAGCACCGGCGATGGAGCCTGCGAGCACACCAATGACCAGGGCGAGCAAGGCCGCCAGCAGCCCGGCAAACAGAGAAACTTCTCCGCCATAAACAATGCGGGAAAACTGGTCGCGTCCGAACTCGTCTGTCCCCAACAGATACAGCCGGGCGGGCGATGCGACACCGAACAAGTGCAGTTGACTGGGAATCAGGCCGGCCAGCAGGTACTCGTCGCCCCGGGTGAAGAAGCGGATGGGAGCCGGTTGCGAGCAGTCCTCCCTGTAGTCACTTAGCGCTCCTTCCTGCAGGCTGGTGACGTAGACGAAAGGCCGCAGATGAAACCTGCCGGCGCAGTCCATCAGGTGCACCCGCGTGGGATGAACATACGCGTGGTCGCGATCCTGAGTTGCATAGTCATAAGGCGCGACAAAGCCCGCGAACAGTACGAGCAAATGCACGGCAACGAGCGCCGAGACGACAAACATAAATTTGCCGCGCTGCCTCATGCTTCCGTCCTGATGCGCGGATCAAAAGCGTAAAGCAGCAAGTCCGCAAGGAGGTTGCCGACAATAAGGAAGAGCGTGGAAAGCAGTACTGCGCCTAGCACCAGAAACATATCGCGGGCAAGGATAGCTTCCAGAACCATTGGACCCAGTCCGGGCCAGCTCATCACCACTTCCACCAGCAATGATCCGCCGATAAGCAGCGCAGTGGAAAGTCCAAAGAGCGAAATTAACGGATTGGCTGCCGCGGGAAGCGCGTGACGGAAAAGCAAGGTGAAGCGGTTGATGCCGTGTCCTTCGGCAGCCCGCATGTAAGGCGAATCAAGCACATCGAGCATGGTGGAGCGAACGTGACGCAGGATCGGCGCAAGCGAACCGACGATCAGAACGGCCGCGGGAAGCACCATGTGCCAGCCAATGTCCTTCCAATGGACCCACAATCCCCCAGTGACATCAAGGGAAGCCATGCCGCCCGCAGGAAATGCGCCGGTACGGAGGGCGAACAGCAAGGCCAGCAAAGCCAGCAGCAGATCATGCAGCCCCAGAAGCGCCGAGGTACCGCCGGAATAGACACGGTCAATCCAACCTCCACGACGCGAGGCGGCCAGCACACCCAGCGGAACGGCAAGCAGCCAAGAGATCAGAAGGCATGGAACCGTCAGTAACAGAGTATTTCTCGCCCTCGGCAGCAGCAGCGTCGAAGCCGGCATGTTGTATGCGACCGAGTAGCCGAAGTCGCCATGCATGGCGGAGGATACCCACTTGAGATATCGCACCGGGAGCGGCTGGTCGAGGCCGTATTGGGCCCGCAACGCGTGCAATGTTTGCGGAGAAATTTCGCCGCTGAGCCGGGCCTCGCTGAAAAAATCACCCGGCGCGGCTTCCATCAGGATGAAGAGCAGCAACGAGACTCCAACAAGCAGGAGCAGTGCGTGGCCGAAGCGGCGAAGCATGTAGCGGATCACTGGGCCACTTCCAGTCCGGGGGCGTGAAGACGTTCACTTGCCTCGATGAGCGAGCGCGTTGCGGGATGCGTGCTCTGAAATAGCACAGCAGGGGTATTGCGCTCAACGATCCTGCCGTCGTCCATGACTATGACCTCGTCGGCAAACCGAGAGAGGAAGTTCAAGTCATGGGTGATATGCAAATAGGTAAGCCCATGGCGGGATTGCAAATCCATCAGCAAGCCAAGAATCTGAGCCTGAATCGGCAGATCGAGGCCTGAAAGAGATTCGTCCAGAATCAGGAGGCGAGGCGAAGCAGCCAGAGCGCGAGCTATGGCAATCCTCTGCCGCTGGCCACCACTGAATTCTATGACTATTCGCGATGCCCAGGACGGATCGAGACCGACCTCTTCCATGAACTGGCGGACGCGTTGAGATCGTTGATCTGGACTGGCCTGCCGCGCAATCACAAGCGGCTCCGCGATTGCGTCTGCCGCCGTGAAGCGTGGGTTGAGCGCACTACCTGCATCCTGGAAAATCAGTTGTACGACACCACGCGATTGGTTCGCAACTTCGGCGGCGAAAGAAACTTCGCCGCTGTCAGGGGTTTCAAAACCAGCAATGCAGCGCGCCAGAGTTGTCTTGCCGGACCCGGAGCGGCCAATGACTGCGATTGTTGAGCCCTCACGGATCTCGAAGTCGATGGCCTGCAATGCCTGTACGGCAAATTTCCTGCGCGAGAAAATGTGGCGCTGAATAAAGTGCTTGCTGACGTTGCGCAGACGCAAGAACGGCTCTTCCGTTACGGACCAGTTTGGCTCCTGCGGTTGAACAAGCACTCGTCCCAGATCCTTTTCAGGGAAGATAAGACCGCGAACGTAGGCGTCATCCAGAGAACTGAGTTCATCAAGAGTCCCGCAAGCCCGCATCTGGCCGTTCTCAATCACAGCCACGCGCTCAGCCAGACTTGAAAGCACGCCGGCATTGTGGGTGATGAACATCATGCTGAGGTTTAACTCGCCCTTCAACTTCTGCAACAACTCGAGAATTTCAGCCTGGGTAATGGTGTCCAGTGAGCTTAACGGCTCATCAGCTACGAGGAGTGAAGGCTCGCAGATCAAAGACTGGGCAATGGCCGCGCGCTGTCTTTGCCCGCCACTCAGCTGGTGCGGATATGCACGCGATATCCGATCGGGATCGGGAAAGCCGATTTCACGCAGCATGGCCCGCGTTTGTTCCATCGCCTGCTCTTTAGACACTCGGCGGTGGGCGCGCAGAACATCAATTATTTGCCTGCCAATGGTAAGTACTGGATTCAGGGCCAGGGCAGGCTCCTGCGAAATTAAGGCAATTCCAGCACCGCGAACCTGGCGCAATTCGCTCTGGCTGAGTGCCAGTAGATCTTTTCCGCGATATTCGATTCGGCCGGAGGTGATACGCCCGTTCGGTGGTAGAAGACGGAGAATAGCGTTGCTCAGGGAGCTTTTGCCGGAGCCGGATTCTCCCAAAACACCGAGCACTTCCCCTTCGCGGATCTCAAGCTCTACGTTACGCAACGCCGAAACGACTTCCCCATCACTGCCCAGGTAATCGATGCTGAAGTCAGCGAGACGCAACAATGCAGCCGCAGATGGCGATGCGCCATCTGGGCGGGAAGCCGCGATGCCGGAAGTCAGGGTTCGTCCGCCAGGATTCAAAGGGTTTTCTTTTGCGTTCTGTTGCAGCCCATTATGCAGCAGGTTTTGTCGGCTGAGACGCGGACCTGCAGCAAAGCTTGCTTTTCTTTTATAAGACCAGTCTTCACCCGCAACTGCACTCGATGTTGCATAAGCGATGCCGAGTCTCAGGCCGAGCGAGAACAGCAGATTCTTTCAAAGTTGCTGATACGGAGCAAGTTACATGAGTTGCGGGAGACAATGTCCTGGACCTGTTATTCCGCGGCGGCCCAGAGTATCCAGAGAGCGAGCATCGCCGCAGATAACAGCGGAGCCTGCCACCGCAAAAAATTTGGTCGAAAAGAGCCGATAAGGCTGAAAATCAGCCCTATCAGTGAAATCAGCATTCCCAATCCGTAAATCCTAAGCAGAACGGGATCGTAATAACGCCAGCGTCCATGGGCGATAGCTGCCATGGCAAGCGAGGCGGAAGCTGTACCCAGGAGGAAACCAACAGAAGAAAACGCTGGGATTCCGGACCATTGGCGGCGCCAGCGCGACCACCTAAACCAGCCTGCAATAAGCGCCACAGGAACAGAAATCGATCCCGCTATAAACACCGAAACTAAGCTCGATTGTCCTGCCAAAAAGCCAAAAACTAAGGTGACTTGAGTCATAAGCCGGTACGTTACTCGGGCTATCTCCGTATTGGAAAAGGCGCAATCGCCTCTCTAGACCAATCGTAATCAAAAACCTTAATACTCAAAACTCAGTATTTCGCCGTAATCGAAAACCTTAGTTCCCTTAATACAGTGCGCTCGCTGCTTCCCCCGAAAACAGGAGGTACCGTGCGCAACAGTCGAAGCCTTTTCTCGTCCATCATTCTTATTGGCTTTCTGATGATCGTCATTGG
>Ga0134126_10006553_pt1 | contig 14586 bp, 13 predicted proteins | sample KB31752_FD_96881 | JGI IMG/M metagenome (GOLD analysis project Ga0134126, IMG submission 96881) | Terrestrial soil microbial communities with excess Nitrogen fertilizer from Kellogg Biological Station, Michigan, USA - KB3-175-2 | ecosystem: Environmental > Terrestrial > Soil > Unclassified ... | reverse complement strand
GAGCAACACGTTCATGTCGAACTGCGCCACGGCCATCTCGCTCAGCAACAGTTCCCAGACAACCGTCGAGAACAACCTCATCACGCCGGACAGCTGCTTCTCCTCCGGGACCGCGGATCTCACCGTGGATGCCGCGTCCAGCAGTTCCACGACAGTCGGCTACAACCTCCTTTCGACCGCCGGCGGAAAGCTCTCCGGATATTCGTGGGCGGGGACGACGTACAGCTCCGCCGACGCCTTCCGTACCGCGACCGGGCAGGGAACCGCAGACATCGTCGTTCCCGGCTTCGACCCCGGAACGAACGCGATCGCCGCCGACAATCCGGTGATCGACTCGGCGAATTCCGCCGCACCGGGAGAGCTTGCCACCGACGCGAACGGGAACTCCCGCGCCGACGACCCTTCGGTTCCCAACTCGGGTGCCGGGACGGTCTCCTATTACGACCGCGGAGCCGTTGAATATCGAGAGTTCACCGATGCCGCTGCCACTGCCTATCAGGACGACCCGCAGCGAGTGACGGCGAGCCTCAGTCTCCAGGGCTTCGCCTGGGGTCAGTCCGCGATGTACACGATCACCTGGGGAGACGGCACCGAAGACAGCCAGGGCTTGTCCGACAACGGCCAGCTCATCGAGGCGAGTTCGCAGGCCAACCACATGTACGCGGCGCATGGCACGTACACGATCACCCAGACCGTCGCCGATAGCGCGCAGACGGTCAGCAAAACACTGACGATCACGACCCATGGCAGTAACTACATTCCGGTCGCGCCGACCCGCGTCCTGGACACGCGCAAGGGCGTCGGCGCGCCGAAGGCGAAGATCGCCGCGAACGGCACGGTGGCTGTCGATGTGACGAGCGGCGTCGCCGGGGCGCCCGCCGCGAGCACCATCACCGCCGTCGTGCTCAACGTGACGATCACCAACCCGACAGTGGGCGGGTATATCACCGCTTACCCGGACGGTGGCACCCGGCCGAAGTCGAGCAACCTCAATTTCTCCGCCGGCGAGACGGTGCCGAACCTGGCCACTGTGAAGGTCGGGAACGGCAAGGTCGACCTGTACAACGGCTCGGGCGGTACCAGCGATCTGATCGCCGACGTCCAGGGCTATTACGTCGATGCGGCTGGCAGTGGCTTCACGGCAATCGCGCCGTCACGTTTGCTCGACACGCGCAAGGGCATCGGCGCTCCGGCGCAAGCAGTCGCGCCGGGCGGGACCGTGACGCTGCAGGTCGCGGGCGCCGGTTCGATCCCGGCCACCGGTGTCTCGGCAGTAGCGGTGAATGTCACGGCCACCGGCCCGACCGGAGGTGGATACGTCACGGTCTACCCGGATCAGACCACGATGCCGACAGCATCGAACCTGAATTACTCACCCGGTGAGACCGTCCCGAACATGGTCGTCGTCAAGGTCGGTGCAAACGGCAAGGTCGACCTGCACAACACCTCGTCAGGCACAGTCCAGCTCATCGCGGACGTCGCAGGGTACTACTCCACCTCGGGCGGAGAGGCGTTCGTGCCGACCGACCCGACGCGCCTGCTGGACACCCGAACCGGAACCGGCCAAGAAGCTGTCGCTGGCATGCCGGCGGCGCCGAACAGCGACGTGAGGTGGTGGGTGGACGACGAGGTCCGCGACGAGACCGCGCTGGTACTGAACGTGACGGTCACGAACCCGAAGGCGGGCGGTTACATCACGGCGTACCCGTCGGGCGCCACGCGGCCCACGGCCTCGAACCTGAACTTCTCCGCAGGCGAAACCGTGCCGAACATGGTCATGGTCAGCGCCGCACCTGGCTCCGCCTCTCTGTTCAACGGGAGCGCGGGCACAACCGATCTGATTGCGGACATGTTCGGGTACTTCAGCTGATCGGATCTGCCGCGCTGTAGCAAAAACTGTGGCCCTGCACCGGTTTCGGCGCAGGGCCACAGTTGTATTCGGGCTCGGACCCTTGGCTCGCAATTAGCCGGAGAACTGCGCCGACTTGGTGGCGTAGAACTCAAGACAGGCCTCGTACTCGGGCAGCACGCCGGCCGCACGCATGTCGGCGAGCGACGGGGCGGCCGCATCACGGGCGGACAGCTGCGGGGTCTCGGTCGGCCACTCGATCGCGAGCTCAGGGTCGAGCGGGTGGATCGAGAACTCTCGCTCGGGATCGAACGTCGCCGAGCAGCCGTAGACCAGCGTCGCGTCATCGGTCAGCGCGCAGAAGCCGTGGCCGAGGCCCTCGGCGATGTACACGGCGCGCCGCTCCTCATCGTCCAGGCGGACGAATTCCCAGCGGCCGAAGGTCGGCGAGCCGAGGCGGATGTCCACGATCAGGTCGAGCACCGCGCCGCGCACACAGGTGACGTACTTGGCCTGGCTCGGCGGCACCTGCGCGAAGTGGATGCCGCGCACCACGTCCTTCGCGGAGATCGACATGTTGCCCTGGGCCAGGTCGAGCGGGTGGCCGACCGCCTCGGCGAGCTTGTCGTAGCGGTACCACTCCATGAACAGGCCGCGCGGATCGCCGTGCTGCTGCGGCAGGATCTCCCAGGCTCCGGGGACGGACAGCGGTGTGATCTTCATGCGGACCTCTGGCGTTCGGCTCTGATTCTGGGCTGACTCTGACTGGGGGCGGCGCTGGGTTCGGGCTGATTCCGGCCGGTTCCGGCCGGGTTCGGCTCGCCGTTTTCGCCGTCGCGTCGCACCCTACCCGGTGGTTGTTCCCTCGTGTGGCGGCCTATCGTGTGATCATGCCTCAGACGCCATACCAGCTACCCGGCAAACCGGTCTCCGAGACGCGGGTCTCGCTTAGCCGCGTCATGACCCAGCTCGACGTCAATCTGCTGGGCAATGTGCACGGCGGGGTGATGATGAAGCTGGTCGACGACGTCGCCGGGCTGGTGGCTACCCGGCACTCCGGCGGACCGGCGGTCACCGCGTTCGTCGACGAGATGGCGTTCCTCAACCCGGTGCACGTCGGCGACCTGCTGCACACGCACGCGCAGGTGAACTGGACCGGCAACACCTCGATGGAGATCGGCGTGCGCGTCGAGGCGGAGCGCTGGGATGAGGCCGGTGCCCAGGCGGCGCACGTCGCCAGCGCCTACCTGGTCTTCGTCGCGATCGACGCGGACGGCAAGCCGCGCCCGACTCCGCCGCTGCTGCTGGAAACGCACGAGGAGGAGCGGCGCAACCACGAGGCCGGCATCCGGCGCACGCACCGGCTCGCCCGGCGCGCCGCGATCCTCGCCTCCCGCGAGGCACCCTGAGCCGCATCGCCGCGGACTGGATCGCCGCCGACCGGATCGCCTGAGCGCAAGCAGGCGCTGATCACGCGGTCCGAACCGGCGATCGAGCTTCGGTAGAGTGCAGGCCCAATGAACGCCAACGCGACGATAGAACCGGAGCCTGCCCGTCAGGCGCCCGTCTCACCAGGCCGCACCTGGCCCTCGGTCTCCGTGATCATGGTGGTACTCAACGAGGAACGTCACCTCGCCTCGGCAGTACGGCACATCCTCGGGCAGAACTATCCCGGCGAGCTCGAAATCCTCATCGCGCTCGGCCCGTCTCGGGACCGCACCGACCAGATCGCCGCCGAACTCTCCGCGGCTGAGCCGCGCGTGCGCACCGTGCCGAATCCGACCGGCCGCACCCCGAGCGGGCTTAACGCCGCCATCGCCGCCTCACGCAACGAGATCGTCGTGCGCGTAGACGGGCACGGTCTGCTGACTCCCGGCTATATCGAGACCGCGGTCCGGCTGCTGGAGGAGACCGGCGCGCAGAACGTCGGCGGCGTCATGCACGCCGAGGGGGAGACGTCATTCGAGCGCGCCGTCGCGCTGGCGATGACCTCGAAGCTGGGGGTGGGCAACGCGAAATTCCACACCGGCGGCGAGGCCGGACCCGCGGACACGGTGTACCTCGGCGTGTTCCGCCGCGCGGTCCTCGACAAGCTCGGCGGCTATCACGAGGCGTTCATCCGCGCGCAGGACTGGGAACTGAATCACCGGCTGCGGCAGAGCGGCGGACTGGTCTACTTCTCGCCCGAGATGCGCGTCACGTACCGTCCTCGCCCGAATCTCCGGGCTCTGGCGGACCAGTACCGGCAGTATGGCCGCTGGCGCCGCGTTGTTATGCGTACGCATGAGGGCACTGCGAGCGTGCGGTACCTCGCCCCGCCGATCGCACTCATCGCCGTCGCGCTGGGTACCTTGCTCGGCATCGCGGGTCTCGCCGCAGGCTTGCCCGTCCTGGCCATCGGTTTCGCAGCGCCGGTCGGCTACGCGCTGCTGATCACGCTCGGCGCGCTCCTCGAATCGCGCGGCCAGGTAGGCCCGGTGCGCGCGCGGCTGCCGCTTGTGCTCGCGACGATGCACCTCACCTGGGGCTGGGGCTTCTTGACTTCGCCGCGTTCGCTGTACGAATCGACGCGGCGTTAGCAGTCGGCCGCGCTCAGTTGCCGTAGGTGAGATCGGAGCACGGGTCCGAATCCGCGCGGCGGATGTTGTCGGTGATGCCGCTCGGAATCGGGATCGGTGTGCCCGAGCCGGACACAGCGGTCGGCGTGGGCGACGTGGAGCTGCTGCCGCTCAACGACTCCAACTGCATCCGCTCGCTCGCCGCGCTCGGACCCGGAGTCGCAGAAACCGATGGCACCGCTCCTGATGTGCCTGAGCCGCTGCTCGTTCCGGTCGCTGCGGTCGCGCCGGAGGCGTCCTGGCCCTCCAAGGTCCGGTCCGCGCGTAGCAGCGACCACAGCACGTCGGTGTCCGGCTGGATCAAGTCAACGCGCGACCCGTCGTAGCGCCAGGGCGTCGTAACGAACTCCAGGTTGTACAGCGGCACCGATTTCAGCTCTGCTCCCAGCGATACCAGGGCGCTGACTGAGTCGAGCGTGCTGTCGACGGTCAGCGATTTCGTCGCCGAGTCCGCGAGCTGATACAGCCGGACCGGGTTCTCCAGCGTCCCGGTGCTCAGCATCTTCTTCATCAACGCGGACAGGAACGCCTGCTGGCGCTTCATCCGGCCGATGTCGCTGTTGTCGCCGAAACCCTCTCGGGCCCGCACGTACTCAACCGCCGCTTGCCCGGAAAGGGTCTGCATCCCCGCATTCAAGGTGACGCCGTACTCGTGCTCCAGGTAGGGGCTGTCCACGGTCGGCACGCACACCGGCACCCCGCCGACCGCGCTGCTCATCGCGGCGAAACCGGAGAAGTCGATCACCATCGTGTGGTCGACGCGGACACCGGTCATCGCCTCGACCGTGTTCTGCGTGCAGATCGGGTTGCCCGCGGCCAGATTCCCCTCGGAGAACGCGGAGTTGAACATCACATCGTTCTGCGCGGGTATCCAGCTACCGCCGGCGTAACACGCCGGGATGTTCACTAGGGCATCGCGCGGTATAGACACACCGACTGCGTGCTTACGGTCTCCGGAGACGTGCAGCAGGATCGTCGTATCGGATCGCGCGCCCTGCACGGCGAAGCCACCGCCGAGCGATTCATTGCCGCCGGCCCGTGTATCCGAGCCGATCAGCAGCAGGTTCATCGGGGCCTGCGCGGCCGGGGCGCCGGGAGCGGTGGTGGCCGGGGTCGCCACCGGCGGCCTGCTCTTGGACACGCCTACGTCACTGAACGTCTTGATGTTGCCGTTCAGGTGCAGGTAGATGTACCCGAGCGCGCCGCTGATCGTGATGGCGAGCGCCGAAGCCACCACGACCGCCACTCGCAGCTCGCGCAACCGTCGCCGTCCCAGCGCTGCCATTGCCCCACCCCTCTAGACCAGCCGGTGCGCAATGAGAGACCACCGGGCCTACCGCCTGGTTGCGCGCTTAGCATGAATTTTCGCTGTGACTTTCGAAGGCTGCTACCTTTCGGCGGTTGTGGATGCCGAAGTGTTAACCGGTGAGCGTCGTCCGGAAAGATCGCTCAGCCCAGCGTGAACCGGCCGCTGACCCGTTCCATCTCGGCGATCCGGTCCAGCCGTTCCGGCGATGCCCCGTGCACGAGAACGATGGAAGCGCCACTTAGCAGCGGCCCGAACAGCCAGTCCAGCACCTGCTCTCCGGCGAACTGGTCTTCGCGGGCTTCCACGAGAACCCGCGTCGGGGCTTGGACCGTCGCGGGGACGGCGGCTCGCTCGATCAGCTCGCCGTGCGTCACCGTCTCGCCGTTCAACACCAGCGCGTCCATGTCCGGCCGCGGCGGATTGAACGAGACGAAGCGGTCGGCGAACGCGCGTACCTCCGCCGAATAGTCGCGGAAGCCGTCCGGTACGACGTCGAACGGCCGTCCGAGCGGCAGCAGCGAGAGAGCCAATCGCTCGCCGGAGCACTCGCGCGCCGCCGCCAGCGCTGACTCATCCGGCCCGGCGACCACCGTGTGTGCCGACTTCGCCTCGCCCCACGGATCGACCACCGCTCCCGCGAACAGCGGGGCCACCAGCCACACCGCGGTCAGCCAGTGCGGCCGAGCGCTCACCACGATCCGGTCGCCCGGCCCGGCCAGCAGATCGTCCTGCACCAGGTTCGCCGTCTTGGACAACCAGTTGCCGAACGTTGCGTACGACAGTTCGACGCGCTCACCGGTCGTGTCATCGTGATAAGTCAGGAACGGCTGCGCGGCCTTCGCCGCGATAAGGCGTTGCCACACCGACGCAACGTCTCGTGCACCCGCGAGTCCGCGCTGGTCGCCACCGGAAGAGGGAATAGTCACGGAGTGAGCCTACGCACCCTGGCGCTCGCCCGAATCGTCCGGCGACGTGCCGCCGGCCCCGCCCCGCCGAAGCTTCGCTGCCCCTCCCTCTAGGCTGTAAGCCCGTGACCCAGTCAGCAGCGCGAGCCTCCTCCGCCCTGCCCGCTGCGATCCGCCGGCCGATACCGCGGCTCGCCCGGGCGGGCGCCGCGCTGCACACATTCGTGGCCAGGGGGCATCTGTGGGGCGTCGCCGCAGTCACCGCGGCCACCGCGCTTTTGCAAGGCGCCTTCGAGGTGCAGCAGTACCACCGGTTCCGGCTCGGCGCCTACGACCTGGTCATCTTCGACCAGGCCATCCGCAACTACGCGCACGGCCACCCGCCGGTCTCCATGTTCAAGAACGTGCACGACGCCGCGCAGGTCGCCCCGGACTACACCCAGCCGTTCTCCATCCTCGGCGACCACTTCTCGCCGATCCTGGCGCTGCTGGCCCCGCTGTACTGGATCTGGAACAACCCGCAGGTGCTGCTGCTCGCGCAGGCCGTGCTGTTCGCGCTCGCGGTGCCGAGCGTGTGGGCCTTCAGCCGCCGCGCGCTGCTGCGTATCGCGCCGCCGCGGTCGGCCGCCGTCGGCGCGTACCTCGTCTCCGCGACCTTCGGGCTCTGCTGGCCGCTGCAGGAGGCGACCCAGGCCGGTTTTCACGAGGTCGCGTTCTTCGTGCCGCTCAGTGCGCTGATGATCGAGCGGTATCAGGCCAGGAAGCTCGGCCACGCGGTCGCGTGCGCCGTGGCGTTGCTCTTCGTCAAGGAGGACATGGGCTACGTGGTGGCCGCGTTCGGGCTGCTGCTGCTCGTCACCCGGCGCATTAACGGCGATCCGTTGGACCGTGCCGAACGCCGCCGCTACCGGATCATCGGCGCTTGCCTCGGCGTCGGCGGCGTCGCCTTCGCGATGGCCGTGCTTCACCTGTGGATCCCGGCCTTCGGCGGCCGCGTTGGCTTCTATTGGTATTACGGTCAGCTCGGCCCGGACATGCTCGGCGCGCTCAAGACCGTGGTCACCGACCCCGGGACCGCCTATCAGGTGGCGACCCAGCCCGAGGTGAAGATCAACACTCTGTACTTCTTGTTCTGGCCGTACCTTTACCTCAGCCTCGCCTCGCCGCTCTGCCTGCTCGCGGTGCCGCTGCTCGCCGAGCGGCTGTTCTCCGACAAACCCGAGCACTGGACCCTCGACCAGCACTACAACGCTTTCCTCGCCGCGATCCTGATCATGGCGGCGGTCGACGGATTGATCCGGGTCGTGCGCGGGCTATCGCGCGTCCGGCCGCTGCGCCGTCTGGGCAGCATGCCCCGCTTCGGGCTTCTTGTCGGCGCGCGCCCATGGGCGGCTGTCGCCTGGCCCGCACTCATCCTGCTATTCGCGGTAGTGATTACGCACACGTTCCCGATCCGTAGCGTGGTCAACGCGGATCAATGGACCGCGGACAGCCTCACGACGGCCGAAGCCGCGGCAACCGCGGTGATCCCGAGCGGCGTCTGCGTTGAAGCTGACGACGACATCGCCACGCATTTGAGCAGCCGGGATCAGGTGATTCTGCTCGATCAAGTGCCGCGCGGCTGTCCGTGGGTGGTGTTGCAGACGGCCGAGCCGTCATATCCGCTCAATGACATCCTGTCGGCGGTCAGGCGTGGCGATTGGCTGCGCGAGAACGGCTATCAGCTTGTGTTCGACCAGGCGAAGGTCTATGTGTATCACCAAGGGCCTGCGTCTATCACCCAGAGTCACGGCACGGCTGCGTCTATCGAAAAGCTCGGACAGGAGAACGGGAACAGTGGCTGAAGCGATCCTCCTCGTTGGTGGCAAGGGGACCCGGCTACGGCCGCTGACCGTGAACACACCCAAGCCGATGCTTGAGGTAGCCGGGGTGCCGTTCCTCAGCCACCAACTGGTCCGGGCCAAGGCCGCCGGGATCGACCGGATCGTGTTCGCCACCGCGTACCGGCCCGAGGTGTTCGAGGCGTACTTCGGCGACGGCTCCGCCTTCGGGCTCGAACTCGACTACGTCACCGAGACCGAGCCGATGGGCACCGGCGGCGCGATCCGCAACGTCGCCGACCGGCTGCGCAGCGCGCCCGAAGATCCGGTGCTCATCTTCAACGGCGACATCCTCTCCGGCGTCGACCTCGTCGCGCTAGTCGACGCGCACCGCGCCCGGCAGGCCGATGTGACGCTGCATCTGACGTGCGTCGCCCGCGAGAAGCTGAGCGCGTTCGGCCTGGTGCCGACGGACTCGGACGGCTGGGTGACCGCGTTCCGGGAGAAGCCGCAGCGCGCCGAGGACATCGTCACCGATCAGATCAACGCCGGCTGCTACGTCTTCCGCCGCTCGATCATCGACGCGATCCCGGCCGACCGCCCCGTCTCGGTCGAGCGCGAGACCTTCCCCGGTCTGCTCGCGGCGGACGCGAAGGTGCTCGGCGTAGTCGAGCAGTCCTACTGGCGGGACCTCGGCACGCCGGAGGCGTTCGTGCACGGCTCGGCCGACCTGGTGCTCGGCGCGATCGACTCCGCCGCGATCCCGGCCACGACGCGCGCCGATCTGGCCGACGCGCTCGTGCTTCCGGGCGCGCGCCTCGACGCCGACGCGAAGGTCGGCGGCGGTAGCACCATCGGCGCTCAGGCCCGCATCGCCTCCGGCGCCGAGGTCACCGGCTCGGTCGTCGGCGAGGGTGCGAACATCGAGGCCGGGGCCGTGGTGCGTGACTCGATTGTCGGGCGCGGGGCGCGGGTCGGTGCGGGTACCGTGCTCGACGGGGTCGTGATCGGCGACGGCGCGCAGTTGGGTGCCCGCAACGAACTGCGCGGCGGCGCTCGAGTCTGGTGCGATGCGGTCATCGGCGATGGAGCAGTACGCTTCTCCGCCGATGAGTCCTGAGCCCGACCAGGAAACAAAGCCCTCGCTCGCGGTCCCGCAGCCAAGGCAGGAGACGCCGGATCCGCGGGCGATGCCGGACGCCGTGACCACAGTGCTCTGCGACGTCGATCTTCCGCTCTCCCTTGGCGTGCTGCGCCGGGGACCTGGGGACCCGACGTACCACATGGCAGCTGACGGAGCGATCTGGCGCGCCTGTCTAACGCCGCACGGCCCTGGCTCGGTCCGCGTCCGGCGCACCGGCGACCAAGTGGAGATCGCGGCCTGGGGCGAGGGTGCGCACTGGCTGGTGGATCAGGGCCCTGGGATGATCGGCGCCGGTGACGACCTCGGCGAGTTCGCGGGTTTGGTCGCCGGCCATCCGCTGCTTGCCGAGGCCCACCGACGGCTGGCGCGGCTGCGCCTGATCCGCACCGGGCTGGTCGTGCAGTCGTTGATTCCGGCCATCTTGGAGCAGCGGGTGACCACCAAGGAGGCGTTCCGGGCCTGGCGCCGCATCGTGGAACGACACGGTACGCCGGCCCCGGGCCCAGCGCCGCAGGAACTGCGCGTCCCGCCGCCGCCCGAAGTCTGGGCACGTATCCCGTCCTGGGAGTGGCATAGGCACGGTGTCGACGGACAACGATCGTCGACGATCATGCGCGCCGTGCGCGTCGCGAGTGGACTTGAACGCACCGGCGCGATGAGTGGCGACGAAGCGGTACGACGCCTCTGCACGATTCCGGGCATCGGGATCTGGACCGCGGCTGAGACGACCCAGCGTTCGCACGGGCACTCTGACGCGCTGTCAGTCGGCGACCTGCACCTCTCGAAGCACATCGGCTACGCGCTGACCGGCGAACGCGACGCCGGCGACGCGCGCATGATCGAGCTGCTCGAACCCTTCCGGCCACATCGTTACCGTGCCGCGCGGCTGATCCTGCTCACCGGCCCCGGCCAGCCGCGTCGCACGCCGCGCGCCGCCATTCAAGACCACCGCTGGCACTGACGGCGAGCCCTGAGCGCGGCTGTCTCACCTGACGATCGGTCAGACAGCCGTCACCTAGTAACCAAAAAATCATCCGGAGAGCGCGGTGGCCGATCGCGCGGCGGTTCGGCAGGATGCCCGACCGCGACGGCGCCCATCGGATCCCAGGTTTCCGGCAGGTCGAGCACGGACCGCACCACCTCGCGGCAGAACATGGTCGAGGACACCCAGGCTGAGCCCAGCCCCTCCGCCGCGAGTGCGATCAGCAGATTCTCCACGCCCGCCCCGGTCGCGACTAGGAACATCTCGCGCTCAGCCGCATTGCGCCGCGTGTCCGGGTAGGTATGCGAACCCTCCATCTCCAGACACGGCACAACCAGCACCGGCGCAGCCCGCAGCACATCGCCGCGCCGCACCCGCTTCGCGATCGACTGCTCGCTGAAGCCATCGCCGCGCAGATCCTGCACCCAGGCCGCGAGCATCGCATCGAGCAGCGCCTTGCGCGCGCCCTCTGAGCGCACCTCGACGAAACGCCACGGTGTCGTGTGATGCGGCGCCGGTGCGGTGATCGCAGCCGCGACTGCTCGCCGGATCGCGTCAGGGGACACATCGGCGTCGGTGAAGGCCCGGATCGTGCGCCGATGCGCTACCGCAGACGCCCGCGCCTCCGCCGTCCCGAGCGAGAAAAGGTCCTCTTCGGCCGGACGCAGCAGCACGCGGGCGCCAGATCCGGGCTCGTCGCTGACCAGATCTCCGAAGCCGCGCACGACCGCGACCGGCACTGCGCCGAGTTTGCCTTTGACCAACTCGCCGGCCGAGGCCAACTCGTCGGCGAGTGCGGTAACTGTTACCGCGAGCGGATTGCCGTGACTGTCCTGGCGACCTCTAAGGTCCTCGATCGGCTCGACGTAGGCTGCGCCAATCGCCTGATCCACAAGACCGTTGCGCCACACTCGCCCGAACGTGTCCGAGACGATGACGCCCACGGACACGCCCAGCTGCGTACGCACTCCATCCGCGATCTCACGCGCCGAACGATCCGGATCCTCCGGCAGGAGGAGCACCGTGCCTTTCGCCGTGTTCGACGCGTCAACGCCAGCGGCCGCCATCACCAGCCCTTGCCGGTTCTCGACAATCCGCAGCGGCCCGCGTCTCGCGACAACGCGCACCGTCTCCGCGTCGATCGCCGCCTCACGGTCGGCCGCCGCGACGATGCGCCCCTCTGCCTTGGAGACGATCTTCGAGGTCACCACGAGGATGTCGCCTTCTTGCAGGCCGCCGGCCTCGGCCGCCGCCGTCGCGATCAAGGCGGCCAGGTCCGTCCCCGGCTCAACCTCGGGCAGCCCGGCGAGCCCGAAAACCGAGTAGCCGGCCGGTACCTGACGCTCCGTCATGATCGCGACTCCGCTGCCAGATCCAGCGCGGCCTGCGCCATGGCTGCCGTCGCGTCGACATCCCGCATCAGCAGCGGCACCGCCCGGCAGCTGATCCCGGCCGCCTCGATCCGCTCCGCCTGCTTCGCGTCACTCTCGTCGATCAGCCAGCCGTCCAGCAGGTCCGGACCGTAGTACTCGGCGACCGCTGCCGCGCTGGTCTCCGCGACGCCCACCGCCGCGAGCACCTTGTCCGCCATTCCGCGCACCGGAGCCGATCCGATGATCGGAGAAAGGCCGACCACGGGAGCAGCAGTCGCGGCCAGCGCCTCGCGGATGCCCGGCACCGCAAGCACCGCCCCGATCGACACCACCGGATTCGACGGCGGGAACAGCACCACGTCCGCTTCCGCGATCGCCTCCAGCACCCCCGGGGTCGGCTGCGCCTTCTCCGCGCCTACGAAGACAATCGACTCCGCGTCCGGAGCGTGCATCCGTACCCAGTACTCCTGGAAGTGCACGGCCTGCCGCTTGCCTTCCTCGTCGCGCAGCACGACATGCGTCTCGGCGCGATCGTCCGTGGCAGGCAGTAACCGAACGCCAGGCTTCCAGCGCGCGCACAGCGCCTCGGTTACCGCAGAAAGCGGATATCCGGCGTCGAGCATCTGAGTGCGCACCAGATGCGTCGCGATATCGCGGTCGCCGAGCGTGAACCAATCCGGCCCGACCCCGTACTCGGCCAGCTCGTCCGCGACCGAGAACGTCTCGCCAGCGCGCCCCCAGCCCTGGCCCTCGTGGATCCCGCCGCCAAGGGTGTACATCACTGTGTCAAGGTCCGGGCATACCCGCAGCCCATGCAGGGTGATGTCGTCCCCGACGTTCCCGATCACGGTGACGTTCGCGTCCGGCGCCGCCGCGAGCAGCCCGCGCAGGAAGCGCGCGCCGCCGACCCCACCGGCCAGAGCGGTGATCTTCATACCTGTGCTAGTCACGTCTGTGCTTGTCACAAAGGGAGCCTATCCGGACCGGCCCTTGTGCACGTTTCGCCTGGATCAGCGGCAAACGCCGCAGGCGCGAGTCTCCTGAGTCCTAGACGAGCACCTCGACGGCCAACGCGCCATCCCCAGCGAGATCGGCGAGCGTCAACGCATGACCGGCTGGTACCAGCCGTACCGCACCCGGCTGCAGCGGCGGCCGCTCTGAGCCGCGCTGCGCAAGCGAGCCCCGCACGAGGCTGACTGCCCGTGGCGTGCTCGACGGCGTCAGGTGCAGAACGCCGCCCTTATCGACAGAGTGGATGATGCCCCGGGCGCCCAAAGGCAGCGAGTCGATGTGCTCACGGACATCAGCGGCCGCGAGACTCGCGAACGCCAACGCGGCCCTGGTCAACGTCGCGGCAGTCGGCGGCACCGGCCGGCTCGACACGCGCAGCAGCAGTTCGGGATGGATCTGCGCATCGCTGAGCACGGCCGCGACGTCCGGCGGGATCTGTGCGGCCTGTGGCTGGAGGGCCGTGAGAGGCATGGCGGGCGAAATCCTGTCCTGTGTGCTGTCTTCGCTGTGGACACCGGTTGGGAAAAACCGCGGTGACACGGACCGTGATCACGGAAGGGGAGACCCGGGCGGAGAAGGGCCGGGCTCGGCGAATGCTGACTGCGGGCTGCCCGGATCAGGCCGGGCGGCAAAGGGTCAGCTACAGCAACAGCGACAACAACAGAGCGCGCCGCCGACACGGTGCGACTCGGCGGAGAATCCGACCGAAATCGCCCGCTTGGCGAAAATACCGGCACGCGCTGACATGATGCGGAAAGGCTACCGCACATCGACGGGGTGTTGGGAACTGCGCGCCGCTAAGTTCGAAGAGAGGCTATTCACCCTCGCGTGTGATTACGACTGCCCGAAAGGGCGAAGTCTCTTCCAGGCAAGGCTGGATCCGCAGCTCCGGGCCATCGAAGGCGATGCACGTCGGGTGGGTCGCGATGCTGGCGGAGAGCATCATCGAACACTGCTCTCTACGAGTGAATCAACCCGCCGCTAGCAGATCGCGGCTTGACGGGCCGGGAATGACGCGCGTGTAATTTCAAGCAGGTCGCCCAGGGTTCCTGACGAGAGGTCAGTGATCTCAAGTCGATCGCGCACGTGCCGGGAACAAGAGACGGGAGACGTACCGATGGACGAGGTCTTCCCGCTGCTCGGTGGCTTCGAGGAGGAGCTGACCTGGCAGGAGCGGGCGCTGTGCGCGCAGACCGATCCCGAATCCTTCTTCCCGGAGAAGGGCGGCTCGACCCGCGAGGCCAAACGGGTCTGCCTGGTCTGCGAGGTGAAGGCCGAATGCCTCGAGTACGCCGTGGCCCACGACGAACGCTTCGGCATCTGGGGCGGCCTGTCCGAGCGCGAGCGGCGCAAGCTCAAGCGCAAGAGCGCCTGATCTAACGGCTCGCAGATCAACCTCTGACGGCTCTTCACGCCCGCGGTCCCGTCGTTCGTAACATCTGCGCACCCTCTAAATCAGCACGGCGCTGCCCGCCGCGGGTCGAGATCCCGACGATCCGGATTCGCTTACGCCGGTTCAAAACCGGACAAAGCCGGACGACTTCCCGGCAACCTCCCCGGCGCTCTTCCGCGTCG
>Ga0134126_10006552_pt1 | contig 14589 bp, 12 predicted proteins | sample KB31752_FD_96881 | JGI IMG/M metagenome (GOLD analysis project Ga0134126, IMG submission 96881) | Terrestrial soil microbial communities with excess Nitrogen fertilizer from Kellogg Biological Station, Michigan, USA - KB3-175-2 | ecosystem: Environmental > Terrestrial > Soil > Unclassified ... | reverse complement strand
GGGTCATTGCTCGAGCCTGAGACGAAGATTTTTCACTGCCGGTGGTCGAAGAATTATTACGAGCCTTGCCGCGCTGACCTGATCGGGATGTTCCCTCCTGGCACCCGCGATGTGCTTTCCATTGGGTGCGGCTGGGGGGAGACGGAAGCGGAGCTCGGGAGAAAGGGAATCAGAGTGACCGCGATAGCTCTCGATTCCGTTATCGCCGCCTGCGCGGAGTCCCGTGGAGTTAGAGTCGTGTATGGCAATCTTGAGAACGCGATGGCACAGCTTCGCGGCCGGCGGTTTGATGGGGTGCTGATATCAGGCGTTCTCCACCTACTGGAAGACCCGATTAAGGCGCTCAGATATGCGAGCTCACTTCTTGCTGAAGGCGGCGTTTTAGTGGCGACCATTCCGACATTTTATCGCCTTCCGTTTCTGTGGTCATGGCTACGGCATCCGTCACGCTACCAAGGATGGCGAAACTTTCAAGACTCTGGCATACATCCGATTGGCAGACGGCAGGTGAAGACATGGTTTCGCAATGCCGGGCTTCCGCTCGAGCGAATTTGGTACACCACTCCTCGGCGTTGGAAGGCGCTGGTCGCATCATCAGGCGGATTGGCAGCGGCATTCTTCTCTTCTGAATATACGTGTTTCGGGCGGCGAGCCGTCAGCGCAGTACGGGCGGCAGATTTGGGTCTGACGCAGCATTCTGAAGTTGAACCTGAGATGACTTTCGTTTCTGATCGGAGCTCAAACCGATGAAAGTGTCCGCTGTCATACCGGCTTTTAACCGGCGCACTTATATCGTCCGTGCGATTGATAGCGTGATGCGCCAGACTGTTCCAGTCGATGAGGTTCTTGTGATCGATGACGGGTCCATTGACGGCACCGCCGAAGTCGTCGAGAGCCACTACGGCGACACGGTTAGGGTGATACGACAGCCGAATAGTGGTCCAGGACCAGCGCGTCGCCGCGGCATACTAGAGGCGCGCGGGGAATGGATCGCTTTCCTAGACAGCGATGACGAGTGGACCCCCGGCAGAAACTGCGAACTGCTTCAGGCAGCAGAGCGCGTGCCGGTCGATGTCGCCTGGATATTCGGGGATTTGCGAATTGTGACCGATGATGAGGAGGTCCCGTCGTTCTTCGAAAAGTACGGCTTAGCACTGAAAGACTGTCCGCAAGTAATTTCAGATTCGCTCAGTGTTCAGTACCCGACGTTACTACCATATCTACAAGCCAGTTTTATACGTCGGGATGTATTGCTTGAGCTCAACTGCTTCACAGAAGGTCTGCGCAGTGAAGACGATGTTCTCGCCGCGTTCCAGGTTGGTTGCCGGTACAAATTCGCTGCGATTCCGCGTGCCGTGGTGAAGTACTACCGCACATCGGATCTTGTATCGAGCTCAGTCGCCGTCAGCGGGATTGCGCGTCCCGATACTTATCGCGCCAGGATGAAGGCGTTCGCGACGGTGATCAAGTCTGGAAGAAGGCGGCCGTGGAATTCGGAGTACGCTTCCGCGGTACGCGGATTGTGCAAGTCGCTTGACAACAAAGAGCCATCGCCGAGAAAGCTAGCTTTCGAGCAATTTCGGTATGGAGGGTCTGGTTTCAAGGGTATCGCATTCGTGTGCTTCGCCTTGGCTGGGCGGCCGGGTATCCAATTGTGGAATGCCATTGCGGCATCCTGGAGGCGACTCTCGGCGTTGGGCTCAAGCAAACGGACGTTCGAAGTTCGGCCCTCGCCGCCACTTCGAGGTACTTAGTGAGCGTTGCTACCGATAGCGGCAGATGACCACCAGCAGGCGGAGGATTCCTTCCCAGCCCAGATCGAGCGGCAATAGACGGAAGAAAGTGCGATCCGTCTCCGTAGACGGAATACAGGCTCGCTGTTTTGCGAAGCGTAGACCCACCGCAAGTTGGCGGTCTTCCCGCCGAGGCGAGGACCAGCCAAAGGAACCGACCCCGCCGCTTGTCTTCGAAGATCAACAAATTCTGCGCGTTCTTGCAAAACAGGAGGAACCTGCGTTTTGAGATCTTCAGCGACGGCGAGCGGCGCTGCGGCAATTTCTTGAGCGGCCTTACAACAAGCGCAGCCACCGATGTGCCCAGAGCGGCTATGACCCTGTCGACGAGAAGCCTTGGAACTCTAGATGTAGATCGTCTCCATCTGGAGTGTGACGCCAGATTTTGCAACAGGAAAGGCTGATTAGCCAAGTCATGCACATTCTCCATGTAGTTGGCGCAAGGCCGAATTTTATGAAGGCGGCGCCCGTCATCTCGGCTCTCAATCAACGACCGAGTGTCACCCAAACTTTGGTTCACACAGGTCAGCACTACGACAAGAACATGTCGGATGTGTTTTTCGAACAACTTGGGATCCCTGCGCCGGACGTAAACTTGGAAGTCGGATCGGGTACACACGCGCAGCTGACTGCGGAGGTCATGAGCCGCTTCGAGCCTGTGGCAATTGAGAAGAAGCCCGATATCGTACTGGTTTATGGAGATGTGAACTCTACGATGGCGGCCGCCGTTGTATGCTCCAAACTTTCGATACCTGTCGGGCACGTAGAGGCGGGACTGCGCTCTTTCGATCGAACCATGCCTGAGGAGATTAATCGCCTGATTACCGATCAGCTGGCAGACTGGCTGTTTACTCCCTCGGAAGACGGTGATCGCAATCTCTGCCGTGAGGGCATTAGTCCGGACAAGATCCATCGTGTCGGAAATGTAATGATCGACTCACTTGTGCGGCTTCTGCCGATCGCAATGAACTGCAAGGCCAATGGACTTCCGCGGCACTATGCACTTGTTACGCTGCACCGACCATCCAATGTCGATGACCCCGCAGTTTTGAAGCGAATCCTCGAGTGCATGGTCGACGTTAGCAGGGAATTGGGCATTATTTTTCCCGTGCATCCTCGCACCCGACAACGGATCCGCGAATTTGGCATAGAGATGACGGGTTTCCAATTCGTAGATCCGATGCCGTATATCGACTTCCTTGCGCTCCAAGCCCGCGCTTCCATGGTCATTACAGATTCCGGAGGCATTCAGGAGGAAACTACATACCTCGGCGTGCCGTGTCTGACGCTACGTCATAACACGGAACGGCCTGTAACTATCGATATTGGAACGAATATTCTTGTCGGCAACGACCCTGTGAAGCTTCGAATCGAGATACTAAAGATACTCGCGGGAAACGCAAAGCAAGGCAAGATTCCGCCATTATGGGACGGCCGTGCGAGCGAGCGAATCGCAGACATCATCGTTTCCGCGTAAGCCTCGTTCAGTTCTGGTTGCATTGTCCGCGCTGGGTGGCTCCGCCGACTCCAACCGATTCGATCGCTGCGCGTGCTCCTACCAATGACTCATCTTTCATGCAATCGCCCGCTCACCCTGGAGCTGCCACGGTGCGGGTCATTTGCTAGCATTTTGCCTTTTTGGATACACTGATTGCCGCCGACAATGAACGACCAACGCTGCACCTATGTTTTCTCGGCCCAAGCCGTTCGGCCTGTATGTCTATGGAAACAAATTGCTTACTACATCTCTGGGGGCTACAACGCCTACTGCGGCCGTGGCTACAAACTTGCTCTGGCTCTATCAGGGCGCGATGTGAGCGTCCGTGTACGGTTTTTGGCTGGGACCCCCAGCCATTGATCAAAGCTTCACCACGTCATAACGTCGGTAGCGGCGCTGGCAGGTATAAGGCGCAGCGGATCGATTGGTTCGGGACGTGAACGTTGCTCCGGCCCAAGTCCTGCTGCATTTCCTTTCCCCCTGCGGACCAACGCTGAGCCATGAGCAACACAGATTTACAGGACAGGAGACACTACATGAAGGTCGCGATCTTGGCCGGTGGCAAGGGGACGCGCCTGGCTGAAGAAACCGAGGTTAAGCCAAAGCCGATGGTTACCATTGGTGGTCGGCCGATTCTTTGGCACATCATGAAGCATTACGCGGGGTACGGTCACAAAGAGTTTTGTATTGCGCTGGGTTACAAGGGTGACGTTATCAAGCGATATATCGTGGATCACACCTCACTTCAGGGCAATCTTACGGTAGATCTGGCCAAAGGCAGCGTAAAGCAGAGCATCAACGGTATGCACGAGTTGGACTGGATGGTTCACCTTGTAGAAACAGGGGAAGAAACTCAGACCGGAGGCCGCATCAAGCGTCTTGCACCCCACATTGGAAATGAAACTTTTATGCTTACCTGGGGCGACGGCGTTTCAAATGTAAACCTGGATAAGCTCACCGAGTTTCACCGGTCCCACGGAAAGCTCGCTACTATCACCGCAGTGCGGCCGCCTGCTCGCTACGGTCGGCTTGACTTGGAAGGCAAGAGAGTGGCGCACTTTGCCGAGAAGCCACAGTTGAGCGAAGGGTGGATCAACGGTGCTTTTTTTGTGCTCGAACCGCAGGTATTTGACTACATTGAAGGCGATGACACCTCTTGGGAAAAAGGACCCCTAGGACGACTCGCACATGAAGGCCAGCTCATGGCGTATCGCCATGACTCATTCTGGCAGTGCATGGATACGTTGCGGGAGAAGGTCATTCTTGAAGAGCTTTGGGCAGCCGGAAACGCACCCTGGAAAACTTGGAGGTAGTATAAATGCGAGTATTGGTTACTGGTCACAACGGATACATCGGCTGTGCATTGGTTCCTATTTTGACCCGCGCGGGGCACGAAGTAGTAGGGCTGGACAGCTTCCTGTTCGAGCACTGTACGCTTGGGCCGGACGTAGAGCCTGTCCCATCGATTCGAAAGGACGTACGAGACATCGAAACCGATGACGTTGAGGGTTTCGACGCCATCATTCACCTGGCGGGTATCTCAAATGATCCGCTCGGCAATTTGAACCCAGAGTGCACCTTCGACGTCAATTACCGCGCTTCAGTTCGGCTTGCGAAAATAGCGAAGAAGGCCGGGGTTGGACGGTTTCTTTTCTCGTCCTCATGCAGCAACTATGGCGCTGCCGGCGCCGATTCGATTCTCACCGAACAGGCTGCATTCAATCCGGTGACACCGTATGGGGAATCGAAAGTGCTAGTGGAGAGAGAAGTCTCGCAGCTCGCCGACGACCGTTTCACTCCTGTGTTCTTGCGTAACGCGACAGCGTACGGTTTCTCCGCGCGCCTTCGGGGCGACCTTGTGCTGAACAATCTTGTTGGATGGGCTTATATCACGGGAATGGTGCGGCTGAAGAGCGACGGGACGCCGTGGCGTCCAATCGTTCACATCGAAGATATCTCGGAAGGTTTCCTGGCGCTATTGGAAGCCCCGAAGGACCGGGTCCACAATCAGGCGTTTAACGTAGGCCGGACCGAAGAGAATTATCAGATGCGCGACTTGGCCAATATCGTCATGGAGACCGTACCTGGCAGCCAGGTAACCTTTGCCGAAGGGGCGGGGCCCGATAAGAGGTGTTACCGTGTAAACTGCGATAAAATCCATAATACGATCCCTGCCTTCAAACCACGCTGGACGGCGCGCGAAGGTGCCCGCCAGCTTTATGAGGCTTACAAGACCTTCGGACTGACGCTCGCTGATTTTGAGGGTGCGAGGTATATGAGGATCATGCATGTAGCGAGCCTACAAACAGAAGGCAAGCTCGATTCGAATCTGCGGTGGGTCCTGGCTCCGATCGCCGCTTCCGCGCAATAGCGCCGGCGCTGTTCGATCCGAGGGTCGTTTAGCTTTCAAACGAAGATGACGAACACACAAGAGAACACATGCAACAGCTGCTTCTCCAAGAACGTGACGATTTTCCATCGCTTGGAAGATCTTCCAGTCAACAGTTGTTTATTGTTTGACAATCAAAACGACGCGAAAAACTATCCTCGCGGCAATCTTGAGCTCGGCTTTTGCCGCGATTGCGGGTTCATTGGCAACCTTCGTTTCAACTCACAGTTGGCCCGCTATACCGAGGGTTATGAGGAGCAACAGTCGTTTTCACCACGTTTCAATGCATTCGCAAAGTCTCTGGTCACTAAGCTGATCGATCGCCATAACCTTCACAACAAAACCATCGTCGAGATCGGCTGTGGCAAGGGCGACTTTCTTATTATGCTATGTGACCTTGGGCGAAATCGTGGAGTGGGTATTGATCCAACCTATGTTCCCGGCCGTCACGACGAAGCGGCTTTGAAAAACGTTTCCTTCATTCGGGACTTCTACTCCGAAAAATACTCAAATTACACCGGCGACATGGTGTGTAGCCGCCACGCGCTCGAGCATATTTCGGATACGGGCGCATTCATGGAAACCGTCCGGCGGGCGATTGGCGACAAAACGAACACGCTTGTATTTTTTGAATTGCCTGACGTGGAGCGCGTTCTCCACGAATGCGCGTTCTGGGATATTTACTACGAACACTGCTCATATTTCACGCTCGGTTCCCTAGCGCGCTTGTTCCGTAGGTCCGGGTTTGAAGTCACCGACCTGTCAAAGGACTTCGACGGGCAATACCTCTTGCTGGAAGCAAAGCCCGCGACGAACGGACAGCGCTCAGCCCCGCTTAAAGAAGAAGAGAGCGTAGAAGAGCTTTCTAAGGCCGTCGCCAAATTCCAGGCTGAGTATGACAAAACTGTTCAACTATGGAAGCGTAAGGTGCAGACTGCCCGCGAGACCGGTCAGCGCTGCGTCGTTTGGGGATCGAGTTCAAAGTGCGTTGCGTTCCTTAACACCATCGGCATTAAGGACGAAATTGAGTTTGTCGTGGACATCAACCCTTACCGTCAGGGCAAGTTCCTCCCAGGCAGCGGCAAGCTGATTGTCGCGCCAAAATTCCTCAAAGAATACCGCCCTGATGTGGTCATCGCCATGAACCCGATTTATCTCGACGAGATCCGGAACGACTTGAGCAGCCTAGGCCTCAACCCCGAGCTCACAGCGGTCTAAGGCCAGGCAGACTCTTAAATCGATATTCATGGGGGTTGAGTTGGATGGAGTCCAAACAGCAGCGCGCGAGAAACGCAACGGCAGCTCATCAAGGCGTTTGTGCGGCGTGCGGCAGCGATGAACTGGAATGCTTCTTCACGATCCCGCAAACACCGTTGAACTGCATCGTGTTGAGAACCACCAAAGAGGTTGCGCTAAATGCCCCTACCGGCAGAATCGAGCTTGGCTTTTGTGCTAGATGTGGCGCGGTCAGTAACGTCGCGTTTGATTCCAATCTCGTTGACTATGACCGGTCTTATGACAACTCACTTCACTTCTCACCAACCTTTCGGAAGTACGCAGACGGAATCGCGCGCGATCTAGTTAATCGCTACAATTTGCGCGGCAAGAACGTCATAGATCTAGGTTGCGGCAACGCCGAATTCCTGTCTCTAATATGCGGCCTCGGTGACAACCGAGGAATAGGTTTTGATCCCAGTTTTATTCAGGGCCGGGCCAACCTGGAAGCCGGCAAAGGTATCACAGTCATCCAGGATTACTATTCCGAGCGCTATGCCGGGTATGCGACCGACTTTGTCATCTGTCGTCACGTACTTGAGCACATTCCGAACCCAAAAGAGTTCTTGCGCAACGTCCGCGGGGCACTCAGGGGGAATCCAGAAGCGGCAATTTTCTTCGAGTTGCCCAATGCTTCATTCGTCTTTCAAAAAAATGGCGTCTGGGACATCCTGTACGAGCATTGCTTCTATTACAGCTCCGGCGCGCTAGCGAGGTTGTTTTCGGCTTGCGGATTTGATGTGCTGAATGTTTTAGAGACTTTCGATGGGCAATACTTGTGCTTGGAGGCGCGCCCGTCATCCGGAGAAAACGGGCTCTTGGGTGATGCGGCCGGCGACCTGGATTCGATGCGGGACGATGTACTGCGGTTTGCGGACGCGTTTCGCTGTCAACATGCGCACTGGAGCAAGATGCTGGATCGCTTCGCGGGCGAGGGGAAGCGGGTAGTGTTGTGGGGAGCAGGAGCAAAGGGAGCGATGTTCCTGAACGCCTTTGGCGAAGTCAGCTCCCTTGAGTACGTGGTGGATGTTAACCCTCACAAATGGGGATCGTATATTCCAGGCGCCGCCCAGAGGGTTGTAAGCCCCGAATTCCTAAAGGAGTATCAACCGGATGTTCTACTACTTGCTAACTCGAAGTACCGCGATGAGATCGGCCGTCAAGTCGCGGCGCTAGGCCTAAGTCCGGACTTGCTCTCGATTTGAGGAATCGTGCAAGGCATGGAACCGACAATTTTGCAAAAGGGAGACGTGAGATGAATACCGTTTATGTAGATAGCGATGTCAACGACACTGGCCGCAGGCAGCGGCTTTACGCCGGGCAGTTGTTCGTGATTTCTCCTCGACCGGCCACGATTGCACTATGCGAGTTCGCGAAAAGCATGATCAGGGAAGCGTTTGGTTCAGTTGATCCGCTAGAAGCTCAGTATCACATGCCGGTCGAGCAGTATGTCGCTGTCGTGAGTCCATTGAAGCCGAAGTTTATCCACCATCCGGAAACGAAAAAACTTCTGCGAGATTTGGTCGCGGCATGCGGTTGCGACTTGAGCGAGACCTACGTGGATGTGCCGCGGTTGCGCATGGTGACCAGCCACGGTTATCTGACATCAGGCGTTGGTTACGCCCATCATCCACACCGCGATACTTGGTACTCGGCGCCAATGGCACAACTGAACTGGTGGCTACCGATTTACGACATTGAATCGGAGAGCTCGATGGCGTTTCACCCCGCATATTGGTCCAAGGGTGTGAAGAATGGTTCGTCGGAGTTCAACTATTACAACTGGAACAGCGAGGGTCGAAAGAATGCGGCGCAGCATATCAAGACCGATACCCGCAAGCAGCCTAAGCCGCAAGAAGAGATTGAACTGGATCCACAGATTCGGCTCATCGTCCCACCGGGCGGCGTGATTCTGTTTTCGTCGGCGCAGATGCACTCTACTGTGCCGAACACCTCCGGTCGGGCGCGCTATAGCATTGATTTCCGAACCGTGAATCTCGCTGACTTGCGAGCTGGGCTTGCGGCGCCCAATGTTGATTCTCGCCCAGTTGGCACTTCGCTGCGGGACTTTGTTCGTGGCAGCGACGCCGCACCGATGCCGGAGGATGTCGTACAAAAGTACGATAATGCGCCGGCTGCGGAGGGCGTATTGGTCTACCGCCCGGCGGAAGCGTAACCGTCGCGGTAACAGTGAAACCCGAGAGCCAAACCTTACAGCATATGGCGTCTAACCCTGATACGCGGGGGTGTGCGTCCGTGGACATTACGGTCATTGTTTGCACCTACAACCGATGCCGGGACTTGGCGGGCGCGCTTGACGGTGTAGCGGCGTCTCGAATGCCGACCTCAGTCACTTGGGAAATCCTAGTGGTGGATAACAACTCGACGGACCAGACGCGTGAGGTGGTTGAGGGTTTCGACCATCGCTACCCTGGGCGTTTCCGCTATGTCTTCGAACCGAGGCCGGGTAAGTCATTTGCGCTTAATACCGGCATCGCCAATGCACGCGGCGAGGTGCTCGCCTTCGTAGATGATGATGTGACCGTGGAACCTACGTGGTTGCATAATCTGACCGCGGAATTGCACGACGGTAAATGGGCAGGCGCGGGGGGACGAATCCTCCCGCCTGAGGGATTTAAACCCCCTCCCTGGCTGCCGCGCAGCGAGTTCCCGATACTCTGTGCTCACTTCGACTTAGGTGATCAACCGAGCAAACTTAACTGCCCCCCATACGGCGCCAACATGGCATTTCGCAAGAGTGTTTTCGAAAGGCACGGCGGGTTCCGTATCGATCTAGGGCCTAGACCGGCTTCTCAAATCCGTAATGAGGATACCGAACTCGGCCGCCGGCTCCTGGCAGTGGGTGAACGGTTGAGATATGAGCCGTCGGCTGTCGTTTACCACCCTATACCGCAGGGGCGGATCACGCAGGGATATTTTTTCTCGTGCTGGTTCGACTATGGCCGCGCCATGATTCGGGAGTATGGCGAACGTCCGAACGTGTACGGAATCCCCCGCGCATATTTCAGCATACTGCGATGCGCAGTGGAAATAACGGTCCTGACTCTGCGATGGATGTTCGCCATCCACCCGCAAGAAAGATTCCGTTTTAAATGCCAGGTCCGGCGCTGGGCAGGGCAGATGGTAGAGCTCTATTGCCGCTCGATTGGTCGTAAAAGGAGCAGCACGGTTGCCGCAAGAGGAGGATCATGAAGATGGCGGCGAGATCAAGCGGCAACGCGAGCCAGCTCAGCATGAGGAATCCTTCTCCGAAGCTCAGCGTCGGGGTGCCCGTGTTCAATGGCGAGCAGTTCTTAGCGGAGGCATTAGATTCTGTCTTAGCCCAGACTTTCCAAGATTTTGAAGTAATAATTTCAGATAACGCGTCCACAGACGGGACCGAACAAATCTGTAGGTCTTACACAGAGCGCGACTCTCGTATCCGGTATTACCGGAGCGACATTAACCGCGGCGCAGCGTGGAATCACAACCGCGTGTTCGAGCTCGCCCGCGGAGATTACTTTAAGTGGTTGTCTCACGACGACCTGTGCGCGCCAGAGTTTCTGGAGCGATGTGTTGCGGTTTTGGATAGCGATCCAGGAATCGTTCTCTGCTTCGCACGAACCCAGGTTGTTGACGCTCAATGCCAGCCATTGACAAAGTTCGACGTTCCACCGATGACTCGCATAGATTCCCCACACCCCTATCAACGTTTCCATGGCGTCATCTGCCCCAACCATTGGTGTTTTGAAATATACGGTGTTTGCCGCACTGCTGTCTTGCGCCAAACATCTCTGATTGCGGATAATCATACGGGCTCTGATCGCACCCTTCTGGCGGACCTTGCGCTTCGGGGAAGATTTTACGGAATTCCTGCCTGCCTGCTCTTCAACCGGGACCATCAATCCCGTTCGATCAGAATCTACTCGCCTTACACGGTAGGCGCTTGGTTCAACCCAAGGCTGAAGGGAAAGATCAGGTTGCCCTACTGGCGGCGTCTACTGGAATACACGAAGATGGTTTCCCGCTGCGAGTTGAGTTGGTGGGAACGGCTATGTTGCTATGCTCAACTGCTTCCGTATTGTTGCCGAAAAAGCGCTAACTTAGCGATGGATATCGGCTTTGCGGTCAAGCCGCTTCTCCGCAGGATTTCTGAGAGCGGATAGTTCGGTATCTCAAGTTGCGCATGAAGGATCTTATATACTCCATGGCTCCGCGGGTCACGATAAAGCCAAAAATCGAGCGCGAAATCTGGTGAGGTATCGGTACCGATGATGTTGAATTGACTTTGCAATATGTCAACCGGACAACGCAGTTTCGGAACGAAGCCACACTTCGATTCCATACGAGACTCCGCGAAATCGGCGATCAGGAAAGGTATAGAGCTGCTGCCAAACCGTCTGCGCGACGTGGTTCTTATTGCCCGTGATTTCCGTGCCGCCTTCGGACACTATCCAAATGTCTTCTTCCCAAAGACATTCAACGAGAAGGTTCAGACCAGGAAGATTTTTGACAGGAGACGCGGGCTATCGACGTGGGCCGACAAATACGCCGTCAGGGAATATGTTCGGACGAAGATCGGAGAGGCCGTTCTACCCGCTTTGTATTACGTATCGGCCGATCCGCTTGAGATACCTTTTCAGGAATTGCCGATGCAATATGTGGTCAAGGCAACTCACGGCAGCGGGTGGATCCAAATCGTAAGGGATGATACGACCGTGGACAAGCAGGATTTAATCAATCGATGCTTGGGCTGGCTGTCCATGAACTATTCCGATCTAACCAGAGAATGGATTTATCGAGATATACCCCCGCGAATTGTGATCGAGGAGTTTCTTGACGACGGCACCGGTGGCCCTCCAAAGGACTATAAGTTCTTTGTGTTTGGCGGCAAAGTGAAGGTCATTCAAGTGGATCTCGACAGGTTCATCCACCATACGAGAAACTTCTACGATCCGAATTGGACGAGGCTCGACTGTCGCTTAGGTTATGAAAACTTCGATGCTCCGGTTGCTCGGCCCGGCAATCTTGGAACCATGATCGACTACGCGGAAGCATTGTCCGATAACATCGACTTTGTCCGGGTCGACCTATACGACATCAGAGGGAAGGTTTACTTCGGAGAGTTGACGAACACGCCGGCGAATGGTTTAAAACAATTTCATCCGTCTTCATGGGATGAGGTTTTTGGCGCATTCTGGAAAATGCGATTCTGACTTGCACCCGGGACTCGAACGCTGACGTAGCTCCAAGACTGGACCGCGAAGAACGAGAATTCCCCCAACAGGCAGAGAGAATTGGATGAGGTATATGACGGCAGCGAGAGCCATCGCCATCCTCACGAGCATCCAGGTGGGCTACAGGGCGACCGGCCCACAGGGAATGCTAAACTTCGGGCGGTTAGGGGCGCTCTTGGCACCAAAATCGTCCATAATAAATGGGGGAAAATCTTTGCCACAAAGAGACTTGGAGCGGGCATCGCCGCCTGACCGTTTATACAACAACCCCAATCGATTCAATGGTTTTCGGAGCTTCTAAGCTACACCTCTGGCCATTCGATTGCTGGGTGCAGGGTAGTGGTAGAGGAGGGAATATCTCAGTGAACGAGTCGCGAAAGACCTGCCGTATCTGCCATTCCGCGGAGATTCAACCTGTGCTTTCGTTGGGAACAACACCCCTGGCGGATGGTCTGCGCCGCAAGGAACAGTTGTCCCAAACGGAACCGACGTTTCCGCTAAACGTGGCATTCTGTCCGAATTGCAGCTTGGTGCAAATATTGGAGACGGTACCGCCGGAAGTGCTCTTCTGCCAAGACTACCCTTACTATTCGTCTTTCTCTCCGGCACTCCTAAATCATTCCCGGGACAATGCTTCTGAATTAATCGAAACCCGTCACTTGAACGCCAATAGCCTCGTCATTGAATTGGCCAGCAACGACGGGTACCTACTTAAGAACTTCGTCGAGCATGGCATCCCAGTTCTCGGCATCGATCCCGCCGACGGGCCGGCCCGGGCGGCGGAAAAAATCGGAGTTCCGACGCTGTGTACGTTCTTTGGCGAGAGCCTCGCCCGGCAACTGGCGTCAACCGGCAGGATCGCGGATGTGATTATCGGCAACAACGTATTAGCGCACGTTGCGGATCTGCATGGCTTCGTTGAGGGCATTCGCATCTTGCTGAAGGAGGACGGGGTCGCGGTCATCGAGATGCCCTACGTAAAAGATCTTGTTGACAACTGTCTGTTCGATACTATTTACCATGAGCATCTTTGCTACTTCTCCGTAACGGCGCTGGATTACTTGTTTCGCAAGCATTCTCTATTTCTCAACGATGTGAAGCGCTTCTCGACCCAAGGTGGGTCACTTCGAATCTACGTCGAGAAAAAGGAGAACGTCTCTTCAACTGTGCGGGAGATGCTGCGAACAGAGGCGGCCGAAAGAGTTGACCAAATTGACTACTATCAGGACTTCGCAGAAAAGGTGGCGGCGATCCGAACGGAACTTCGCCGTTTGCTGCACAGCCTGAAGGAGCGGGGTGCCCAGATCGCGGCATATGGGGCGGCCGCCAAGGGCAGCACCATGATTAGCTACTGCGGCATCGGATCCGAGCTAGTTGATTTTGTGGTGGACCGCAACACGCACAAGCAAGGACTTTACATGCCTGGACCGGCGATTCCCGTCCTCGCACCTGAGGCTCTCCTCGAGCGAAGGCCGGATTATGTTTTACTGCTCGCTTGGAACCTCGCCGACGAGATACTTCAACAGCAGAAGGAATATCAACAGTGCGGAGGGCGCTTCATTATCCCCGTTCCGAGCCCGCGGGTCGTCTGATTCCGCCATGTCGGTGACCGAAATTGGGCTTAACTAGGTGGCCCTGGGGATTTTGGTCGGAGTATAACTGTGCAGGATTCTGCCATCTAGTGGAAGTGTGCTGCATACAAAAGTAGCTAAATCCAATGCCTGCAAGAAAATTACTCGCAGGGAAATGGCAGGCGACATGCCCTCTGCGAGTGGATTCCTAATGTCCAGCCCTTCTCTCGTCAAACTGCGGGTCCTGCCTGCTCTCATCGCCTTGTTTATAGGGGTTGCCGTCTCCTCGCCCATCGCGCGGGCCCAGAGTGGTCCGGTTTCAGACGATTTCCACTCGACGAGCTTGAATACCAGCCTGTGGACGGTGGTGAATCCTGTGGGCAATGGCACGGTCAGCCTGAACGGCATCGATGCGGTGCTGAGTCTGCCTGCGGGAACTCCTCATGACCCCTGGTCGAGTGGAAATCAGTCCCTGCGCATCCTACAGACGATCTCGGTCACCGATTTTCAGGTGGAAGTGAAGTTCGATTCGATTCCGACGGTCGGAAATCAGGACCAGGGCGTCATTGTTCAGACCGACGCCAGCAACTATCTGCGTTTCGATGTCTATTCGATCGGCACGTCGCAGCATATGTTCGCAGCCAGCTTTGTGAATAACAGCCCGACGGTCCGAAGCGACGTGACCATTAGCGGAGCGAAAGCCCCTTTCTGGATTCGCGTGAACCGGACGGGCAATGTTTGGACCGATAGCTGGTCGGTGGATGGAACCAATTTCACTCAGGCGGCCCAGTTCAATTATTCCTTGGTGGCGAATCAGATCGGGCCT
>Ga0134126_10006551_pt1 | contig 14590 bp, 8 predicted proteins | sample KB31752_FD_96881 | JGI IMG/M metagenome (GOLD analysis project Ga0134126, IMG submission 96881) | Terrestrial soil microbial communities with excess Nitrogen fertilizer from Kellogg Biological Station, Michigan, USA - KB3-175-2 | ecosystem: Environmental > Terrestrial > Soil > Unclassified ... | reverse complement strand
CTGACGGATATCCATCTCCATTCGGACCTGACGGGCGAGTTGGAGCCCAACGGGAATATCGACTATGTCTATATTTTTAGCGCGGTAGCCATATTTATGCTGCTGATCGCATGTATCAATTTCATGAATCTTTCTACCGCCGCCGCGACCAGGAGAGCCAGGGAAGTAGGCGTCCGGAAAGTGCTGGGCTCGTTACGCGGCCAGCTGATCCGTCGCTTCCTGGGTGAATCGCTCCTCCTGACGGCCAGCGCCTTCCTGCTGGCGATCGGTCTCGTCTATCTGGCCCTGCCCGCCTTCAATGACATCGCAGGCCGGAATCTGTCCTTCCATTGGGATTCCAATCCGGGGCTGACGATACTGCTGATCGCCCTGGTCCTTTTCACCGGTCTGCTGTCAGGCAGCTATCCTGCCTTCTTCCTTTCCGCCTTTCGCCCGATCGCCGTACTTAAAGGCCGTCTTAGCTCTGGCGGAAAAAGCATGACCCTCCGTAGCGGTCTGGTCGTCTTCCAGTTCTTCATCTCGATCAGCCTGATCGTCGGGACGGCCATCGTTTATGACCAACTGTCCTATATCCATCATAAAAAACTGGGTTATGATAAGGATCAGGTGATCGTCCTCCAGGAACCCTACTGGCTGGGTAACAATTTCGAGGCTTACCGCCAACGTTTGCTGCAAGATCCACGGATCGCCAGCGTCACCACCTCCGGTTACCTGCCGGCGGGACCCAGTTATAGCAACAATTTTATGGCCTATGGCGACGGTCAGTCCACGCAATTGGTGAAATCGGTCCGGTTCGATGTGGATTACGACTATATCCCCACTCTCGACATGGAGATGGCAACGGGGCGTAATTTTTCCCGCAGCTTTGGCGCCGATTCCTCCGCGATGATCCTGAACCAGGCGGCCGCTACAGCTTACGGCTGGGGTGAGAATGCGGTAGGCCATACCGTCACGCATAGCGAGGGCGACGGTGTCAGCCGTACCTACCATGTCATCGGCGTAGTCAAAGACTTTAATTTCCGATCGCTGCATCAGCTGATCACACCGCTGGTAATGACCCTCGGAGGCGATGAGTCCAATCTTATCGTAAAAGCGAGGACAAAAGACCTCCCTGGTCTGCTGGCAACCATGCAAAATGAATGGAAGAACGCGAAGGCGGAAATGCCCTTTTCCTACAGTTTTCTCGATGACCGGTTCAACAATACCTATAAGTCCGAACAAAACATCGGCCGCATCCTCGGCATCTTCGCCGGTCTGACCATTTTCGTCGCTTGTCTGGGGCTATTCGGTCTGGCGACCTTTACTGCGGCAGAAAGGACGCGCGAGATAGGTATCCGCAAGGTGCTCGGCGCCGGAACAAGTTCGATCGTAACACTGCTGTCTAAGGATTTCCTGCGGCTGGTGGCACTGGCATTCCTGATCGCGGCCCCGGTAGCCTGGCTGGTCATGAACAAATGGCTGCAGGATTTCGCCTACCGCATCACGATCCCCTGGTGGATCTTCGCGATAACCGGGGTGCTTGTTACCCTCATTACCCTGCTGACCATCGGCTTCCGCGCGCTGAAGGCGGCTTCCGCCAACCCGGTCGACAGTTTACATACGGAATAAAAGACCCGCCCTGGCCGATCGGGGCGGGGGGCCGTAATAGCTTATTCCGCGAGATTCAATTGCTGGTGACGCAATTCATCCAGCTTCCGCTTCCCATACGTCAACCGCGTGATCACCACGAACAGCACTGGCACGACGAAAATAGCCAAACTGGTCGCGGCAAACATCCCGCCCAGTACGGTAAACCCGATCGTATTCCTTGCAACCGAGCTCGCTCCGGAAGCCAGAGCTAACGGCAATACCCCCAGCAGGAAAGCCACCGAGGTCATCAGGATCGGACGTAACCGGAGCTTGACGGCATCCAGGGTCGCAGAAACGACGGCCATCCCGCGGTCCACACGCTCCTTGGCGAATTCCACGATCAGGATCGCATTCTTCGCCGACAATCCGATCAGGGTGATGAGTCCGATCTGTGCATAGACGTTATTGGTCAATCTGGGGATCAGCCACAAAGTAAAGATGGCCCCGAATACCCCGATCGGCACGGCAAGCAACACCGAGAACGGCACCGACCAGCTCTCATACAACGCCGCCAGGAACAGGAACACGAATACGACAGACAACATGAAAATATAAACCGAGCTGTTCCCTGATTTTATCTCCTGCAGACTTAGACCCGACCAGTCATATCCATACCCTTCCGGCAGCACCTTCGCCGCCACCCGTTCCAACGCCTGTATCGCCTGACCGCTGCTAAATCCCGGCTTGGCTCCTCCATCGATCTCTGCGCTGCGGTAAATATTGAAATGCGAGATCAGCGGCGCAGTTTCCGTCAACTTATACGATACTATCGAACTCAGCGGGATCATCTGTCCATTCATGTTCTTGACATAATAATGGTCGATTGCGTGGATCTCGGTGCGATACCCGGTATCGGCCTGTGCAACGACGTAGTAATTCCGGCCATAAAGGGTCAGCTGATTGATATAGGTGCTGCCCATGTACATCTGGATCGTATTATAAACGTCGGCAAGGTTCAACCCGAGCTTCTTGGCCTTGTCCCTGTCGACATCCACTTCATAACCCGGCGTGTGCGCACCGAAAAAGGTAAAGGCCTGTCCGATCTCCGGCTGTTTGTTCGCCTCTGCGACGAACTGATTGACCACCCGCTCGAAGGTCTTGATATCGTCATTCGATTGCCGCTGCTCGATCTGGATACTAAAACCGCCGGCATTACCAAGTCCCGGGATGGCCGGAGGCTCGATGACGATGATCCGGGCGTCCTTGATGGCGGCAAACCGTTTGTTCAGCTCGGCAATGACACCCTTCTCCTGCTCTGCCTTGGATTTCCGCTGGTCCCAGGGTTTCAGCTGCATGAAAATACTTCCCGCATTCGATTTGAATCCGAAGGTCAGGATGTTCAGGCCTCCCAACGCGGCCGTATGGAGCACCCCGGGTGTACCCTGCGCGATATGCTGGACACTGTCCAGCACGGTCAGCGCCCGTGTCGTAGACCCTGCCTCGGGAATTTCAAAGGAGATATACACCCGCCCCTCATCCTCCAGGGGGATAAATCCCGTAGGCTTGATCTTGAAAAGGAAGATATCTCCCGCGATGATACAGGCCAGCAGGACCAGTACCAGCGGTGCGTATTTGATCCAGCCCTTCACCCCGATCGTATAGTGCATCGTAAATCGATGGAAACCCTGATTGAATTTATAAAATACCCAGCTGAGACCCCTGGCTTTCTTATCGACCTTGTGCGGCCGAAGCAGCAGCATACACAATGCCGGAGTCAAAGACAAGGCCACGAATGCAGAGATGAGCACCGAGATGGCGATGGTGATGGCAAATTGCTGATACAGGCGGCCTACGATGCCGGGTATAAAGCCTACCGGTACGAATACCGCGGCCAGGATCAGCGCAATGGCTATGACGGGTCCCGAAATATCCGCGATGGCCCTCGCCGTCGCCTCCTTCGGTGATAAATGTTCGACATCGATATAATGTTGCACGGCCTCTACCACGACGATGGCGTCATCCACCACGATACCGATAGCCAGCACGAAACCAAACATCGTCAGCGTATTGATGGTAAAACCCAACGGAACAAAAAAGATAAAGGTCCCGACGATAGAGACGGGGATGGCCAGTACGGGGATCAGGGTCGCGCGCCAGTTCTGAAGGAAGATAAAGACCACGAAGGTCACGAGGGCCAATGCGATGAACAGGGTCCGGACCACATCTTCGATAGAGACTTTCACTACCGACACCGATTCGAAAGGGACGTTATAGGCGACATCGGCGGGGAAATATTTTTTCGCATCCGCCATGGCTTTGTACACGCCGTCTGCCGTTTCCAGTGCATTGCTCCCCGGAGCCTGGTAGATCAGCAGGTAAGAGGCCCTTTTCCCGTCCACGAACGAGTTGGCGGCATAGCTCACTTTGCCCAGCTGGATACGCGCGATATCCTTCAGATAAACGATCGAGTTCTGCTGGGGATTGCTGCGGATGACGATGTTCCCGAATTGCTCTTCGGTATTCAGCCGGCTATTGGTAAACACGGAGAATTCGAAGGCCGCATTGGAGTTTTGCGGCGGAGCCGCCACCGCTCCCGCGGCTATCTGCAGGTTCTGCTCGTTGATGGCGTTCTGTACGTCATTCGCAGTGAGACCCAGCTGCGCCAGCTTGTCCGTCTTTAACCAGACACGCATCGAGAAATTGTCGGCGCGGCTGATCACGTCACCTACGCCCTTTACACGCAACAGGATATCGCGAAGATAGATGTTCGCATAGTTGTCCATGAAGGGAACGCTATGCGTGCCCTTTGGCGAAAAGATAGCCACCAGCATCAGGATCGAAGGGTTGCGTTTCAGCGTCGTGACACCCAGCCGTTGTACCTGCGTCGGCAATGTAGGCAATGCGATCCCTACCCTGTTCTGGATGTCCAGCGCGACAATGTCCGGATTGGCGCCGATATTCAGCGTGGCCGTTATCGATGCGGTACCGCTGTTGGCGCTGTTGCTTTGCATATAGGCGATACCCGGGACACCGTTGACCTGCGTCTCGATGGATGTGGTGGTCGTCTGTTCGACCGTCTGCGCATCGGCACCGACAAAGTTGGCGGTGATCTGCACGGTCGGAGGCGTAATGTCCGGGTACTGACTGACAGGCATGTTCAGAATGGCCAGACCGCCCACAAGCAGGATCACCAGCGAGATGACGATTGCCGTGACCGGCCTCCTCAGAAATACATTCGAACTCTTCATGTATAATTATTTGTTCCTTTCCTTACTTGACTATTCCTTTCACCGGCGCCGCCTTAATAGCCGAGCTGTCCCGGAGCTTCTGCACGCCGTCCACCACGATCTTCTCCCCGGCCTTCAACCCGCTGCGCGCGACGACCATTCCGCCGATCCGGGGTCCAAGCGTCACCTTCTGCTGATAGGCGTGACCGCTATCAGCCACGAAAACGAAATATTCTCCCAGCTGTTCGACCACGCCCTTGAACGGGATCAGCAACGTGCTGTCGCCGGAACTGTGTTTCACCCGGATATTCGTGGTCAGACCCGCCTTCAACTCATCTTTCGGATTGGGGAATGTCAACCGCACCTTGATCGTACCCGTCGTCGGGTCTACGGAGCGGTCGATGAGGTACAGATCACCGGGATGAGGATAGATCGATCCATCCGGTAACACCGCCGTGAACGTCGAATCCTTATTCCTGCCTTTTTCTAAAAGGGTGGTAAACCTGGGTATCTCCGCCTGATCGATCGAGATATCCACCGCCATCGGATCGTCCGTGGAGACGGAATTCAACAACGTCTGGGGGTATACCGAGGTGCCCACCTTTACCAGCGAGATACCGATCGTGCCATCGAAGGGCGCATATATCTCAGAATATTTCAGATTGGTCTCCACGCTTGCGACGTTGGCCTGCGCCGCCTGTACCGAGCGTTTGTTGGCCTCCAGATCGGCGACCTGGTGCTCGAGCACCTGTCGTGCGATGGCGTCCTGTTTAGCCAGTTCCTGGTACCGGTCGTAGTCCTGCTGAGAACGCGCCAGATTGGCTTTGGCGACATCCAGGTTCGCTTTCGCCTGTTCGACGGCGGCCTTATATTGTTGCTGATCGATCTCGTACAATTTCTGACCCTTCCTCACCCGCTGGCCATCCTTGAAGAATATCCCGACGATATTGCCGGAGACCTGGGGCTTGATGTCCACCTGGTTCAGGGGCGTAGCGGTAGCAGGATAATTATCGAAATAAGTGGCGTTGCCCGCCTCTACCGTATAGACATTCACCGCGGTTGGCGGCGGTGCCTGGGGACCCGTCGGTTTATTCCCGCAGGAGGCCAGACAAAGCGCTGTCGCCATCGACAAAAGACCCATTCCTTGTAAACGACTTCTCATATGAAAAGAAAATATTTGTGTATTCGATGTGCTCCGTTGCCGGGCATTCTCAATATTGTACCGTTCCCAACGCCTTCTCCACATCCAGCTTGCTGCTCAAGACCTGGAAGAGCGCGTTGCTATACACCAGTTCCGCCGTCCGCAGGTCCGTCTCGGCCGTGATCAGATCGAGATAGGCCTTGATCCCCGAGTTGTATTGCAATTTTATGGTGTTGTATACCTCCTGCGCCAGACCCAGATTTTCACGCTCTACAAAATAATTGTTGAGATATCCTTTATAGCTCGCCATTGCCTGCGCATACTCGGTCGAGATCGCTGTCTGCAGATTCACGACGTCCCAATTGATACGGGTGAGCTGCAATTCCGCGATACGGATGTTCTGTGTCCGTTTGGTGCCCTGGAAGATGGGTACGTTTACCTGTAACCCCGCATACGAACTTGGAAAGTTGTTGCCATAGAGATTATCCAGACTGTGATTGAAATAATTCATGTTGTAGCCTGCATTCGCCGTGACGGAAGGAAGATAGGCCCATTTGTTATACTTGACATCTGCCTGCTGCAACCGCCGCCCGGTCATCAGCTGCTGGTATTCGATGCGTTTCGAATAATCCACAGGCGCCAGCGTGTCCAGGTAGATAGAAGCCTCCATCTGCGCACTATCATATTGCAGATGCAGCGAGTCGGCTGGGGTATAACCCATCAGCTGTTTCAGCAAGGCGTACTTGGCCTTCAACGCCTCTTCGTCATTCTTGCGTTCGGCTTTGGAATTGTTCAGGGAGATCGTAGCCCGTTTGTAATCGGTCTTGTCTACAATACCGCCGCGGTATTGGTTATATGCATCCTTCAGGTTTCGCTCCAGCCGTACGATATCGTCATCCAGCACGTCGATCTGTTTGGCGGTGAGGAGCACATCGTAAAAAGCCTTGCTGACATTCACGGCCAAGCTGATCTTGTCGCTGACCGTTGTCTGCCGGATGCTCGTCATGACATCGCCTTTCGTCCTCTCGGCCAGCAATACGTCCCTGTTGAACAATGTCTGGTTAAGCCCTAATGCTACTGTGGAATTATTTGGGACCCCGCTTGCAACGATCCCTCCGTTGAACGCTACGGTCGGCAGCTGAAAATAATGCTGGAAACTACCTGTGAGACCGATCTGGGGATACCAGTCGGCCAGATGACTCCTGATCTGTCGCTCGGTGATCTGCTCGTCCAGCAAGGCCTGCTGGATCTGAGGATAATGTTTCAACGCATATTGCACGCAGCCCTGCACCGTCGCATCGGTCAGCGTGTCGGGCGCCTTCTGCGCTCCGGCGATTAAACAGATAAAGCTAAATCCACTGCTGATGAATAATCTCTGGAACACTTTCTTCATAATATGGATGCTGTTTACCTCCCATTCAGGGACGGCAAAAATCGTTAGAATGACCGGTATATCCGCCGCCGCTGAAATAAATATCCGTATCGGCCAATTCGTTCGCGACACCTCCCCATCCTTCCCGCATGGTACCCCGACAAGGTTTTAAAGGGCACAAAGTTAAACAAACGTTTGAATTAAACAAACGTTTAATCAATTTTTAAGAAGAGGACGCTAAACCTTATCTTTACGCCAATAAAACCAGGCATTTATGTCTATCCATACTATCCTCGGTGCAGGCGGCGCTATCGCAAGCTCGCTTTCCGGGGAGCTAACGTCCCGCCATATACCCCTCCGGCTCGTATCCCGTCACCCAAGCCCCATGACCGGCGCGGAGGCCGTATCGGCCGACCTGACGGATCGCGATCAAACCATCCGGGCAATCGAAGGCTCGTCGGTGGTATACCTCTGCGTTGGTTTGAAATACGACTATCGCATCTGGCGACAACAATGGCCACGCATTTTCGACAACACGATAGAGGCCTGCATGAAAACAAAGACACGGTTGATATTTTTCGACAATGTCTACATGTACGGGCTCACCCGGGGGCCGATGACCGAGGAGACTCCCTACGACCCATCCAGCCGCAAAGGCGATCTCCGGGCAAGACTGGCTACACAATTGATGAGTGAGGTGCGCAAGGGAAATATCACAGCCAGCATCGCGCGGGCGGCGGATTTCTACGGACCGGCTACAGCCAAAACCAGCGTCCCCGACTTTCTCGTTTTCCAGCGGCTTTTGAAAGGACAACGCGCGCAATGGCTGGTCAATGCCAAAGTGCCGCATTCCTTTACCTATGTCCCCGATGCAGCCCGCGCACTGGCCATACTCGCGACCGACGACAATTCCTGGAACCAGGTATGGCACCTGCCGACTACGGCCCCCGCCATCACCGGAGCGGAATTCATCCGCATCGCGGCCACCCTCCAGCAAAAAGATCCCCGCTTCTCGATACTATCCTCCTGGATGGTCCGGCTGGGCGGTTTGTTCGACCGGACGACGGCCGAGCTGCATGAAATGCTCTATCAATACGCATACGACTACCATTTCGATTAGTCGAAATTCGAACGCGCATATAATTTCAAGCCTACCTCGTATGAAAACGGCATAAAGGCGACCATCGACTGGCATCTGCGCGCAGGGGCGTAACCCAGGCTCCGGGAACGTTCCCGTAACTAATTTTCAAGCGATGACGCCAATCGTCTACCTTGGGAGCCATGAAAACGATCGTCTTCGCGCTGGCAGGCCTGGTCACCTGCGCGGCCGCACATGCCCAGCCTGCCGCAAAAGAAATGTCCTGGTATATCCATAACGCCCCCTTTAAAATGCCGGACATCGCTCAACCCGGTTTCCCTGACAAAACATTCCGTATCACCGACTACGGCGCTATCGGTGACGGACACACGTTATGCACCGACGCCATCCGGAAGACCATCGCCGCCTGTTCCGCGGCCGGCGGCGGGCATGTCATCATCCCGGGCGGAAACTGGCTCACCGGTCCGATCGAGCTGCTGAGCAATGTCGATCTGCATCTCGAAAAAGACGCGCTCGTCCAATTTACTTCCGACCACTCCGCTTATCCTGCATTGGGGCCCCGGCCGGACGCCGTCATGCCTCCCCTCTACGCGCATGATCAGGAGAATATCGCCCTCACCGGCGAAGGAGAAATGGACGGGGCAGGCCAGACCTGGCGCCCGGTAAAAAAGGAAAAACAAACTTCCGAACAATGGCGCCAGCTACTGTCTTCCGGCGGAGTCCTCAGCGCCGATGGCAAGATCTGGTGGCCCGACAAAGAGGATATGGAACACCCCAACCGCCGGCCAGTGATGGTCTCCTTCGTCAAATGCAAACGGATAATGATACAAGGCGTCCTGCTGCGGAATTCTCCGAAGTTCGTTTTCTACCCCGGCCACTGTACGGATCTGACGCTGGACCATGTAAGGATCTACAACGACTGGTGGGCGCAGAACGGGGATGGCATCGATATCAGCGCCTGCAAACGCGTTATGATCTATGGTTGCACGGTCAATGCCGGGGATGACGGTATCTGCATGAAATCCAGCGGAGCCAGTCCCGACGGACCCGCCCTGGAAGACGTCGTCATAGCCGGCTGCACCGTCCTGCGCGCGCACGGCGGTTTCGTCATCGGCAGCAACACCGACGGCGGCATGCACGATATCTTCGTCAGCGACTGCGCGTTCTCCGGCACCGATGTCGGCCTTCGCTTTAAAAGCAATATGGGAAGAGGCGGACTCGTCAACGATGTTTATATCCAGGACATCGCGATGCAAAATATCGCCAAAGAAGCCGTGTTGTTCGACACGTATTATGAGGACGCACCGGCAGGCGTTACTCAGACGCACGAATCTCATACGGACAAGACACCCGAATTCCGCGACTTCCATATCAGCCGGATCACCTGTAAAGGCGCAAAGACCGCCATCTCCATCACCGGCCTGCCCCAAATGCCCGTAAGCGATATCCGGTTCGACAAAGTATCCATCACGGCCGAAAAAGGACTGATCGCAACACAGTGCCGCAACATCGATCTGGACCATGTCACACTGGACGTTTCCGAAAAACCCGCGATCCGGACCGATGCGACCGCCGATGTCAGGGTGCACTAACGATGCGCAGGATAACGCGGCCATGCTCCCCTAACGATGCATCCGGTAATACGCGCGTTGCAGATTGATCTTCGATGCGGGCGGCACTACGAGGGGTAATTTTTCGACCACCGTCTCGCTCGAATCGAGACCGAACGCCTTTTCTTCGGCGAGCGCCAGCTTCTTCATGCTGAAATAAGTATTTAGGATAAACCCTTCGCGTACCGAGAATTCGTTATCGTAGAGAGGAATTTTTCCAGAATGACGAACCGGAAATCCTCTGCAATATTATGCTTCTTCAACGAAGGGAACCGGCTGACAACGTCCAGCTCCTTATTCGATATCATTTCCATAACCACCTTTCTGAACATCATCCCTACCCGCTGCTGAACGCGGAAACCGAGACGGAACTCCACCCGGATGACCTTGTCGTTCATCAGCCCTTCCACGCCGTATTCCATCGTATACGGTTCGTCGGTCCGCTCGATGTCACCGTAAATTATACCGAGGGTAATGAGCAAACCCGCCGTAGAGATGCGTTTGGAATGGCTTAGATCCATGATAGGGCCCTTTTTTTGCAAACAGTGTACCTTATACACAATCAAGACGCCATCGCGCCAAAAGCCCTTACAAATCAAGCTATTGTCATCAGTAGACAAGTCAGTCTACCGCACTAAGAACATTTTCAAAATGAAAAAATTTTACCGTTTTGGTATGTCTTACCGATCCTCGCGCATCGCTCGCGCATTCGCCCCATATGCCCGCAGCATATCCTGGAATGACAGGCGTTTGACCATCGCCTCCACGATCTGCGCGATCCGCCTGGCCCTCGTGCCTTCCGTCCTGGCCTCCCTGACCCAATTGCCATACCAGTTCTGATGTGATTTTGGCAGCTCCCTGAAATACCGCTGCGCCTCCGGCTCGTCGGCCAGACACTCGATCAATTCCTTAGGCGGTGCGATCTCTTTTTTATCCACCTCTATCTGCACTTCCAGTTCATCCCCCTTCTGCTTGCGGATCGCCTTGCGGGTGGCCGCTTTCAAAGCCATGATAAAATCCCCTTCCCCCATCGGGATCAGCGCCATGCCGCTGATCGGGTATTCGTCCAGACGCCCCTTCACCCGGAATGACTTTTTATTCCCGGGTTTGAGTTGCTGCGCAAGCGCAGCCGGCACCCGGATATAGCTCCACCCGGTCTTTTCGCCCATCTGCTGGAATTGCAGTATTTTGGTCTTGAACTTAACCACACCCGAATTTACCACAAAAAAAGGGGCCCTCAGGCCCCTTTCTATTGCTTATGCTCTTTTCTTTTTTTGCTTTAGCGCCGCCTCAATCCCCTTTCGGAGATTGTCGAACGTCGGCTTTCCCTCAAAGAGAACGCCGTTGATGAAAAAGGCGGGTACATCCCTTACGCCCTGGTTCAATCCTTCGAGCAGATCGCTCCGGACCTGCCACCCGTAGGTAGAGTTGACCAGGTGGTCCAGGAACTTCTTGTTCACAACTCCCACATCACGAGCATACTCCCGGAGACTGATCGCCCCCAGCCGGCGGCGATGCTCGAATAGCATGCTGTGCATCTCCCAGAACTTTCCTTCCTGCGCCGCCCCCAGACTTGCCTCCGCTGCCTTCATGGCATGCTGATGGATCTTCGTCAGGGGAAAATGCCGGAAATTGAACCGGACCTTCCCGGGAAATTCCTTTAACAGCCTGTCCACCACTTCATTCACCCTGGCACAGGCTTCGCTTTCGTAATCCCCGTATTCCATCAAGGTTACCGGGGCTTTAGGATCTCCCACGAAAACATTCTTCGTAGGAATGATCTCGATCGATTCTTTTGCTTTCATCTCTTTTAATAACAGTTGACTATCTTTTTGGTTCGGCCATTCTGTCACTTTTTTCCACCTGCGGATGCTCATTCCGGAAAACCACTACCCCGTCGAATACGTCCACCAATACAGGGGAGGTTCGGTCGATATCACCCCGTAAAATCTTCTTACTCAATTGATTTACAATCTCTTTCTGGATCAGGCGTTTCAACGGCCGGGCCCCGAACTGCGGGTCGAAACCGTTTTCCGCCAGGTAATCGATGGCATAGTCGCTGAACTGCAAGTTTACACCATTTTTCGCCACCAACCGTTGCAGATTCTCAAGTTGTATCCGGATGATCCCCCTGATCTCACCCTTGAGCAAGGGCTGAAACAGGATGATCTCGTCGATCCGGTTCAGGAATTCGGGGCGTATACTCTGTCTCAGCACGTCCATAACCTCCACTTTCGTCCGCTCCATCACGGTCTCCCGGTTCTTTTCCGTCACGGCCTCGAAATTGGCCTGGATGATCTGGCTGCCCATATTGCTCGTCATTATGATGATCGTATTCTTGAAATTCACCACCCGGCCCTTATTGTCCGTGAGCCGCCCGTCATCCAGCACCTGCAACAGAATGTTGAATACGTCCGGATGCGCCTTTTCAATCTCATCCAACAGAACCACACTGTAAGGTTTACGCCGGACGGCCTCCGTCAGTTGCCCGCCTTCATCATATCCTATATATCCCGGAGGTGCTCCTATCAGCCGGCTTACCGTATGTTTCTCCTGGTATTCGCTCATATCGATCCGCGTCATCATGGTTTCGTCGTCGAAAAGATATTCAGCCAGTGCCTTAGCCAGCTCGGTCTTACCGACTCCCGTTGTGCCCAGGAAAATGAACGACCCGATGGGCTTTCTCGGATCCTGAAGACCCGCCCGGCTCCGGCGTATCGCATCCGCTACGGCCTCGATTGCCTCATCCTGACCCACGACACGTTTATGCAATTCGTCTTCCAGGTTCAGCAGTTTCTCCTTCTCGCTCTGCAGCATCTTCGTCACGGGTATCCCCGTCGTTTTCGCCACAGCTTCCGCGATATCCTCTGCATCGACCTCTTCCTTCATCAGACGCGTACCCGAATTCATTTTAGCCAGCTGCCCGGAATATTCCTCGATGATCCTCTCCTGCTCTTTTACCTTGCCATACCTTATTTCCGCTACTTGCCCGTATTGTCCTTCCCGCTCGGCTTTCTCGGCCGACTGTTTTAAATTTTCGATCTCGGCCTTGGCATTCTGAACCCTCTCCACCAGTTCCTTCTCCTGTTTCCATTTGGCCTTCAGGGTGTCCCTGGATACGCTGAGATTGCCGATCTCGGCACTTAATTCCCGCAGCTTGTCCTCATCCCGCTCGCGCTTTATGGCTTCACGCTCTATCTCCAGCTGACGGATCTGCCGTTCCAGCTTATCCAGCTCTTCCGGCATGGAATTCATCTCTAGCCGCAGCTTTGCGGCACTTTCATCGATCAGATCGATGGCCTTATCCGGCAGAAAACGATCCGTGATATACCGGTGCGACAATTCCACCGCAGCGATGATAGCTTCGTCCTTTATCCGGACATGGTGGTGCGTTTCATAACGGTCTTTCAAACCACGCAGGATAGAGATCGCATCATCCACACTCGGCTCATCGATCATTACTCGCTGGAACCGCCGTTCCAGCGCCTTATCCTTCTCAAAGAATTTCTGATACTCATTCAATGTCGTAGCCCCGATTGCCCTCAACTCGCCTCTCGCCAACGCCGGCTTCAATATATTGGCGGCATCCATGGCCCCTTCGCCTCCGCCGGCCCCGACCAAGGTATGAATTTCATCAATGAACAAGATGATCTCACCGTCGCTGGTAGCTACTTCTTTTACGACACTTTTCAATCTCTCTTCGAACTCACCCTTATATTTGGCGCCCGCGATCAGCTGCCCCATATCGAGGGCATAAATGGTCTTGGACCGCAGGTTCTCGGGTACATCGCCGTTGACGATACGATGTGCGAGACCTTCGGCAATGGCCGTCTTACCCACCCCGGGTTCACCCACGAGTATCGGGTTATTCTTACTCCGGCGCGACAGGATATGGAGGGTCCGTCGGATCTCTTCATCCCGTCCGATCACGGGATCCAGTTTGCCCTGCCGGGCCAGCTCGTTCAGGTTCTTTGCATATTTATTCAGCGCATTGAAGGTCGCCTCCTGCGTCTGGCTGTTAACCGTCGACCCTTTCCGAAGATCCTTGATCGCGGCCACCAGTCCCTTCTCCGTCAGACCTGAATCCTTCAGCAGCTTGGCCGTATTATCGCTCCCCTGTACCATACCCAGCAGCAAATGCTCGACACTCACGAACTCGTCGCCAAACTGCTTCAGATCTGATCCCGCCCGCAGGACGGCATTGTTCAGCTCGCGGCTGATGGTCTGCGCGGGCTCTCCCCCACTCACCTTCGGCAGCTTTTGGATGCTTTCCTCAAGCTTGCTCTCCACAAAGGCCACGTTCACGTTGTTCTTTTTCAGCAGGAACCCGACCGGTGAATCTTCCTCCGCCAGCAACGCCTTCAGCAGATGATCCGTATCTATGGCGGGGTTCTGGCTCTCGAACGCAAGTTGCTGCGACCGGGCTACGGCCTCCTGTGCTTTTATGGTGAAATTGTTCAGGTTCATATCTTTATGATTTTCCTCCGAATTGGACGGAGTCCAATTCAAAGACATTTGAGTATTGAGGCAAAAAATTACTTTTTTATCATTTTTTGCCGAAATTGAATAAAT
>Ga0134126_10006550_pt1 | contig 14590 bp, 13 predicted proteins | sample KB31752_FD_96881 | JGI IMG/M metagenome (GOLD analysis project Ga0134126, IMG submission 96881) | Terrestrial soil microbial communities with excess Nitrogen fertilizer from Kellogg Biological Station, Michigan, USA - KB3-175-2 | ecosystem: Environmental > Terrestrial > Soil > Unclassified ... | reverse complement strand
CGGGCGATCGTAGGGCAGCCGGGACTCCGCGCCGACCAGCGTGATGGCGCCGTCGTACCCTCGGCCCCGCAGCTCCTCGATGGTCCGCAGGCCCGCCAGCCCGGCCCCGGCGACCACCACGCGCCCGGGCCGTGCGGGGGGGATAGGGGGGTCGTCCCCCCTGGATGGCCCGGTCATGGGCGCATGTCCTTCATCCCGCCGCCTTCATCCCGCTGCCTTTCATCCGGTTGGCCCTCCATCATGGCCCGGGACCACGGCGCCATGATGATCATTCACCGGCGCTGGTCAACCGCACCGCCGGCCAGCGGCTAGGCTAGGCGGATCGCGCGGGAGTCCGGATGCTGACCGGACTGAGAGGGCGGCTGAGAGTCGCCGACCGCAGGAACCTGATCCGGGTCATGCCGGCGAAGGGAGCGGCTCCATGACGATACAAGCGGAATCGCCGGCCAGGGACGTCCTGGTGATCGGCGCCGGCATAGTCGGGCTGGCCATCGCGTGGCGGGCCGCGCAGCGCGGCCTGCGGGTCACCCTGGCCGATCCGAGCCCGGGCCAGGGCGCGACGCACGTGGCCGCGGGGATGCTGACCCCGCTGGCCGAGGCGTCCTACGCCGAGCGGGACCTGTTCCGGCTCGGCACCGAGTCGCTGGGCCGCTACCCGGCCTTCGCCGCCGAGCTGACCGAGCTGACCGGCCTGCCTACCGGGCTGCGCCAGACCGGCACGCTACAGGTCGCCTACGACGGCGACGACCTGGCCGTGCTGGAGGAGGCCCGCCAGCTCCAGGAGGCGTTCGGCCGCCCGGCCCAGCGGCTGACGGCGCGGGAGTGCCGCCAGGCCGAGCCGATGCTGGACCCGGCGGTGCGCGGCGGGCTGCTGGCCACAGAAGACGGCTCGGTCGACCCCCGGCTGCTGGCCGCCGCGCTGCTCAGCGCGGCGCAGCGGGCCGGGGCCCGGCTGATCCGCGAGCCGGCGGCCGAGATCCTGACCGCCGGGGAAGCGGTCACCGGGGCCCGGCTGGCCGACGGGACCGTGGTCGACGCGCCCCAGGTGGTGCTGGCCGCGGGCTGGCAGTCGGCCGCACTGGCCGGGCTCGGCCCGGCGCTGCCGCTGCGCCCGGTCAAGGGCCAGATCCTGCGGCTGCGGCCGGGGCCCAGCGGGGGGTTCCGGGGGGTCGTCCCCCCGGGCCAACACAGCCGGGGCTTGCTGCCGCCCGCCCTGCTCGGCCGGACGGTGCGCGGGCTGGTCCGGGGCGGCAGCGTGTACCTGGTCCCGCGCGACGACGGCGAGATCGTGGTCGGCGCCACCCAGGAGGAACTGGGCCCGGACACCACGGTCACGGCGGGCGGCGTGTGGGAGCTGCTGCGCGATGCGCGGCTGCTGGTCCCCGGCATCACCGAGTACGAGCTGGCCCAGGCACAGGCGGGCCTGCGCCCCGGCACCCCGGACAACGCGCCGGCCATCGGCCCCGGCGCGCGAGCGGGCCTGGTGCTGGCCACCGGCCACTTCCGGGGCGGGGTGCTGCTGGCCCCGGTGACCGCCGATATGGTGGCCGACTACCTCGTCTGCGGACGCATGCCCGAGCTGGCCGCCCCGTTCGCCCCGGAGCGGTTCTGGCGGGGCGCCGGCCCTACCGCGCTCTGCCTCCGCCCCCGGCCGGCGGGGGGCGACCCCCCGGAACCCCCCGAAGTGGCCGCCCGGCCGGCCTCGCAGCGGGCGTGAGGGAGCAGTCTTATGGAGATCATCATCAACGGCCAGCCGCAGCCGGTGGCGGAGGAGCTGTCGCTGGCCGGGGCCGTCTCGCTGGTCACCGCGGCGGGCTCCGGGGTCGCCGCCGCGCTCAACGGCGACGTGATCCGCCGGGCGGCGTGGGAGTCGACCCGGCTCACCCCCGGCGACCAGGTCGAGGTCGTCACCGCCGTGCAGGGAGGCTGACCGTGGACGACAAGTTCATCCTGGCCGGGCAGAGCTTCACCTCCCGGCTGATCATGGGCACCGGCGGAGCGCCGAGCCTGGACGTGCTGGACCGGGCGCTGGCCGCCTCGGGCACCGAGCTGACCACCGTGGCCATGCGCCGGGTCGACCCGGCCCAGGCCGGGTCGGTGCTGGACGTGCTGACCGCCCGCGGCATCCGGGTGCTGCCCAACACGGCGGGCTGCTTCACCGCCGCCGAGGCGGTGCTGGTGGCCAAGCTGGCCCGCGAGGCGCTGGGCACGGACTGGGTCAAGCTCGAGGTCATCGCCGACGAGCGGACGCTGCTGCCGGACGGGGTGGAACTGCTGACCGCGGCCGAGCAGCTGGTCGCCGACGGGTTCACGGTGCTGCCCTACACCACCGACGACCCGGTGCTGGCCCGGCGCCTGGAGCAGGCGGGCTGCGCGGCGGTGATGCCGCTGGGCTCGCCCATCGGCTCGGGCCTGGGCATCCGCAACCCGCACAACATCGAGCTGATCGTCGAGGCGGCCGGGGTCCCGGTCATCCTGGACGCCGGAATCGGCACGGCCAGCGACGCGGCCATCGCTATGGAGCTGGGCTGCGACGCGGTGCTGCTGGCTACCTCGGTCACCAGGGCCAGGGATGCCGAGCTGATGGCGTCGGCCATGCGGTCGGCGGTCCAGGCGGGCCGGATGGCTTTCCTGGCCGGCCGGGTCCCCCGCCGCCGTTACGCACTCGCGTCCTCTCCGCCGCCCGCCTGATTACGGTCCGCCGGCGGGCGATTCCGCAGCGCCATTACCGGGGCGGGAGGACCTTTGTCCGTCTTACACTGCTCCGGATGGACACGACCTTGTCCCCGCCGACCGGGCAGTTGCTTGATGGCCGGTACCTGGTCGAATCCCGCCTGGCCCAGGGCGGGATGGCCACCGTCTACCTGGGCCGGGACGTCCGGCTTGACCGAGTTGTCGCCCTCAAGATCGCCCGTGCCGAGCTGGCCGGGGACCATGAGTTCGTCCGCCGCTTCATCACCGAGGCCCGCGCCGCCGCCCAGCTCTCCAGCCCCAACGTGGTGGCGGTCTTCGACCAGGGCTCGGTCGGCGACATCAACTACATCGCCATGGAGTACGTGCCCGGCCAGACGCTGCGCGATGTGCTCAGAGAGCACGGCGCGCTGAGCGTGATGGGCGCGCTGGACATCACCGAGGGCGTGCTGACCGGATTGTCCGCCGCGCACCGGGCGGGCATCATCCACCGCGACGTCAAGCCCGAGAACGTGCTGCTCGGCCCGGACGGGGTCATCAAGGTGGCCGACTTCGGCCTGGCCCGCGCGGCCGCCGCCATGGCCCGCACCAACACCGGCGGAATGATCATCGGCACGGCCGCCTACCTGGCCCCCGAGCAGGTGTCGGCCAGCTCATCGGACGCGCGCACCGACGTCTACGCGGCCGGGGTGATGCTGTTCGAGATGCTTACCGGCACCCAGCCGCACAAGGGCGACTCGCCGCTGGACACCGCCTACAAGCACGTCAACGAGGTCGTCCCGCCGCCGTCGTCGCGCATGCCGGGGCTGCCGCCCGCCCTGGACGCCCTGGTCGCCCTGGCCACCAGCCGGGACCCGGACCTGCGGCCGCCCGACGCCGGCCAGTTCCTGGAGGCGGTCGGCGAGGTCCGGCACGACATCCTGCCGCCGCCCAGGCGCCGCGGTGCGCACGCCGCGCGGGGCACGCGGGGCACGCGGGGTGCGCACGCCAGCCGCAGCGAGCCCCTGGGTAGCGGGATACCGGGCGGCGGGCTGCCGGGCCGCGACCCCCGCGCCCGTGACCCGCTCAGCGACCCGCTCGCCCGTGACCCGCTCAGCGACCCGCTGGCCCAGGCCCGGCGCGACCGGGCCGGGACGGACCAGGACGCTTCCCCCGGCGGCCTCGGGGCCGCGGCCAGCCCGCTCGGGGCGGCCGGGCCGGTGACCGGCGCGGGCCGGCCGGGCCCCGCCTGGGCCGCGGGCACCGGGGGCGGCTCCCTGGACGACACCGACCTGGGCCCGGCGCTGACCGGCTCGGGCGGGTACGGCGCCAGCGGCTTCGGCGCCGGCCGGGCGGACCCCGCCGGCCTGCGCGGCGAGCGGCCAGGGCTGCCCTCCCCCGGCCGGCACGCGGGCGGCCGCTCGCCGGACGGCGGGCCCGGCGAGGCGGAGCCGACCAACCACACGCTCGTGGTGTCGGCCGGCGCCCTGCTGCCCGGCTTCGACGACGACAGCTACCAGCCGCGCGACCGGCGGCTGCTGGACAGCGAGGACCGCTGGCACCGGGAGCCGCCCCTGCAGCGCCTGCTGTTCAGCCGGCGGCTCATCTACGTCCTGGGCGGCGTGGCCGTGGCGCTGGTCGTGGTGCTGGTGGCCTGGTGGCTGACGGCCGGGCGCTACACCACCACGCCCAGGGTCACCGGGCTGGCCGCCGGGGTGGCCACCTCGGAGCTCAAGAACCTGCACTTCCAGGTGCAGCGCGGGGCCAGCCAGCACAGCAACGTGCCCAGCGGCCACGTGCTGAGCACCAGCCCGGCGCCCGGCGGCAAGATCGCCTCCGGCGGCACCGTCACGATCGTCGTGTCGCTCGGCCCGGTGCTGGTCGACGTCCCGCCGGTGACCGGGCAGCCGATCGCCCAGGCCGACGCGGCCCTCAAGGCCAAGGGCCTGATCCCCGGCCAGCCCAAGGGCGAGGTCTCGACCACCATCCCGGCCGGCGTGGTGATCAGCACCGACCCGGTGGCCGGCACCGCCTGGCCCAAGGACAAGCCGGTCGGCATCGTGGTCAGCTCCGGCCAGCCGCTGCCCAACTTCGTCGGCCAGCAACTGGCCGCCGCCCAGGCCGCCGCGGCCGCCGGCGGCTACAAGATCCAGCCGGTGACGGTGGCCAAGAGCAGCCAGCCCGCCAGCACCATCCTGCGGCAGACCCCGCCCGCGAACTCGGCCATCCAGGCCGGCGAGGTGGTGACTGTCTACGTCTCCCCCGGCCCCCCGGTCGCCGGCGTGCCCAACGTGACCGGCGAGTCGCAGGAGCAGGCGGTGCACGATCTGATGGCGGCCGGGTTCAGGGTCCAGGTCGACAACAAGGGCCCTGGCGACGTCGTGACCGGCTACGGGCCGAGCGGGACGCAGCCGACCGGGACCACGATCACCATCAACGTCGGCTTCTCGTTCTTCTAGGGCCGGCCAGGCTCTAGGGCCGGGCGGCTTCCAGGGTCGGCCGGGGCCGCCTACAGCGGCGGGCCTTCGCCGTCCTGCTCCTGGTAGGAGTACCGCTGCTCGCGCCAGGGGTCGGCGGTGTTGTGGTAGCCCCGCTCCTCCCAGAAGCCCCGGCGATCGCAGGTCAGGTACTCGATAGCCCGGACCCACTTGACGCTCTTCCAGGCGTACAGCGCGGGCACCACCAGCCGCAGCGGGTAGCCGTGCTCGGGCGTCAGCGGCGCCCCGTCCAGGTGCGTGGCCAGCAGTGAGCTGTCGGCCAGGAAGTCGGTGATCCGCACGTTGGCGCTGTAGCCGAAGTCGGCCCAGATCATCAGGTGGGTGACCGAGTCCGACGGCGGCGCGAGCCGCAGGATGTCGGTCGCCGCCACCCCGGCCCAGTGGTTGCCGGGGATGGTGAACCTGGTCACGCAGTGCAGGTCGGCCACGACCTCGCAGCGCGGCAGCTGGCTGAACTCGGGCCAGGTCCAGACGTGCTCGGCCCCGGACCGCGTGGCCCCGCAGATCCGCAGGTCCCACGTCCGGGCGTCGAAGCTGGGCACTCGCCCGTAATGCAGCACCGGCAGCTTGCGCGGCACGTACTGACCGGGCGGCAGGGCCGGCTCCTGGTCGCCGTCGGCGGCCTCCGGCGCGCCCGCCGGACCGGTGCCGGGCTGGCCTGAACCGCCCCAGCCCGCGTCGCGGCCAGTGTCACGCGCACCGATGTCCGGCTGCCTCATATCCGGCTGACCTGCTCCTTCCCGCGATCGCAGCCGCGGGCGCCCGCCTGCTGCCCGGTGGCCGGGCCCGCTGCCGGGCCCGTGGGTGGAGCCATCTTGCCACCTCGCCCGGACGGCTCTGGGCGCACCCACCGGGTGACGGCCCGGCCCCGGCGGTGCGCTAGGCTACCGCTCGTGCGTCATGAGTTCTGGTTTGAGTATGGCTACCGCCCCGGCCCTGGGACAGTCGCCCGCCAGACTCTGCGCTGACGCGAGCGACATGAAGTGAGAGCCCCGGGCCGAATCGGCCCGGGGCTTTCGTCATGCTAGGGATGGGAGATGACTTGCGATGGTGGTGGTGATGGCCCCGGAGGCCACTCAGGAGGACGTGGACGCGATCGTCGGGCTCGTGCGCACCGCGGGTGGCGAGGCGTTCGTCAGCCGCGGCGTGGAACGCACGATCATCGGGCTGGTCGGTGACGTGGAGCAGTTCGGGGCGCTGAACCTGCGCAGCTACGGGGGCGTGGCCGACGTGGTGCGGATCTCCGTGCCGTACAAGCTGGTCAGCCGGGAGCACCACCCGAACCGCTCGGTGATCACGGTGGGCGGCGTGCCCATCGGCCCGGACACGTTCACCGTCATCGCCGGGCCGTGCACCGTGGAGACGCCGGAGCAGACCCTGGCCGCGGCCCGGATGGCCCAGGCGGCCGGCGCCTCGCTGCTGCGCGGCGGCGCGTTCAAGCCCCGGACCTCGCCGTACGCGTTCCAGGGCCTGGGTGAGGCGGGCCTGAAGATCCTGGCCGACGTGCGGGCCCAGACCGGGCTGCCGGTGGTGACCGAGGTGATCGACCCGGCCTCGGTCGACCTGGTGTCCTCCTACGCCGACATGCTCCAGGTCGGCACCCGCAGCATGCAGAACTTCGCGCTGCTCCAGGCGGTGGGGTCGGCGGACAAGCCGGTGCTGCTCAAGCGGGGCATGAACGCCACCATCGAGGAGTGGCTGATGGCCGCGGAGTACATCGCCCAGCGCGGCAACCTGGACATCGTGCTGTGCGAGCGGGGCATCCGGACGTTCGAGACCGCGACCCGCAACACCCTGGACATCAGCGCGGTGCCGGTCGCCCAGCGGCTGTCCCACCTGCCGGTCATCATCGACCCCTCGCACTCGGGCGGCCGACGCGACCTGGTCATCCCGCTCAGCCGGGCGGCCATCGGCGTCGGCGCCGACGGCATCATCGTGGACGTGCACCCGCAGCCGGCCATCGCCATGTGCGACGGCGACCAGGCGCTGACCGGGGACGACATCCGCCAGCTGGCCCTGGCCTCGGCCACCATGCCCCAGCTGGTGGGCAAGTCGCTGACCCCGGCCCGGCCGCGTCCCGCCCCGGTCGGCTGAGCGGCGCGGGCCCGTGCCCCGGCTGGCCGCCGACCACGCCAGGCGGCTGCTGGCCGCGGCCAGGGTGGCCCGGCTGGCCACGGCCAGCCCCGACGGCGTGCCGCACCTGGTGCCGGTCACGTTCGCGCTGGCGGGCGACACCGTCTACACCGCGGTGGACGGCAAGCCCAAGGCCGCGCGCGGGGCCCCGCGGGGGGTTCCGCGGGGGGATCCGCGGCGGGTTCCGGGCGCGCTGCGCCGGCTGGACAACATCCGGCGCAACCCGGCCGTGGCCCTGCTGGCCGACCACTACGACGAGGACTGGGCCGCGCTGTGGTGGGCCCGCGCCGACGGCCAGGCGTCGGTCATCGACGACCCCGCCCTGATGGCGGGCCCGGTCCGCCTGCTGGCCGGCCGGTACCCGCAGTACGCGCAGGTCCCGCTGCCCGGCCCGGTCATCGCCATCCGCGTCACCCGCTGGTCGGGCTGGGCCGCCTCGCCGCCGGGAGCGGCCGGGAGCGGCCGGGCCTAGAGGCTGGCCACCTGCGGGATGACCCGGCTGCCGATGATCTCCAGCGGGGTCACGTCCCAGACGTTGGCGACCGAGCCGATGGCCGCGCTGAAGCCCATCTCGGCCAGCGCGCCCAGCCGGTCCACCACGGAGTCCGCCAGCTCGCCGTCCTTGCCGACGTCGAACATGAAGTAGCAGGTCTTCTCGATCTCGTCGTAGTCGCGTCCCTCGGCGTCGCAGTGCGCGCGCAGCACGTCCAGCTTGCGGCCCAGGTCGGGGCCGGGGAACAGGTTGCAGGCCTGGGCGTAGCGGGCCACCAGCCGCAGCGTCTTGCGCTCGCCGCCGCCGCCGATCAGGATCGGCGGGTGCGGCGTGCTCAGCGCCGCCGGGTGGTTCAGCGGGCGCTCGAGCTGGTAGTGCTGCCCGTGGTACGGGGACTCGTCACCGCGCCACATCTGCAGGCAGATCTGGAGTGTCTCCTCAAGCCGCTCAAACCGCTCGGCCACGGGCGGGAACGGGATGCCCAGCCCGCGGGACTCCTCATCGTTCCAGGCCGCGCCGACGCCGAGCCAGGCCCGGCCGCCGGACAGCACGTCCAGCGTGGTGACGATCTTGCCCAGGATCCCCGGGTGCCGGTAGACGACCCCCGTCACCAGTGTCAGCAGCCGGGCACGGGAGGTGCAGGCGGCCAGGTACCCGAGCGTCGTATACGCCTCGAGCATGTCGTTCTCGGGCGGGCCGACAACACCAATCTGGAAGAAATGGTCCATAAGCGCGATGAACTCAAAGCCCGCGTCGTCCGCGGTCCTGGCCACGGTGGCCAGGTCAGCGCCGAGGCTGGCGGCGCCCCCGGCGTGCGTGAAGTCGGGAACCTGCAATCCGATCCGCACGTGATCACCTCCGGGCCAAGCCTGCCACAGCCAGACGCCGTAAGCTGCCAGCGAGACCCGTCTGGTCTTTACCAGCGGAGATGGTTCCTTTGCCGAATTGTTGTCCGAGCCTTACCCTGGCGTTGTGCGTCCACGGCGGCTTCGGGCCACGGCGCAGAGCGGAGACCAGCACAGCATGCGCAGCAGGATCAGTGCCCGCCCGGCGCGCACCGCCCTCGCGGTGTCGACGGCCCTGGCACTGAGCGCGACCTGGGTGGCTGTCGCCTGGGCCGGCGCAGGTGGCGTCGGCGCCACGGCGCGCCAGGGCCAGCCGGGTACCGGCGCTCAGCGGGTGCCCGCCGCCCATGAGGTCGACGCCAGGCAGCAGTTCGCCGTCCTCAGCGGCTCGGCCGCGGGCCAGCCCCGTGCGGCCGGAGCGGCGGGCTGGCGGCTGGCCATGGTGCAGCACTACGGCCCGGTCCACGACGCGTCCGGCTACTCGGCCGTGATCACCACCGGCAGGCGGTCCGCCTGGGTCTTCGGCGGCACCAACCCCGGCGGCTCCAGCACCCCGGTGGCGCTGGAGTGGAATGGCTCACACTGGCGGACGGTGAAGCTGCCGCCCCACCTGACCGGCTTTATCAGCAACGCCAGCGCGCCCGCGGCGAATGATGTCTGGGCGGTCAGCTACCTGGGCGGCTACGTGCTGCACTGGAACGGGCACCGCTGGGCCGTGGTCCGGCACTGGAAGCAGCGCGGCGAGCTGACCGGCGTGACCGCCCTCAGCCCGCGCAACGTCTGGGTGTTCGGCACCACCACGGCCGGCCTGCACGGCATGGGCACCTGGCATTACAACGGCCGCACCTGGACCAGGGCGGCCGGGCTGGCCGGCGAGATCTTCCGGGCCAGCGCGCTGTCCCGCCGCGACATCTGGGCCGTGGCCGCGACCCGCAAGGGCGGGCTCATCGAGCGCTACAACGGCCGCTCCTGGCGGCAGGTCAGCATCGGTCCTGGCCTGAGCCAGGCCCGCCTGGACGACGTGCTCGCGGTGGCCCGCGACGACGTCTGGGTGGTGGGCAACCTGCCCGGCCGCCACGGCGACGGCCGGCTGGTCCTGCTGCACTTCGACGGCCGGCAGTGGATCAGGATCCCGACCCGCTGGCACGCCGACACCGGCCGGCTGGCCGCGGCCACCTCGGGCGGCGTGTGGGTGACCGCCGACAACACCGGGGCCAGCAACGACGCGCTGATCGGGCACATCTGCTTCGGCTGCCAGCCGAGCTGGGTGAGCGTGCGGTGGGGCCTGGGCAGCGGCGTCAGCGACGTCGCGGTGAACCCCCGCACGGGCACGGTGTGGATCAGCGGCGGCTTCCTGACCAAGGCGGGCGGCGACGCCGCCGTCTGGTCGCACCGGGACCGGCGCGCCGCCACCGACAACGACGCGATCAGGTACGGCGGGCCGCTCTAGATCCGGCCCGGCGTATGCTCCTGGGCCGCCGCGGCCAGCTCCTCGGCCAGCCCGTCGGCCTCCAGCCGGGCCTCGATCCGGCGCAGGTCCGCGATGCGGGCCCTGGTCTCGGCCTGCCGCGGCGTCAGCAGCGAGCAGCAGTCCTCGTCGGGCAGCTCGGAGATGCCCAGTGTCCTGATCAGCCGGGCCTGGTCGATGATCTCCGACTTGTCCAGGCCGATCAGCGGCCGCAGGATGGGCAGCGACACGGCGTCGTCCAGCGCGGTGATGTTGGTCAGCGTCTGGCTGCTGACCTGGCCCAGCGAGTCCCCCGTGACCAGCGCGGTGGCGCGCAGCCTGCGGGCCATGGCCGCCCCGGTCTTGAGCATCAGCCGGCGCTGGGCCATGATCTGCAGCCGCCCGGCCCCGGACGAGGCCAGCTTGCGCTGGGTGTTGCCGAACGCCACCACGAACATTCGCGAGTCGCCCTGGAACCGGTCCAGCTGCCGGACCAGGCCGTAGGCCTTGTAGACCGACTCCGGGCCGGTCAGCGGGATGCCGGAGAAGTGCAGGAAGCCGCAGCGCAGGCCGCGGCGCATCATCCGGTAGGCGGCCACCGGCGAGTCGATGCCGCCCGACATCAGCACCAGCGCCCGGCCGCTCATGCCCACCGGCAGCCCGCCCTGCCCGGCCAGGCCCTCGGTGAACACGAACACCTCGCGCTGGTCGACCTCGACGTGCACCGTGGTGTCCGGGTGCCGGAGGTTGACCGGGTAGCCGTACTCGCGCTGGATCCGGGCCCCTATCTCCACCGCCAGCTGGGCCGAGGTCACCGGGAACCGCTTGTCCCGGCGCCGGGCCCGGACCGCGAACGAGCCGGTCCGGCCCGCGGTCAGCTCCACCGCCGCGGCCACGGCGGCCTCCGGGTCCTTGGTCACCCGCACGGCGCGGCAGACCCTGGCCAGGCCCATGACCATGCGCATCCGCTCGGCCACCATGTCGGCGGCGGTCTCGGCGGCCAGCGCGTCGGCCGCGGTGGCGGGCTCGGCCGGGCCGGCCGAGTCGCCGGAGCCCGCCTGGCCCGCCGGGGTGACCCGCAGCACGATGACGCCCTCGCGCTGCCAGATCCGGATGCCGATGCCCAGGTCGCGCACGGACCGGCGGATGTTGTCGTGCAGGATCCGCTCGAAGCGCTGCCGGTTCTTTCCCTTGAGCACGATCTCGCCCAGCTTGAGCAGGACGCACGGCTCGTGCAGGGCCGCCGCCCCGGAGGCGGGCGACCCCGCGGCTAGCGGGGTGAGCGGAGTGACCGACATGCTCCCAGTGTGCCAGCCCCGGCCGGGAGCGGCACGACGCCGCCATCTCGCGTTCCGGCCGCAACGCATCGGCCGGGTCCGGCCCTATGCGGGGTGACCCGAGAGGAGCAAGCGTGGACGACCCCGATGCCGACGACGGATTCTCGGCCGCCTTCGACCAGCACGCCCCGGCCATCCTGCGCTACGCCCGCCGCCGGCTGGAGGGCCAGGACGTGGCCTGGGATGTCGTGACCGACACCTTCACCGCGGCCTGGCGGCACTGGGACCGCCGTCCGCCCCCGCCCGAGCTGCTGCCCTGGTTGTACGCGATCGCCGGCAATGCACTGCGTGACCAGCGCCGGGCGACCGAGCGGCGGCGGCGGCTGACAGCCAGGCTGACCGCGCTCCGTTACTCGGAAAAATCCGCGGACCCGGCCGAGGGAGTGGTGCTCGGCCGCTCGATCAGCGACGCGCTGGCCCGCCTGCCGGAGGCCACGCCCAGGGCGCCCTGGCTCGGTTCGGCCTGTCCGGCTGGGTCATCACGCATCCGTGGGGCACCGGCGCGCCGGCCGGGTTCGCGCCCCAGGGGTGCTGGGAAGGCCAGCCCGACGGCGCCGCGCACGCCATCCAGGTGCTGCCTGCACCGGGCCACACGGCGCCCACGCCGCCCGCCGCCCTGGGGCGCTGCGGGTCATGGGCCGGGTCCTGGCCGTCACCAAGGCCGCGTGCCGCCCCGGCGACGCCCCGCGAGGGACCGCCGCGACCGGACGGGCGCTGCGCACGGCGCTGAGCCGGGCCGGCTACGGCCGCTGGCGGGTCCTGGTCAGCCGGGCGACCAGCGCCGGCCAGCCCTGCTACCAGATGGAGTACTACTCGCTGTCCCGGCGCACGGTGTACCTCACCTCGACGTTGTACCTGCCGCCGCCGAAGGCGGTGCGGCGCTAGCCGGGGCCCCGGATACGCCGGGCCGCGCGGGGAGAGGCTTCCCCGCGCGGCCCTTCGCCTTGGTGTCGGCCGATTGGTGTCAGCCGATTGGTGTCAGCCGAAGAAGACCTCGGCCTCGGCGTAGCGCTCCGGCGGGACCAGCTTGAGCTTGCTCGTCGCCTCGGCCAGCGGCACCCGGTCAATGCTGGTGCCGCGCAGGGCCACCATCGTGCCGAAGGCCCCATCGGCCACGGCGCGGATCGCGTGGACGCCGAAGCGAGTGGCCAGCACTCGGTCGAACGCCGTCGGCGTGCCGCCGCGCTGGATGTGCCCCAGCACCGCGACCCTGGCCTCCTTGCCCGTCCGCTTCTCGATCTCGTCGGCCAGCATCTGGCCCACGCCGCCCAGCCGCGCGTGGCCGAACGCGTCCAGCTTCTCGTCGGCGATCTCCCCGCCGGACTTGGGGTGGGCACCCTCGGCCACCACCACGATCGGCGCGTACCGGGTCTGGAACCGGTGCTCGACCCAGCCGCACACCTGCTCGATGTCGAACGGCTTCTCGGGGATGAGGATCACGTTGGCGCCGCCGGCGATCCCGGCGTGCAGCGCGATCCAGCCCGCGCTGCGTCCCATCACCTCGACGATCAGCGCCCGGTGATGACTCTCCGCGGTGGTGTGCAGCCGGTCGATCGCCTCCATGGCGATGTTCACCGCGGTGTCAAAGCCGAACGTGTAGTCGGTGGCGCCCAGGTCGTTGTCGATGGTCTTGGGCACCCCGACGACGTTGGCCCCGGCGGCGTGCAGCTTGCTGGCCACGCCGAGCGTGTCCTCACCGCCGATCGCCACCAGCGCGTCCACGCCCAGGCTGGACAAGTTCTCGTTGATCCGCTCCAGGCCGGACCGGCCTCCCGCGCTAGCCGACTCCCCAAGCGGATTTGTCCGTGATGATCCCAGGATCGTGCCGCCACGCGGCAGGATGCCCCGTACCGCCTGCACGTCCAGGACCATCGTGTCGCCCTCCAGCGGGCCCCGCCAGCCGTCCCGGAAGCCGATGAACTCAAAGCCGTACTCGGCCGCGCCCGTCCGTACGACCGCACGGATCACGGCGTTCAGTCCAGGGCAGTCGCCGCCTCCGGTCAGGACACCTACTCGCATAAATTCCTCCTCAAGCCTTTTGCTCGCCCGTCACACTAGTGCCCCCGGCCACCCCGCCGACCGACCCCGCCCGAACCAGCCGCCGAGCTTCCACTTACGGGCTTGTCGGTGGCGGGTGTCATGGTGTGAGCGTGATGAGACGGTTAGAAGCGGATCGATTAGCTAACCGCCAGTTCGGCGTGATCAGCCGGGCGCAGGCCTTCGAATGCGGTCTGACATCGAGGTCGCTGCACTGCCTTCTCAGGCCGGGAGGACGCTGGCAGCGCATCCTGCCCGGCGTCTACGTGACATCGACCGGCAGGCCCGGCCGTGACCAGCGCCTTATGGCCGCGCTGCTGTACGCGGGCGACGGCAGCATCATCACCGGCCAGGCCGCGCTGCGGCACTACAAGATCAGCGTGCCGGACGAGCGCCGGGTTGACGTCCTGATTCCGGCCGGGCGCCGGCGGTCGAGCCGCGAGTTCGCGGTCGTGCACAGGACCACGCGGATGCCACGCCGGTTCGCTGCCGTAGGCCCCATCCAGTTCGTGCCGCCCGCGCGGGCCGTTGCCGACGCCGCGCTCGGCCTCGCCCGGCTGGCCGACGTCCGTGCGATCGCGGCGCGCGCGGTCCAGCAGGACTGGTGCACCGTGCCCGCCCTCGCCGCCGAGCCCGCCACCCCCGCCACCCCCGCCCCCCCCGCCACCCCCGCCGACCCCGCGCCATAGCCCGCCCCGCGGGCGGCTGCGTGTGGATGTCCCGTTGGGTACCTCCACAGGTACCCAACGGGACATCCACGAGGCGTGAAGCGGCCAGAACTAGGCCGCTGGGACGGTTGTGAGACCTGGGACTGGTGAGCCGGCCTGGATGGCGGCGCGGATGGCGGCGACGACCACATCAGGCTCCGTCCGGATCTGGCGCGGGCTGAAGTGCAGCACCAGGATGCCCAGCGCGGTCAGCCTCGCGTGTCGCCGCATGGTCCGCTCCCAGTCGGCCGGCGACAGATGCCACTCGCGCGAGTCCACCTCAACCACGACGCCGGCGCGCGGCCACCAGGCGTCGGGCACCGCGATCAGCCGGGAGCCGGCATACAGCCGGGCATTGAGCAGCGGAGCCGGGAGCCGAGCCTTCCTGAGCAGCATCCGCAGGTCGCCCTCGGCGGCGGACCT
>Ga0134126_10006549_pt1 | contig 14591 bp, 9 predicted proteins | sample KB31752_FD_96881 | JGI IMG/M metagenome (GOLD analysis project Ga0134126, IMG submission 96881) | Terrestrial soil microbial communities with excess Nitrogen fertilizer from Kellogg Biological Station, Michigan, USA - KB3-175-2 | ecosystem: Environmental > Terrestrial > Soil > Unclassified ... | reverse complement strand
TCTCGTGGAAGCGATACGCGCCTGATCAGAGGCGCTTCTCTTTGCCGAATTCCATTTGTCCCATTGGCGCGTTCGAATGCGAATGGAAGCAGCGTTTTCACACGGCCTCGGCCGTAAGTTGCCGTCCGCAGCGATGGCTGTCGCGCCTGAACGTCGGTATTCGGACGCCCACTTACCCGGAGCCCATTATGTCCCAACCCATTGAACGCGATGTCATTTATCGCGCCGTTGATGGGGCGGGAAGACGATGGACTCGATGTTTCTCCAGCCGTGGCGTGGCCGCCGCGATGGCGTTCTTTCGGAAAACCGTGGAGACGTCAGGATCTCGATGGCCGCGAAAGATCGCGATGGATGGCCCTTGAGCGAGCCATTCCGGGCTGGGCCGACTCCGTCGAGAGGACCATCGATGGAAGTACGCCGAGGTGCGAACGAGCCGGTCCTGAACAGCCTCGTGGAACAGGATCATCGGGCGAGCAAAGGCCGCTACCGACCGATGCTGGGATTCAAGTCCCATCGAATCGCTGCCCTCGCCTTGGCGGGTCTCGAACTCGTGCATCGCATCCGAAAGCGCCAATTCAAGTTTGGACCGGGTTGGTGGACTCGCTGGTCGCTAAAGAAACAGTGGGATGTGGCGCTTGCTTGATTACCCGCATCGCAAAGGTGGTGTAACTAAGTCGCGGCCCGGCAATGCACCAGATCCAGAAAACGGCTCGCTCAGTTGCTCTTCTCTACGAAATACACGTAGTACGTATCAGTGCCCGACGGTGCAGTCGCGGCGCCCACAAATTCGGCAGGGCTGGAGGACGTCGCGGGCCACAGCGCGGCGATGCCGTTGAACGTCAGGCCATTCAGCGCGGCGTAGTTGCCCGTGCAGTCTCCGTAGGTGTACTGCAAATGGTACATGTTGTAGTTGCTGTCAATGAGGGCCACGGTGCCATTCCGCACGCACCCGGAACTCGGATCCTGAGCATAGATCACGCCACTGCCGGAGATGGTGTAGGCAACTGAGACCGTGCTACCGTTTTCGTTCAGCTGCTCAGTGTAGTTGCCGGCGACGGTTGTCAGTGAGGAGCCGGCCGCGTACAGGGGGTAGTAGGTGAGCGATACCGGCGTCATGAACGTGGTGTTCATCGTCGGACTGAAGTAGTTGGTGAAGTCCAGCGCATTGCGCGGGTTGATCGTGCCGGTCAGCGAGCCGGTACCGTAGGTCGAGCCGTCGCTGAAGGTGCCGACCAGGCTGAGGCCGCTTTCACTGCCGCTGACCGTGGTGTTCTGGACAGTCATACTGCCGACGTACAGATATTCGTAGTCAGAACTGCCGTTATAGTCGAGCAGCCAGAAGTTGCCGGTCTCATCGGCCATCGCCAGGTAGTAGTCGTTGCCGTTGGTCTGAGCCCAGATGCCGCCGACGGAATCGTTGCAGCGGACAGTCACGGTCACATCGGCGCCGATCGTGCCGTTGCCATCACTGACGGCACAGTATTGCCCCGGCGGCTGCGTCTGCACAGTGACGTCGTAGGATGCACCCGAGTCGAGCGCGGGCGAAAAAGTGTGGCTGCCATCGGCCGTGAAGGTGAGCGTGCTACTGCCCAGCGCCACCACCACGGTCCCAGACAGCCCTGAGACCGCCACCGACACGCTATAGGGGCCTGTCGAGCTGCCTCCGCCTCCGCCTCCGCAGCCGCTCAGCACCGCGGCTGCGGACCACATTGCGACTCCGAACAGCAGGCGCGCCGCGCGTGCACCCACCGCGGCTGCAGGTGACACTACGGCCATCGAACGACTCCCTGATCCTCGCGGTACAGCCGCGATGGATGTGCTGTTTATTCGCAAAAGATAGCAGCCGGGCCTGCTGCAGACATTAAAGAATCGTTAAGAGGCGCTGGAACGGAAGGCGCACACTCGCGGTGCATGTGTCCTTCTATCGTCATTATGTGGAAGAACAAGCTCAGGGTAGCCAGGCGTTGCGCTGTCGGGCTGCCGTGATGTCGTCGGTGAGCGCCAATGCGCTCGCTGCGCATTGAGCGAGGGGCGTGTCACATCGCCGGTCCGCCTCGAGGGCGTTCGCCGCGACTAAAGACTGAAATGGAGTCCTGATATATCGTATGCCGATAACAAACCCTGTACTCAGGGCGCGGGGAGGAATGATGCGACGGCTACTCTATGCGCTGGCTCTCTTGTTTTTGTCAACCGCGTGCGCGCATGCCGCCTCGCTTGAGGCCTATGGACGCCTGCCTTCGCTGGAAGATATCACGCTGTCTCCGGATGGCAGCCGCATAGCTGTCGTCACGACATTGGGCGATCAACGGTATGTAGTCATTCGCTCGAGCGACCTCACGGGACAGCCTTTCATAATAAAGTTTGGCGACATCAAGCTGCGCGCCATCGAGTGGGCAGACGATGATCACCTGATGGTTGAGAGCTCGGTGGCTGACCGGCCGGCATTTATGCAAGGCCCCATCGAGGAGTGGTATCTCCTGAATGTAATTGATCTGAAAACGAAGAAAACACGCTCCATTCCTTACATCGGGGCAAATGAGCGCACGCTGAATATCATCGAAAGCTCGCCGATGGTTCGAACCATCGATGGCCACACGGTGATCTTCGTGACAGGCGTCCACTTCACCGGCGGTCAGGGGGTCCCCGCGCTGTTTCGAGCCGATCTGAGCTCGCCCATCGATACGCTGGTGCGTGATGGCTCCTTCGCGACGCGCCGGTGGTGGGTCGATGAGCGCGGCCGCGTTGCCGCCGAGGAGGACTATTACGACACCACTGGTCGCTGGACGATCAGTGGCAGCACGGGGGGCGCGCTGCATCAGCTCGCAGAAGGGCATGCTGACCTCGACTATCCGGAGCTCCTCGGTTACGGCCCCAACTCCGATAGCCTGATGATCAGTTCGCTTGTGGATGGCAAGCCGACGCTGCGGCTGCTGCGGCTCAGTGATGGCAAAATGGAACACCCGGTGTCTCGCGATGGCCTAGAAGGAGTCTTGGTCGACCGCAATTCGCTGCGCACGATTGGCTTGCGCTATGACGACTCAGACAAGCCCTATCTGTTCTTCGATGCAAAGCGCCAGCAATACTGGGAAGCCATTCAAAAGGTCTTCGCAGGTGAGTACCCCACGGTGGCGTCTGCATCGGACGATTTCTCGAAGGTTATCGTGCGCGTCCAGGGCCAGCAACATGGCTACAGCTATCAGCTCGTAGATCTGAACAAGCGGCGCGCCGTGCCGTTGGGCTTGATCTACCACGACGTCACTACTCTCTATCCCAAGCGCAGCATCCACTATCCCGCCGCCGATGGACTCGACATCCAGGCCTGGCTGACGCTGCCGAGCGACCATCCTGGCAAGCCTCTGTCGCTAATCGTCATGCCACACGGGGGCCCGGCGGCGCGCGATGGCTACGAGTTTGACTGGTGGTCGCAGGCGCTGGCGTCACAGGGCTACGCCGTCCTTCAGCCAAACTATCGTGGCTCGGATGTCAATTGGGCGCTGCAATCTGCAGGCTTTGGAGAGTTCGGCCGCAAGATGCAAACGGATCTGTCAGACGGGGTGGCCTACCTTGCGAAGCAGGGCATCATCGACCCTTCCCGTGTCTGCATTATGGGCGCCAGTTACGGCGGATACGCTGCGTTGGCGGCGGCGACGCTGCAACCAGATATTTATCGCTGCGCCGTTTCAGTGTCCGGTATAGCCGATTTGCGGCGCCAGCTGCGAGGCCTCGAGAGCGGACCGCGCACGCAAACAAACGAGGCGGAGCGATTCTGGGATCGCTATATCGGTGGCAAGGGGATTGAGGATCCGGCGCTCAATGGGATTTCCCCCATCATGCACGTCGGCGCCGTCAGGATCCCAATCCTGCTGGTGCACGGTAAGGACGATAGTGTCGTACGCATTGAGCAGAGCCGCCTCATGCTGAAAGCGCTGCAGGGTGCTCATAAGGATGCTCAGCTCATAGAGCTCGACGGTGAAGACCACTGGCTGTCGCGGAGCAAGACGCGTCTACAGATGCTGCAGGCGACCACCGCTTTCCTCATCGAGCACAATCCGCCCGGTGCGCCGACAGTGTCGGCTGCAAAGAGGCAATGAGATCGACGCTTCGGTGCGCCCATTGCCGGCGAAGGGCAGAGGGACTTGGCCGTGATATAGAACTCCTGCCAATTTGCGGCAGGGCGGAGCCGGCGCGCGCGAGGCTCGATCTGTGCGGCCTTACTAAGGACTCACCCCATAGCTGCGGAATGTTCTGGCAACCGTTCCTTCGGAGAGCACCTTGGCAGCATGGATATCGTCGGCGGCCGATTTGGTCGCGCCCGTACGCAGCTCGCAGATTCCACGCCCGTAGAGGGAGTTGGGCAGCAGCGGGGTGATCGCCAGCGCCTGATCATACGAGGCGATCGCGTCCTTGAACCGGCCAGAGCGCAGCAGCACGAATCCTCGACTGTCCAGGTAAGCCGCCTGTACACGGCCTTTGCCGGGACCCTTGGCGACGGCGGAGTTGCAGAGCTTCAGCGCACGATCGAGAGCGACGTTTGCGGTGGCGAGCTGCCAGCAAAGGTTGTTCATTGCAGGGGCATCCTGCGCCTTCGCCTCTGCCTGCTCGAAGTCCTGCTCGGCGGCGCTGGCTTGATGGGACTTGCTGTAAGCGATTCCGCGGAGTGTCAAATTTGCCGCCGTTGCCCCATCGGCTGCGATTGCGCGGCTGGCAGTCGAGATCGCTTCGCCATAGTTGCCAAGAGCTTCGTCCGCCGCGGACAAGGCTGTCAGATCGCGGCCAGAGGTGGGATCGAGGTCGACAGCCGCGGCATAATCCGCGCGTCGTCTAGTCCAGTCGTCCGGTTGCCGCATTTGCGCGCGGAACATATACGCAGCTTCGGTAGGCTTGATCTGAATTGAGCGGCTCAGCGTTACACGGGCCTGCTCCTTCTCGCCGAGCGCGGCATAGAGTTGCGCGGCAAATGCAGACGCGTCTGCATCATTCGGACGCACCTTGAGGATCAGTGCGGGCTGCTGTAAGGCCTTCTGCTTCTCTCCGGCCGAGCGTAGCCACAGCGCCCGATACCAGTACAGGTTCAGTGCCCGCGGGCTGATGGCGATAGCGTCGTCGATGTCTTTGAGCGCTCCCGCGACGTTTCTCTGTTGCACCTCGATGCTGCCGCGCATCTGCAGCGCAAACGCGTCCTTCGGGTGCGTCTTGAGATCCTCGTCAAAGGCGCTGATGGCCGTTGGCAGGTCATGCGTCATCTGGGCGAGCCAGCCACGTGCTTGTAGTACGAACTGGTTGTGCGCATCCAGCTTGGTAGCAAAATCGATGTCGCGGCGGGCATGCGTCAGGTCTTGCTTGTGCAGATACGCCAGCGCGCGATCCGCAAGACCCGTGACGTTAAGTGGATCCAGCGACAGCTCCTCGTCGAAGTCCGCAATGGCGTCATTCCAGCGGTTCCGGCTGGAGAGGACGTAGCCGCGATCCAGCAGCTCATTCGAGTTCTTGGTGCTCTTGGCGATGCCGGAGGCCGCATCGGCTGGTGTCGGCTGAAACCCTGCTGGTGCCTGGATGTACAGGGTGTCCCTGGCCAGGTCTCGCAGAGTCTGCTGAGCGGCTGTTGCTTCGCTGGCCGGGAACTCGGTCGCAATGGCGCGTTGCGACGCATCGGCCGAAAAGACGCCGTTTTTGATGACCGCGTGTCGGTGATACTGGACGCCTGCGACCGTGCGATCAACATCCTGGCCCGCGACCGAAAAGCCAATACCGGCATCGGGCAGCGCGATGCGCTCGCTCACGTGGTTATAAGCTGGATAAGGCACGAAAAAAGGGGCGTCGTGGTGCGGCCCATCGGTACGTTGGAAGTCCGCCTGGAAGCCGACCCCCAGACCGTCGGTCGTGTACTGATTGCCGCTCCAGTCCATCTGTGCGGTGCCATCCATCAACAGATGCTCGGATGCATCCGCCTTCTCGAAACGTACGGATACGGTCTTGACCTGCACGAAGTTGTACTGCTGGCCCCAGAGTTGCCGCAAAGACTGCTGCAGCTGATTGGGCGCAAGAGTATCCAGGCGAAGCTTGAGGGCCATGCCGGCATCACAGCGAAACACAGCCTCGGCGTGAAAAGGTGCAGCTGTAGTGATGCCTGCGGTTGCGTCGATCTGGATCAGGGTCTCAGTGACGGGCATGGGCGGCGGTGGCGGCACCATACTGACGAGGGTTGCGTCCCCCGCCGTCAGTGGCAGGCCCCACCGGTAGTAAGGGACGGTCAAATTGGCAAGGGACTGGTCCCCTGAGCGAGTGCCATCGAGCCAATAGGTTTGACCTTCGATCACGCTGCGCACCAGCACATGATCGAACAGCATGAGGTTCGGGAGTCGGTCGGGAATCAGGCCGCCGAGAGTCGTGCTCACGACGACGGGCTCTGCGTCGATGCCCAGCGCGCGCAGCATCGCCGTCAGCAGCACCGTCTTTGCCTTGCAGTCGCCGAAGCGGCGCGACCAGGTCTGGTCGGGTGTCGCCGGAACCAGGCCGCCCTGGTTCATGGCGAGAAACAGGTAACGTACCTGCGTCTCGACAAGGGCCAACGCCATCGCGGCACGCACCTTGGGGTCGCTGGAGGCGGCACGGATGCGCGCGATCTCGGCGAGGAGCGGTGAGTTGCGATTGATCTTGGTGGCGCGCTCGAAAAGCGGCGACAGGCGGGCTGCGACCTGCGCCCAGGAGGTGAAGCTGCTGAACTCGAGGCGTGGCTCTATCGCATAGCGCTGAGGTACGTCCTTCGGCTCCACGAGCGCGGCAACGTTGTCTTCGCTGGAGTCTACGATGATTGTGTTGCCCTGGGTGATCTGCTTGCCGGCGGCCCCGTCCATCGCGCGCCACTGCAGAGCCAGGCTTTTCGGCCACTGTACCCGGACGTGCGCGCGCGCGACCGGTGTAGTGCCGGCGGTTTCGACAATGAGATTCGAGACCCCCGCAAGCACCGGATCGGTCCGGCGCACGCTGTAGGCTAGATCCAGAATATCCCCGATCTGCAGCCCCGCAGGCTGTATGACACCGGTCAGCGTGCCATCGAGGCTGGCGTATTCAAGATTTTTCTCGCGGCGGGCAATGGTGAATTGCTGTGACGCGAGCACGTCAATGCGCTGCGTGCCACGCAGTATCTGAAGCTTATGGACAGTAACGATATCGGTGTCGGGGTTCCAGTTGAGCGTGAAGGTGCCCGCCTGTTGCAGGCCCTGCGCTGATTGGATACGCAGGACCATCTCCACAAACCCTTGCTGCCCTCGGGCCGAGAACTGAGTTTCCCGGTCCTCGAGCAGCACTTGCAGAGGGGCAGCTGTCGGCGGAACCGTGGAGAGGGCGGCCGGCTGCACCCAGTTCGGTATCGGGCCGAAGGTGATCTTGTCGGCGGCCAGTGCGTCGCCAGTCCAGATCAACGCAATCGCGGCCAGCGCAGCGCAACTTTTCATTGTGTTCCCCCTGGGGGATTTGGCATGCAGTCCCGTCAAGGCGAGATCCAAATCGTAAAGGCCGTTAGCGCCAAGATCTCGAGTCGAGGTTCCAATAGGCGCCACCACGTGGCGCAACGAGGGTGCTCGAGCCCCGCAGCTCCTGGATAGTTCAAAATTACCCCCAGCTACGCGCGCCTTCTGCTTGAGGCTGCTTTGCGTGCCGTTGAAGCTTACCAGCTAACGATTGTGAGCCGATAGTGCGGCTCACTGTTTGGCACGCCAATGGACGCCCGCGAGTGAACACAGCATGGGGAACTAACATAAGACCGAAGGGCGCAGGTGTGACTAGCCAAGAATCAGCAGTCTGTACGCATGGTTCTAATGATTGTTAAAGAATTTTAATTAGCCTCAGCGGCGGTAAAGTACAGCTTCTGCTGTTTAACAGCCATGTAGAGCCGCAATTGCTTTAGTACGGGGAGGCCAATTTCTAATGGCGTAACACCCAGGCAGTCTGCAAACGCTTCCGCGCCATCCTTGTCTCGAAGGATGGGCCCATTCCGCACGCAGCCAATAGGCTGATGCAGAAAGATCTGCGCATTCATGACGCTAAGGCCATGCGTCGTAAGCGACATCGCTCGATAATGAGTCAATCTTCCTCGGTTGGGTGCGTGTACCGCTTCGACTCCAGGAGATCGCGCGTCCCAGCCGTAGACGTCCTTGGTCACATTTGTATAGATGTATGACTGAACGGCACTGGTGGCGAATTTACTCTGCAATCTTTTGCCGTCCAGCTCCATATCAAAGTACCAATCGCCCAGCGGCCCCTGATGCATTGGGACAACAGCATATTGCTTTGACCAGTAGGCGCCCATGCATGACGAGGGAGCAAACAGGTTCAGCTTGCCATGCGCCAGATCCACTTCAACGTCAACGTCAGCAAGTGCCGTGGGTGACAAGCGCCCGACAATTGCCTCGCCAATCGCTATATCGGCCGGTATCGGACTCCCCGGCTGCACCCGGATTTCCACATTTCTCAAGGTGAGCTCATTCAGCTTGAATGTTGGGACCACGGCGTACTGAGTTACTTCCTTGGAGCCAACGCTGATTCTGGCAGCGGTATAGGGCAGGGGCCGACTCTTGAGCCCAAGCCGCGATAACGCTCCGTCATCTAGAATGCTAACGGCCGAACCAACGTCGAGCCACATATGTGTGGCTCGACCGTTGATATTCACAGCCACCAACGGCGGCTCGAAATTCAGAAGCACAACAGGCAGCGATGCATATTCCCTCAGCTGGCAGGGCTGAGACGCGGTGCCGGCCCAGGACGGGCGGACGAACAGGATACTTACAGAGAGAAGCGCGAATACGACCAATCGAGCTATCAGATTGGTGTGCCCGCGCGCAAACCGCTCGCTATTATCGCTTTCTGAATCAAAGAATATGTTCATAGCCAGCCTGTCTCTCTTCATGCAGGATCGAGAGTAGCCTATAGCTCGATCGTAGGAACGTCATCTCGCTGTTTGATCCGATTCTGTGCAATGTCTGGAAAGCTGCCGGCCTCAGTCTCGTGGGTTGCTCGCTTCACAGGACGACATCGAGAGCGTGGCGAACGGCGCTCTCGGCGCCATGGAACGATCGTGCCATCTCAAGCAGCGTCGCGGGCCTGGCGCCCTTTTGTCGCAGCCAGCGGCGCAACGCCTCCCACGCGATATCCGCGCCCTCACGGTGGCGGAGCCGGACCACATCGACCAGGGAGCGCTCGGCCGAGTACTGACCGATGGTCAGCCCATCACCGATTCGGATCACCTCCCGGCCGATCGCGAAGGTGTCTTTGGCAAAGACATGAAATTCTGCGGGCGATTGAAGTGAAGGAATGCGCTTGCCGCGCGGGATCGCGACGTCGATGCGGTCGGGGATTACGTCGGTCAGACCATGGCGGGCGAGGGCGGTTATGAGACAGAGGGTACCTTGTGGGACCCGGCGGGGTGGGAGTCGGCCCGTCGATACAGGCCGCGGCCCACTTGCTCGAGGTGCCCCTCGTCGCGGTAGCGATAGAGGCGTTCTGCAGACAGCCCGGCGGTCACCGCCGCCGAGTAGGTGAAGACCGGCGGGAGACTGCTTGGGATCCGGGCTGAGGGGTTTGGTCGACACCGATGAAAATGTAGACAGATTGACATTACCTGCCTGCATGTTCATCGGCCTGCGAACTGCGATACCGTATCCAAGTGAATCAGGGCGTTATCCGCCCGGAAACCGGGTGAAATATTCTTCCCGGAGAAATCCCTATGCAATGAATAGGTTGCGAGACTTTGGAGCCTGGACTGAAAATCCGCGTGTCGGTGGTTCGATTCCGCCCCTGGCCACCAAGTCACAGAGATGACGTGTGGCATGCGGAGGGAATCCGCGTGTGAGAAGCGCACGCGCCAGGTGGCCGTGCTTGACAGCGTTTGTCGCAGAGCAGACCCTATCTTGATTGCAGCATTTGCAGGGAAACCTTCGCTTGCGAGCTGGTTGGCTGCCGCCATGACCTCGCCCCGTCACGGGCCGGCGATACTGGGTGCTGCCTCGGACGCGCACGGAACGCTGCGCTGTCGTCCACTTGCCATTCGACCGTTCCGGCAGCTGCGATGGCGCCGCCGTATCACCGTGTTCCTGGCCTTCGCCGTGCTGCTGGCTGGTTTGGCGCAGGCCGCCCATTACCATAGAGCCGATCTGGCACGGGGCAGCACCGACGTGCACTGCCTGTTGTGCCTGTTCGCGGCCAGCAGCGCCACCCCGCCGCTGAGCGCGCGGGCCGTACCACCCCGCGCCCCGTGCTTCTGCCGTTATCGCAGCTCGGTGACCGATGCCGGTCCCCTGAGCTCCGAGGCAGCACTCTACGACGCTCGCGGCCCGCCCGCCGCCTGACCCAGACGCCTGCGCTCGCAGGCACCGACGGATCCGAGGTGCGACTAGGGCGCACGTCGGCCTTTGTTGCGTTACGGGGCTTCCGCCATGTCTTCTTCGCATGCGCCTGTGGGATGGATCGATCGTCCTGGGCGGCCCCATGGGGTCGCGCACGGTGGGTTGTTGCAGCCAGTTCGGCTTGCCATGCTGGCCGCGACGTTTGCGACGGCCGTGGCGCTGGCGGGCTGCGCCGTGGGGCCCAACTTCAAGGCGCCGGCACCGCCCAGGACCTCGAGCTATACCGGACAGCCTCTGACGCCGACGGTTGCGACTGCCGGTAATGCTGCCGGCGCCGCCCAGCACTTCAGCATGGGCGCGAGCATTCCAGCCGACTGGTGGCGGTTGTTTCATTCCGCGCGGCTCGATGCGCTGATCGCCGCCGCCCTGAAGAACAACCCCAGCCTGCAGGCTGCGCGGGCGGCGCTGCAGGTCGCCTATGAGGATGTGCGAGCGCAGCGCGGTGCGTTCTTTCCAGCCGTCTCTGCGGGGTTTTCCGCGAGCCGTCAGAGCTCATCGACCGAGCTGTCGCCCGTGCCCTTTGCCACGGAATTTCAGTTCAGCCTGTTCACCCCACAGCTCGCCATATCCTATACGCCGGATCTGTTTGGACTGGCTCGTCGCACGCACGAATCGCTGCAGGCACAGGAGCAGTCCGCGCGCTTTCAAATGATCTCGGCATGGACCACGCTCAGTGCCAACGTGGTGGTCACGGCCATTCAGGCCGCGTCGCTGCGCGAGCAGGTCCAGGCCACCCGCCAGCTGATCGAGCTGGAGAGGCAGAGCCTCGCCGTGCTGCAACTGCGGTTTCAGCATGGGGACGCCAGCGGACTGGACGTGTCCGCACAGCAGTCGCAGCTCGCGCAGGCGCAGACCGCGCTGCCGACGCTGGTGAAACAACTCGCGCAAACGCAACATGCGCTGGCGGTGCTGACCGGCCGCCCGCCGGATCAGTCGCCGCTCGCAAGCTTCTCACTGATGGATCTGCAGCTACCCGAGCAGCTGCCGGTCAGCCTGCCGTCCGATTTGGTGGCACAACGCCCCGACGTCCGTCAGGCGCGCGCCGAGCTGCACGCCGCGAGCGCGGCGATCGGTATCGCGGCCGCGGAGCGTCTGCCGAGCATCGAGCTCACCGCGAATGCCGGCAGCAGTGCCCTCGCGATTTCCCAGGTGTTTGCGTCGGGCACGGGGTTCTGGGGCATTGCGGCCTCGCTGACGGCGCCGATCTTCGCGGGTGGCCAGCTGCTGCACCAGGAACGCGCCGCCAAGGCCGCCTATGTCGAGGCCGCGCAGCAATATCGCGGTGCCGTCCTCGGCGCGTTCCAGAACGTTGCCGACACGCTGGTGGCCCTGCAGCAGGATGCACAGGGCTTGCAGGCGGCGGTGGCGGCGGCGAGCGCCGCGAGCCGCACGCTGGAGCTCTCACAGCTGCAATTGCATCACGGTTACATCAGCGTCTTCGAGTTGCTGACCGCCGAGCAGTCGTATCAGCAGGCGCAGACGGCGCTTGCGCTGGCCGAGGCCAATCGTTTCGCCGATACCGCCGCGCTGTACCAGGCGCTCGGGGGTGGTTGGTGGCAGGACCGGGGATTGAACACGCCATGATCATGAACGCTGCAGATCTCGCTCATCCGCGCGGCTGGCTCGCGGCCATCGCTCTGGCGGCACTCGCGGGCTGCTCGGCGGCCGGGCCTGACGCGGCTCCCCAAGCGAGCACGCCACAGAACGTGACACTGACGCAGGCTCAGCGTTCGAGCATTCATTTGCTGACCCTCGAGCCGTCCTCCTATCGCACGACGATCACGACCACCGCCATCGTGGACTTCGATCGCGATCGCGCGACGACGGTGCTCGCCCCTTTCTCGGGACCGGTCACACGTGTGCCGGTGACGCTCGGCGACCACGTGGCCCTCGGACAGGCGCTCGCGATGGTCGATTCCCCCGACTTCACCGTTGCGGTCGGCGCTTATCGCAAGGCATTGTTGAGCGCCAAGGCTGCCGATGCGGTCGCGTCCAACGACCGCTTCCTGTACTCGCACCAGGCGGTCTCGGAGCGCGAGAACGCGGACGCTCAGGCCACGGCGGTGAGTGCGGACGCCGATCGCACGGCAGCCCTGCAGGGGCTGCTCGCGCTGCACGTGGACCCGCAGACCATTGCGGCGATCCGCACGGGTAAGCCGCTCACCCTCGGACAAGCGGTGATTCGCGCGCCGATCGCAGGCACCGTGGTCGAGAAGTCGATCGCCCCTGGTCAGACGCTCACTGCCGGAACCACGCCGTGTTTCACGATCGCGGATACCTCCCGAATGTGGGTGATGGCGCAGGTGTTCGGTGACGAGATCGCCCAGGTGCACGTGGGAGACGCCGCTACGATCGACGCCGGAGACGGCCTGGCGCCACTGACCGGCACCGTCACCAATGTCGCGGCGGTGGTCGACCCCGACACCCGCTCGGTGGCCGCGCGCGTGCAGGTGGACAACCCGGACGGCGTGCTCAAAAAGCAGATGTACGTGCAGGTCCACATTCAATCGCGCCAACCGTATCGGAGACTGCTCATTCCGGTATCCGCGGTGCTGCGTGACGACGAAAATCTGCCGTTCGTCTATGTGCTTGCCGCCGATGGCGGCTACGCGCGCCGCTCGGTGACCCTGGGGGCGCGAGTGGGCGATCGCTACGTGATCCCGCAGGGGCTGCAGTCCGGCGACCAGGTGGTGGTGGACGGGAGCATCTTCCTGCGCTTCATGCAGACGCAATGAGCCCCACGGATCCAGCGGGTGAGACCCCGCGCGGGGCCTCGTTGATCAACCGCATCGTTGCCTTCGCGCTCGAGCAGCGGCTGCTGATGGTGCTGCTGTCATTGGCGCTGGCAGCTGCCGGCGTGTGGGCCTACCAGGTCCTGCCGATGGATGCGTACCCCAATCTCTCCCCGCCGATCGTGGAGATCATCTCCCAGTGGCCCGGGCATTCCTCGGAAGAGGTCGAGCGGCTGATCACGGTGCCGGTCGAGCTCGCCATGAATGCGATTCCGGGACTGATGACCAAGCGCTCGATTTCGCTTTACGGACTCTCCGACGTCGCCCTGACCTTCTCCGACGGCACCGATTCCTACTTCGCCCGCCAGCGCGTCCACAACCGCCTGCCGGGGATTACGCTGCCGAGCGGGGTGTCGCCGTCGCTGTCGCCGATGTCGCCGCCGTCCGGCCTGGTCTACCGCTATGTGCTGCAGAGCTCCGATCGCTCCCCAATGCAGCTCAAGACCCTGGAGGACTGGGTTATAGCGCCGCAGTACCGCTCGGTGCCCGGAGTTGCGGACGACTCCGCATTCGGCGGCGGCGATATGCAATATCAGGTGTTGCTCGATCCGGTGAAGATTGCCGCGTTGGGCCTGACGGTCACGCAGATACAAAACTCCCTCGGCGCTAACAACAGCAATTCCGGCGGCGGCTTCTACTCTCAGGGCGGTCAGTTCTTCTACGTACGCGGCATCGGCCGCATACAGACGCTCGAGGACATCGGCAACATCGTGCTCGGCGAGCACAACGGTACCCCGATCCTCGTGAAGGATGTCGGCACGGTACAGATCGGCATCGCGCCGCGCCTCGGCGAGTTCGGCTACATGAACCAGGATGACGCGGTCGAAGGGGTGGTCCTGACACTCACCGGCAGCAAGACGCAGGACGTGCTGCAGGGGGTTGAGGCCAAGACCCGCGAGCTCAACGAGCAGATCCTGCCCAGGGACGTGAAGGTCCATGCCTTCTACGACCTCACCACGCTGATCCAGCAGACCCGGCAAGTCGTGATGCACAACCTCACGCTCGGGTTGGTGCTGGTGATCGTGGTGCTGGTCTTCTTCCTGTACGACGTGCGCGCCGGCCTGATAGTGGCGGTCACGATCCCGCTGGCGCTGCTGTTCGCGTTTCTGTGTCTGGACCTGAAAAACGCCTCCGCGAACCTGCTGTCGATTGGCGCGGTTGATTTCGGCATCCTCGTGGATGGCGCGATCTTCATGGTCGAGAACATCTTCCGCGAGCTAGCCCTACGGCGCGGCACCGACTACCGTATCAAGAGCGTGATCCTGAGCGCGGCGGGGCAGATCGACCGTCCACTGGTCTACGCGGTCGCGGTGATCGTGGCGAGCTTCCTGCCCATCTACTTTCTGGCCGGGCCATCCGGCACGCTGTTTCGGCCGATGGCCGACACGATGATCTTCGC
>Ga0134126_10006548_pt1 | contig 14596 bp, 11 predicted proteins | sample KB31752_FD_96881 | JGI IMG/M metagenome (GOLD analysis project Ga0134126, IMG submission 96881) | Terrestrial soil microbial communities with excess Nitrogen fertilizer from Kellogg Biological Station, Michigan, USA - KB3-175-2 | ecosystem: Environmental > Terrestrial > Soil > Unclassified ... | reverse complement strand
GTCTGATCATCGCCGGTAAGCACGCGGCCGTGCTCGGCTCGCCGATCGGCCACTCGCTCTCCCCGGTGCTGCACCGGGCTGCCTACCGGGCGCTGGGCCTGCGCGACTGGGACTACCAGGCCATCGAGTGCGACGAGGCCGGGCTGCCCGGCCTGCTGGACTCCCTCGGCCCGGACTGGGCCGGGCTGTCGCTGACCATGCCGCTCAAGCGGGCCGTGCTGCCGCTGCTGGACCAGGCCGAGACGCTGGCCGCCGAGGTGGGCGGCGCCAACACTGTGGTCTTCGCCGACGGCGGGCGCCTGGGCTTCAACACCGACGTGCCCGGCATGATCGCCGCGCTGGCCGAGGCCGGGGTCACCACGGCCGGATCGGCCCTGGTCCTGGGGGCCGGGGCCACCGCCTGCGCCGCTCTTGGCGCGCTGCGCGCCCTCGGCGTGACGCAGGCCGCGGCCGCGGTCAGGAACCCGGCCACCGCGGAAATGTTCCTCGAGGTGGCCAGGCGGCTGGGAATAAATGTCCGTCTCGTCCGGTTTGGCGAAGAGCCCGCGGAGCCCGCCTGGCCGCTGCTCATCTCCACCGTTACCGCCGGGGCGGCCGACGGCTACGCCGCCAGGATCGCGGCCGGCACGCTGGCCCCGGCCGCGGTGCTGGACGTGATCTACCACCCGTGGCCGACCCGGCTGGCCCAGGCGGCGGCCGACGCCGGGGCCGCGGTCTCCGGCGGCTTCGAGTTGCTGCTGCACCAGGCCGCCCGTCAGGTGGAGCTGATGACCGGCCAGGACGCCCCCGTGGCGGCCATGCGCGAGGCCGGCCTGGCCGCGCTGGCCGACCGGACCGCCTAGCCGTTTCCGGCATATCACCCCCGAGCGTGACGAGCTGGGGTCAGCGGGGCGCTGCGGGAATACCAGCAGGGGGCCGCATGCGTTAGTCTTAGCGGACGACCATGTTCGGCGAGATCTGTCGGCCGGGACGTAAGCTTCGCTTCTTGCGGCGCTGGCGTGTCAGGCCGCGACGAGCCGGGCATGCAAGCGGAGGACCACCTCGGCCGCCTCCCACCTAGCCAGTTCATGCTGGCGGGTTTACCTAGGTCGGCTGGCTCGTTCGGGCCGGCCGGCGGTCAGCTAGCCGCAGGGCCAGCTGACCAGGCCGGGCGTGCTGGCGTCGGCTCGTTCGCGAGCTAACCGGTGCGTCGCGGGTGCCAGCCCGGTTCTGTCGACCGGGGACCGGGTACCCGCACGTGGTGGCCCCGCAGGCAAGGCGTGCGGGGCCTTCTGCTTTTGGCCAGGAGGCACCAGGCAGGATCTGTGCCGGGACCGTCCCGGTACGGAGAACAAGGTGACACTGGAGGTCACATCAGCACCGAACCACGTATCAACGAGCGCATCCGGGTACCCGAGGTGCGGCTCGTCGGGCCCGCTGGCGAGCAGATTGGCATTGTTGCCATCAACGACGCGCTCCGGCTGGCCCAGGAGTCCGATCTCGACCTGGTCGAGGTCGCTCCGACCGCCCGGCCCCCGGTAGCCAAGCTGATGGATTACGGCAAGTTCAAGTACGAGTCAGCGCTCAAGGCCCGGGAGAGCCGGAAGAACCAGGCTCAGACGGTCATCAAGGAGATCAAGCTCCGGCCGAAGATCGACCCGCACGACTATGGCACCAAGAAGGGCCACGTCGAGCGGTTCCTCAAGGCGGGGGACAAGGTCAAGGTCACGATCATGTTCCGCGGTCGTGAGCAGTCGAGGCCGGAACTCGGCTTCAAGCTGCTCCAGCGCCTGGCGGGCGATGTCGAGGAGCTTGGCTTCGTCGAGTCCCAGCCGAAGCAGGACGGCCGCAACATGATCATGGTGATCGGGCCGCACAAGCGGAAGGCCGACTCCCGGCCCGAGGGGAAGCCGGAGCACCCGGCCCGTGCCGAGCGAGCCGAGCGGGTAGCGGCCCGCAACGCGACGGCCGCCGCCGCGGCGCCCGCCGTCAGCGTGCCGGACGAGCCCGACACCGACGAGCTGGTCACCGACGAGCCCGTGACCGAGGCGCCCGCTGAGGCCGCGCCGCAGCCGGCCGTCGCGCAGGCTCCGCCGCGCTCGGCCCCGCCCCGGCCCGCCTCGTCGCGCCCGGCGACCTCGCCGCGACCGTCGGCTTCGCCGCGTCCGTCCGCGCAGGACGGCGCCGCGCCCCGCCCGGCCGCCCCGGCCGGAGCCCGGCCCGCGCCGACCCCGCGGCCGAGCGCACCCCGGCCCTCCGCGCCTGGCACCGCGCCCCGGCCTGCCCCGCCGCGTCCCGCGGCCCGGCCGGCCGCTCCGGGTGGCCAGGCCAGCGGTCCGGCGGCACCGGCGGGCTCTGGCAGCGCGGCCCCGAGGCCGAGCGCGCCGCAGGGCGGCAGCCCGCGGCCCAGTGCCCCGCGGCCGAGCGCGCCGCGGCCGGGTGCCCCCCGGCCGGCTCCGCCGCGCCCGCGGCCGGTGAGCCCGGTGCCCGCCCAGCGGGCCGACGCCGCCGGCGGAGCAGCCAAGCCCGCCGACCCGGCGGACTAGGACTCGCGGCAGGCACTAGCCGGGCCCTGACCCGGCTGGCCTGCCCGATCGACCCGGCCGGACCGCTTCCGGCTGGCCGGGTGAGTAGCATGCCCCTGGCATGCTGTGGAACGACGTGCCGCAGGGCACGTGGATGACCGTGCCTTAGGCACGCGACCAGCGCTGCCCCGGGCACGCGGAAACGGAGACACGGCGACATGCCGAAGATGAAGACGCACAGCGGATCCAATAAGCGGTTCCGGCTGACGGGCACGGGCAAGGTCATGCGCCGCCGGGCCAACCGGGCGCACCTGCTCGAGCACAAGCCGAGCACGCGGACCCGGCGCCTCAAGAACGAGGTCGTGCTCTCGCCCGCTGACACCAAGAAGATCAAGCGACTGCTGGGTAAGTGACCCGGCCCGCCAGAACGGAGTCGAACTAATGGCACGCGTCAAGCGGGCTGTCAACGCTCACAAGAAGCGCAGGGTCGTCCTCGAGCGGGCGAGCGGCTACCGGGGCCAGCGGTCCCGGCTGTACCGCAAGGCCAAGGAGCAGTCCCTGCACTCCATGACCTACGCCTACCGCGACCGCAAGGACCGCAAGGGCGCGTTCCGGCGGCTGTGGATCCAGCGGATCAACGCCGCCGCCAGGGCCGAGGGCATGACCTACAACCGGTTCATCCAGGGCCTCAAGATCGCCGGCGTGGACGTCGACCGGCGGATGCTGGCCGATATGGCCGTCACCGACCCGCAGTCGTTCACCGCGCTGGTCGAGGTGGCCCGCCAGGCACTGCCGACCGACCTGGGCACCGCCGCTGCCTGAGCACCAGGTGCGTGACCGCCCGCCGCCGGGCCAGGCAGGACACCAGCCGCGGCGGGCTCCCGCGGCGACCACCGAGGTAACCAGCATCAGGTCGCCGCGGGTGAAGGCGGCCCGCCAGCTGGCCAAGCGGGCCTTCCGTGAGCGCTCGCGGTCCTTCCTGGCGGAGGGACCGCAGGCGGTGAGGGAGGCGCTGGGCCGGCCGGGCGTGCTGACCGAGCTGTTCGTTACCACCGCCGCCGCCGGCCGCCACGGCGACCTCGTCGCGGCGGCCGGCGCGCTGGACGTGCCGGTCCACCAGGTCAGCGGCGAGGTCATGACCGAGCTGGCCCAGACCGTGACCCCGCAGGGCCTGCTCGGCGTCTGCCGGTTCATCGACGTATCGCTGGCCGAGCTGACCGCCAGCGCTCCGCGGCTGGTCGCGGTGCTGGCCAGTGTGCGCGACCCCGGCAATGCCGGGACCGTACTGCGCACCGCCGACGCCGCCGGAGCCGAAGGCGTGATCTTCACCTCGGCCTCCGTCGACCCTTACAACAGCAAGTGCGTCCGCTCCTCGGCGGGCAGCCTGTTCCACGTGCCGGTGGTGGCCGGGCCCGAGCCCGGCGAGGTGGCCGCGGCGCTGCGCGGGGCCGGGCTGCGGCTGCTGGCCGCCGACGGCGCCGCCAGCCAGGTACTCGACCCCGGCGGCTCGAACGAGTGGCTGGCCGGGCCGACGGCCTGGCTGTTCGGCAACGAGGCCTGGGGTCTGCCTGCCGACCTGCTGGCCCTGGCCGACCTGGCCGTCGCGGTGCCCATCTACGGCCGGGCCGAGAGCCTCAACCTGGCCGCGGCCGCGGCCGTCTGCCTGTACGCCTCGGCGGCCCGCCACCGCTCATAGGACGGCCTCCCGAGGTACTGCCCAGACGGGCACAGACGGCGCAGTCAGGTTAAATTCTGCAACCGTTTGCCGCTTAGCGGTCTCCTGGGGTGCCACAGCACCGGCTCGGCACGCTAGAGTCTGATCACGTTGCGTCATTGGTGACCCCAGTCAGGGTCACGGTGTGGTGGCCGGATGGCGCGGCGGTACCAGGCCGCGGGTAACCCCCGGATCCGCGGTCCGGTCACTGGGTCGCGCCGGGGGACTGGGCCCCGGAGGCAGCGGACAAGTGAACGGGATCGTGTCGGGTCAGGCCAGTGTCCCGGCGGGTGTGCTCGCGGTGACCGAGGACGCCGCCGGCATCGTGGTCGACCCCGACGACCTGCCCGACGGACTGATCGTCGCCGACCAGGGCGGCCGGGTCACCGTCTTCAACCGCGCCGCCGCCCGCCTGACCGGCATCAGCCCGGACGAGGCCATCGGCCACGACATCCGCCAGGTGCTCCCGCTCCAGGACGCCGAGGAGCGCTGCTGGTGGACCGCGACGCAGCCCTACGGCGGGCTGACCACCCGCACCCGCCACCCCGAGCGCTCCCTGTTCCTGCCCGACGGCACCGAGTTGCTGGTCTGCATGGGCTATGTGCGCAGCCCGCGCTGCGGCCCGCGCGAGGACTGGCACCGCGAGCCGGGCGCCGTCCGCCGCATCATGATCACGATTCGCGGCACCGAGCAGCGGACCCGCCTCGAGCGCAGCCGGGCCGACCTGGTCTCCACCGTCGCCCATGAGCTGCGCTCCCCGCTGACCAGCGTCAAGGGGTTCACCGCCACGCTGCTGGCCAAGTGGCCCCGGTTCACCGACGACCAGAAGCGGGTCATGCTGGAGACGGTCAACGCCGACGCCGACCGGGTCACCCGGCTGATTACCGAGCTGCTGGACGTGTCACGGATCGAGTCCGGGCGCATCGAGGTGCACCGCGAGCTGGTCGACATCCCGGCCCGGGTGCGCAAGGTCATCAGCGGCCGGGTCGCGGCCGGCGACCCGGAAAGCCGGTTCCGCGTCGAGGCGGCCGGTGACCTGCCCGAGACCTGGCTGGACGGCGACAAGGTCGACCAGATCCTGGCCAACTTGATCGAGAACGCCATCCGGCATGGTGCTGGTACGGTTACAACTATGGTGGAGCCGGTCGTGGTGGCGGGTGCTCCTGGGGTGGCGGTCTCCGTCTGTGACCAGGGGCCTGGCATCGCGCCCGAGATGGCTTCGCGTGTCTTCCGCCGGTTCTGGCGGGCCAAGCGGCGCGGTGGCGCCGGCCTCGGGCTGTTCATCGTGAAGGGCCTGGTGGAGGCGCACGGCGGGACCATCGAGGTGGGACAGGCCGACTGCGGCGGCGCGGCATTCCGATTTACCATGCCCGCCGTCAAGCCTGACTTCGGCTGACTGGCGGGCCCCCAGGGCCTTTTTCTTTCGCCTGGCCTCCCGCGCGCACGTAGAGGGATAGCCGCGCGGGCTCCAGATGACATGTTGCCGATCGCAGGAAAGTAGACCGCGATGTCCGCACCGAATAAGACTTACGACCCGGTGGAGGTGGCGGCGCTGGCCCCGGATGAGGTTCAGCGTATGACCGACGCGGCGCTGGCCGCGATCGCCGCCGCCTCGACCCTGGACGAACTCAAGTCGGCCCGGCTGGCCCACGCCGGCGACCGCGCCCCCATCGCCCTGGCCAACGCCGAGATCGGGGCGCTGCCCCCGGCCGCGCGGGCCGAGGCAGGCAAGCGGGTCGGCGCCGCACGGGCCGCCATCCGCCAGGCCCTCACCGACCGGCAGGGCGAGCTCGAGGCCGAGCGCGACCGGCGGGTGCTGGTCGAGGAGGCCGTCGACGTCACGCTGCCGTGGGACCGGCGCCCGGCCGGCGCCCGGCACCCGGTGACCACGGTCGCCGAGCGGCTCACCGACGTCTTCGTGAACATGGGCTACGAGGTCGCCGAGGGCCCCGAGGTCGAAGACGAGTGGTACAACTTCGACGCCCTGAACTTCCCGCCCGACCACCCGGCGCGCGAGATGTACGACACCATGTTCGTGGCCGCGCCCGACGGCAGCGAGCGCTCCGGCGTGGTCCTGCGCACCCACACCTCGCCGGTGCAGATCCGGGCCATGCTGACCCGGCCGCTGCCGCTGTACGTGGTCAGCCCCGGCAAGTGCTTCCGCACCGACACCCTGGACGCCACCCACAGCCCGGTGTTCCACCAGATCGAGTGCCTGGCCGTGGACGAGGGCCTGACCATGGCCGACCTGCGGGGCGCGATCCGCGCCTTCGTGGACGCCATGTTCGGCGAGGGGCTGCGGACCCGGCTGCGGCCGGACTACTTCCCGTTCACCGAGCCGTCCGCCGACGTCTCCATGGAGTGCCACGTCTGCCGCGGCGCCTCCACCAGGCCGGGCGGCGCGCCCTGCCGGGTGTGCCGGTCCCAGGGCTGGATCGAGATCGCCGGCTGCGGGATGGTCAACCCGCGCGTGCTGGTCGCCTGCGGCATCGACCCGGACCGGTACAGCGGGTTCGCGTTCGGCCTGGGCATCGAGCGCTCGCTGATGATCAGGGACGGCGTGACCGACATCCGCGACACCCTCGAGGGCGACGTCCGGTTCAGCCGGGCATTCGGATTGGAGGCGTGATGCGGATCCCCCTGTCCTGGCTGCTGGAGTACGCGGCCATCGGGTCCGGCGGCGTCGACGGCGTGGACGCCGACGACGTGGCCCGCCGGCTGACCGCCTGCGGCCTGGAGATCGAGTCCGTCGAGCGCGTCGGCTACGACATCAAGGGCGTCGTCGTGGCCGAGGTGCTCGACGTCGAGGAGCTGACCGGCTTCAAGAAGCCCGTCCGGTACTGCCAGGTCTCCACCGGCGACGGCCAGGAGCGGCACGTCATCTGCGGGGCGACCAACTTCGTCGCCGGCGACCGGGTGCCGCTGGCGCTGCCCGGCGCCACGCTGCCCGGCGGGTTCGAGATCGGGGCCCGCAAGACCTACGGGAAGATCTCCGAGGGGATGATCTGCTCGGCGGCCGAGCTGGCCCTGGGCGATGATCACTCGGGCATCATGGTGCTGGCCCCTGACGCGCCCCTGGGAACCGAGTTCGTAACGTACGGTGGCCTGCGCGACTTCGTTATGGATGTCAATGTCACCCCGGACAAGGGATATGCGCTGTCAGTCCGGGGCGTGGCCAGGGAACTGGCGATTTCCTACGGTGTCGCCTACACCGACCCCGCCGATACGGGGCTGCCGCCCTACGTGGGCCGGGTGTCCGACGAGGTCTGGCCGGCCAGCATCGAGGACCCGACGGCCTGCGACCGGTTCGTGCTGCGCGAGGTGCGCGGCATCGACCCGGCCGCGACGACACCGCTGCGCATGCAGGTCCGGCTGGCCAGGGCCGGGCAGCGCAGCGTGTCGCTGGCCGTGGACGTGACCAACTACCTGATGCTGGAGCTCGGCCAGCCGCTGCACGCCTTCGACCGCGAGCGGCTGACCGGGCCGATCGTGGTGCGCCGGGCCCGGCCGGGGGAGCGGCTGGAGACGCTCGACCACGTGGTCCGCGACCTGGACCCCGAGGACATCCTGATCACCGACTCCTCGGGCCCGATCTCGCTGGCCGGCACCATGGGCGGGCTGGCCACCGAGGTCACGGACACCTCGCGCGACCTGGTCATCGAGGCCGCGCACTTCTCCGCCCGCGGCACCGCCCGGATGAGCCGGCGGCACAAGCTCGGCTCCGAGGCCTCGGCCCGGTTCGAGCGCGGCGTGGACCACGAGCTGCAGCAGCGCGCCTCGGCCAAGGCCGTGGCCATGCTCAGCGACCTGGCCGGCGGCCTGGTGATCGAGGGCTGCTCCTACGCCAGCGCGCCCATCCCCGAGGTCTCCATCGTGATGGCCGCCGACTACCCCGACCAGGTGGCCGGCATGGTCTACGGCCTCGGCACCGTGATCCGGCGGCTGGAGCAGGTCGGCTGCCAGGTCACCCAGTCGGCCGCCGGGACGCCCGAGGCCGCGGTGGCGGCCGACGGCGGCGGCGCCCACGCCCGCCATGACCACGGCCGCCACGACAGGTCCGGGACCGTGCTGACCGTCGTGCCGCCGTCCTGGCGGCCCGACCTGACCGACCCGGCCGACCTGGCCGAGGAGGTCATCCGGCTGGAGGGCTACGAGCAGATCCCGGTCCGGGCGCCGCGCGCCGCGGCCGGCCGGGGCCTGACCGAGCGGCAGCGGCTGCGCCGCACCACCGGCCGCTCGCTCGCCGCCACCGGATTCGTCGAGGCCATCAGCTACCCGTTCGTGTCGCCCGCCGACTTCGACCGGCTGCTGCTGCCCGGCGACGACCCGCGCCGCCAGGCGCTGTCCCTGGCCAACCCGCTCAGCGACGACGAGCCGCTGCTGCGCACCGTGCTGCTGCCCGGCCTGCTGCGGGTGCTCAGCCGCAACATCGGCCGCGGCTTCACCGACCTCGGGCTGTTCGAGTCCGGCCTGGTCTTCCGGCCCGGTCCCGACGGCCCCAAGGTCGCGCCCATGCCCGGCGTCGACCAGGCCCCCAGCCCCGAGGTGCTCGGCCAGCTCGAGGCCGCGCTGCCCGACCAGCCCCTGCACCTGGCCGTCGTGCTGGCCGGCGACCGCGAGCTGTCCGGCTGGTGGGGCCCGGGCCGGCGGGCCGGCTGGCAGGACGCCATCGAGGCCGCCCGGCAGGTGCTTGAGGTCAGCCGGGTGTCGTTCTCGGTCCGCGCCGATCCGCAGGTGCCCTGGCACCCCGGCCGCTGCGCCGCGCTGATCGTGCACGGCGAGGGCGGTCACGAGTGGCTGGCCGGCCACGCCGGCGAGCTGCACCCGCGGGTCACGGCCGCGTTCGGGCTGCCCGCCAGGACCGCCGCCGCCGAGCTCGACATGTCGGTCATCGAGACCGCCGCCGGCCTGCTCGGCCCCGTCCAGGCGCCGGAGATCTCCAGTTACCCCGTTGCCACCCAGGACGTCGCGCTGATCGTGGCCGACACCGTGCCCGCCGGCGACGTCGCCGCCGCGCTGGCCGCCGGGGCCGCCTCGGGCGGCGGTGACATCGCGCTGGAGGATCTGCGGCTGTTCGACGTCTACACCGGCGACCAGGTCGGCGAGGGCCGCAAGTCGCTGGCCTACACCCTCCGGTTCCGCGCTCCGGACCGCACCCTCACCGCCGACGAGGCCAGCCAGGCCCGCGAGGCCGCGGTAGCCGAAGCCGCCCGCCGCACCGGCGCCGTCCTCCGCAGCTCCTAACCGCGCCGGGTCCACCCGGCCACGGCGCTGTGGATGTCCCGTTGGGTACCTCCTGAGGTACCCAACGGGACATCCACGATGGAGTTGTGCCCGGCGGGGCGCGGCGGGGTTAGCTGGGGGTGGGGAGGACGGCCAGGATCTCGGCGCCGCTGCGGGTGCAGCGGGAGGCATCGCCGGTGTTGAGCACCTGGGGGGTCGGGAAGACGCGGCACTGCCATCCGCTCACGTTCACCGGGCCGCCGGCGCCCGCGCCCGGTGCCTTGCCGTCGAGGATCGCCCTGCGATATGCGTGCTCCACGTTCATGGCCGCGGCGCAGGTGACCTGACCCTTGGTGATCTCCACCTTGACCGGGACGTTGGCCGGGGTGCGGGCCATGCCGCACTGGGTGACGGTCGGCGTGTGGGTGCCGCCGCCGGCCGCCTTGCGGCCGGACGGCCCGCAGGCGGCCGCGGCCAGGGCGACCGCCGTGACCAGCAGGGCGAGCCTGAGCGGCATCGGGAGCCGCAGGGAAACGTCGCTCAGGGACCGGCGCGGATGCATGCGATCTCCCTTCCGGGGGATCATCATGCCGCGTCGGCGTGCGCAGGCCCAAGCCGACCTGGATAACGGGCATGACGCCCCGTCCGGAAGTTTGCATATTCACAACGACCATTGCATACTAATTCAGCAACGCCGCGCTGGACAGGGCATTGCCGGGCCGCGCGCCGGCCTAGTCGCTCGCGCGGCGTGGCCGGTTGGCGGCGGGGCTGCGTGGCTGCTTGGCGGGGCTGCTTGGCGGCAGGGCCGCGGGTGCTGTCTGGCGGCGGCGCGGCGAACAGGACGGCAGGACACGGCAGGACGGCAGGAGGGTGCATGGGCGCGCGGGTCGCGGTGGCCGGGGCGAGCGGGTATGCCGGCGGGGAGTTGCTCCGACTGCTGGCCGGGCACCCGGACCTGGAGATCGGCCCGGTCACGGCGGACAGCAGCGCGGGCAAGCCGATCGGGTCGGTGCACGCGCATCTGGCCGGGGTGCCGGGGCTTGCTGGGCGGGTGTTCGAGCCTCACGAGGCCGGGCGACTGGACGGGTGTGACCTGGTGTTCGCGGCGCTGCCGGCCGGGCAGTCGGCGGCGCTGGCGGCCAGCCTCCAGGCCGGGATCAAGGTGGTCGACCTGGGCCCGGACTTCCGGCTCACCGACCCGGCCGCCTGGGCCCGGCACTACGGCGGGGATCACGCGGGCCGGTGGGTCACCGGGCTGCCGGAGCTGCCTGGCCAGCGCGAGCGGGTCAGCGCGGCCGAACGGGTGGCGGCGCCGGGGTGCTACGCGACGGCCGCGATCCTGGCCCTGGTGCCGGTGGTGGCGGCGGGACTGGCCGAGCCGCGGGACATCGTGGTGGTGGCGGCGTCGGGGACGTCGGGCGCGGGGCGCTCGCTGCGGACCAACCTGCTGGCCAGCGAGGTCATGGGCTCGGTGTCGGCCTACCAGGTCGGCGGCACGCACCGGCACACGGCCGAGATCGAGCAGGCGCTGGCCGAGACCAGCCACCCCGCGAGCACCCACCCCGCGAGCACCCACCCCGCGAGCACCCACCCCGCGAGCACCCACCCGGGCAACAGCCCGGTGAGCGTGTCGTTTACGCCGGTACTGGTGCCGATGCCGCGGGGCATCCTGGCCACCTGCACCGCACGGCTGGCCGATCCCGGCATCGGCACGAACGAGCTGCGGGCCGCGCTGGCCGCCGCCTACGACAGCGAGCCGTTCGTCACCGTGCTACCAGAAGACACCTGGCCGACCACGGCCGCCGTCGCGGGCTCCAACGGCGTGCACCTCCAGGCCGCGGCCGACCCGCGGGCCGGCCGCGCCGTCGTCGTGGCCGCCATCGACAACCTGGGCAAGGGCGCGGCCGGCCAGGCCGTGCAGAACGCCAACCTGATGCTCGGCCTGCCCGAAGCGTCCGGCCTGACCGTTACCGGAGTCGCACCGTGAGCGTCACCACACCCAAGGGATTTCGCGCCGCGGGGGTGACGGCCGGCATCAAGGAATCCGGCCAGCCCGACGTGGCGGTGGTCATCAACGACGGGCCGTCCGCCGCGGCCGCCGGGGTCTTCACCTCCAACCGGGTCAAGGCCGCCCCAGTGCTCTGGAGCGAGCAGGTGGTGCGCGGTGGCCAGGTCCGCGCGGTCGTGCTCAACTCCGGCGGCGCCAACGCGTGCACCGGCCCGGCCGGCTTCGCCGACACCCATCTCACCGCCGAGCACCTGGCCAAGGTGCTGTCCATCGACGACCCAGACACCGAGACCGGCGCGGGCCAGGTTGCGGTCTGCTCGACCGGCCTCATCGGCGACCGCCTGCCCATGGACAAGCTGCTGGCCGGGGTCGACGCCGCCGTCTCGGCCGCCACCGCCGAGGGCGGGCAGGCGGCCGCCGACGCGATCAGGACCACCGACACCGTGCCCAAGACCAGCGTGGCGCAGGGGAGCGGCTACGTGGTCGGCGGCATGGGCAAGGGCGCCGCCATGCTGGCCCCGGCCTTGGCCACCATGCTGGTCGTGCTCACCACCGACGCCGACCTGCCGGCCGGGGAGCTGGACACCGCGTTGCGCGGCGCGGTGCGCACCACGTTCGACCGGCTGGACACCGACGGCTGCATGTCGACCAACGACACCGTGCTGCTGCTGGCCAGCGGCGCCTCCGGCGTGCGGCCCGACGCCGACGAGTTCGGCACGCTGGTGGCCAGCGTCTGCGCCAGCCTGGCCATGCAGATGCAGCAGGACGCCGAGGGCGCCAGCAAGGCCATCGCCATCGAGGTGATCGGCGCGGCCAGCGAGGACGACGCGGTGACCGTGGGCCGGGCCATCGCCCGGTGCAACCTGCTCAAGTGCGCCATCCACGGCGAGGACCCGAACTGGGGCCGCGTGCTGGCCGCCGTCGGCACGACCAGCGCCGTCTTCGAGCCCGACCAGCTGCACGTGGCCATCAACGACGTCTGGGTGTGCCGCAACGGCGCCCCGGCCGAGGACCGCGGCCTGGTCAACCTCAAGCCGCGGGACGTGACCATCACCGTCAACCTGTCGGCCGGGCCGCACGCGGCCACCGTCAGGACGACCGACCTGACCGCCCAGTACGTCTACGAGAACTCGGCCTACTCCACGTGACGCAGTCCCAGGAATTCGATCAACAGGCTACGGTCCCCCGCCCCTCCGCCGTCCAGCCAGGCCATCTACGCCATGCTGGCGCTCAGGCCAAGGCGGCCACCCTGATAGAAGCGCTGCCCTGGCTGGAGCGGTTCCACGGCCAGACCGTCGTCATCAAGTACGGCGGCAACGCCATGACCGACGACGGGCTGCGGGCCGCGTTCGCGCAGGACGTGGTGTTCCTGCGCTACGCCGGCCTGCTGCCGGTGGTGGTGCACGGCGGCGGGCCGCAGATCAGCGCCCAGCTGGACCGGCTGGGCATTCCCAGCACGTTCCGCGGCGGGCTGCGGGTCACCACGCCCGAGGCCATGGATGTGGTCCGGATGGTGCTGACCGGCCAGGTTAATCGAGAAGTTGTCGGGCTGATCAACCAGCACGGCCCGTTCGCGGTGGGCATGTCGGGGGAGGACGCGCACCTGCTCACCGCGCGGCGGCTGCAGGTCACGGCGGACGGGGAGCCGGTGGACCTGGGCCAGGTGGGCGAGGTCGAGACGGTCAACCCAGGGGCGGTGGCCGCGCTGCTGGCCGACGGCCGCATCCCGGTCATCTCCAGCGTGGCCCGCAGCCACGGCGGCGAGGTGCTGAACGTGAACGCCGACACGGCCGCGGCCGCGGTGGCGGTGGCCCTGCGCGCGGCCAAGCTCATCGTGCTCACCGACGTGGCCGGCCTGTACGCGAACTGGCCAGGTGACGGGCAGGCGGTGGCCGGCGGCCCGGCGGCCGCCAACGGGCAGGCCGCCGAGCCCGAGGTGATCAGCCAGCTCACCGCCAGCGCGCTGACCGCGAAGCTGCCCGGCCTGGGCGGCGGCATGATCCCCAAGATGGAGGCCTGCCTGACTGCCGTGCGCGGCGGCGTGCCCCAGGCCCACGTGCTCGACGGCCGCCTGCCGCACGCCGTCCTGCTAGAGATCTTCACCGACTCGGGGATCGGCACCATGGTCGTCCCCGACACCCAGGAAGGGACCCCACGATGACGGCGACCGAGCAGCTCCAGGACCGCTACGCCGCGGCCATCATGCTGACCTACGGCATCCCCCCGGTGGCCCTGGCCCGCGGCCGCGGCTGCACCGTGTGGGACGTGGACGGCAACTCCTACCTCGACCTGATCGCCGGCATCGCGGTCAGCTCCCTGGGCCACGGCCACCCGGCGCTGGTCGCCGCGGTCAGCGAGCAGGTCGGCCGGCTGGCCCACACCTCCAACTTGTTCCTGCACGAGCGCCAGGTCGAGCTGGCCGAGCGGCTGCTTGGCCTGCTCGGCACGGACGGCCGGGTGTTCTTCGCCAACTCGGGGACCGAGGCCAACGAGGCCGCGCTCAAGCTGGTCCGCCGCAGGCAGGGGCCATCGCGACCGGTCATCATCGCGGCCGAGCACGGTTTCCATGGCCGGAGCATGGGTTCGCTGGCGGTCACTGGTAAGGAGAGCATCCGAGTACCGTTCGCCCCCTTCGGTGTTGACGTTCGGTTTGTGCCCTACGGCGACGTGGGGGCGCTGACCTCGGCGGTGGGCCCCGACTGCGCTGCGGTGTTCCTCGAGCCCACACTGGGTGAGGGCGGCGTCGTGCCGCCGCCCGCGGGCTACCTCAAGGCGGCCAGGGCCGCCTGTGACGCGGCCGGCGCGCTGCTGGTGCTGGACGAGATCCAGAGCGGCATCGGCCGGACCGGGGAGTGGTTCGCGCACCAGGCCGAGGGCGTCACGCCCGACGTGCTCACGCTGGCCAAGGGGCTGGGCGGCGGACTGCCGATCGGCGCCTGCATCGGCCTGGGCGCGCTGGGCACCGGGCTGAGCCGGGGCGAGCACGGCAGCACGTTCGGCGGCAACCCGGTGGCCTGCGCGGCGGCGCTGGCGGTGCTGGACACCATCGAGAAGGACGGCCTGCTGGCCAATGTCACCCAGGTCGGCGGGCAGCTGCGGGCCGACATCGAGGCGGCCGGGCACCCGCTGGTCAGCGGCGTGCGCGGC
>Ga0134126_10006547_pt1 | contig 14599 bp, 13 predicted proteins | sample KB31752_FD_96881 | JGI IMG/M metagenome (GOLD analysis project Ga0134126, IMG submission 96881) | Terrestrial soil microbial communities with excess Nitrogen fertilizer from Kellogg Biological Station, Michigan, USA - KB3-175-2 | ecosystem: Environmental > Terrestrial > Soil > Unclassified ... | reverse complement strand
GGAGAACCTGTGCTTGCTGACAAACGCCTTTGTCGGCCGCGAAATTGAGCAGGGGCTAAAGCCCAACACAATGAAGTGTGCGGCTTATCGGCCCGGCTGAAGCCGTGCCCTTGTTACAAAGCCCCATACGCGGCATTTTCAGCAAGCTGAGGTTCCCCGGAGGAGAACCTGTGATGCAGCATGCGCTTGTTGAAGTGTGAAGATTAGCGGCTGGCGGTAATGCGGACGCCCATGCCGTTTAGCTTGCTGCGGGCCTGGGCGGCTTCGGGGGTCTGTGGGTGCTTGCGAATGAGGGTGCGGAGCTCTTCGATGCCGGGTGAGCGGCGGTTCATGGCGAGCAGGGCCAGACCCTTGTGCAACTGCGCGGCCGCGGCCTTGGAGCTGGTGGGGAAGCTCTCGAGCACCGCGTTGTAGGATTTGATGGCGTCATTGTAGTTCTGCTGGCGATAGGCGATTTCGCCGAGGTAGAACTGCGCCTGTCCGGCGAGGTCGTCGTTGGGGTAGTACTGCACCACATCCTGGAACTCGCCCTGGGCCACGTTGTACTTGGCGCCGTTGAAGTCGCGGATGCCGGCCTGGTAGGTCTCCTGCAGCGGAGGCGCCTGGTTGGCGGCGGGCGCGGCGGTGGCTCCGGGACCGGCGGGCTGGCCGGAAGCGCCGGGCGCGGCGTTCTGGCCGGGAGGCGGGGCCTGCATATTTTGCAACTGCGTCTGCAGGGCGTTGACCGTGTCCTGCAGCTTGCCGATGCGAGCCTTTAATTCGTCAACCGAATCACTGAGCGACTGCACGCTGCCGGAGGTGGAGTCGAGCTTTCCGCTGAGGGCTTCGTTCTGCGCGGCGATCTTCTGCTGCAGGTCATTGACCGCGGTGGACATGCGGTTGGTGCTGTCGGCGGTTTGCTCGACCAGGTGCTGGATGACCCCGAACCGCGTGTCCATGGTGGACTGGAGGCGCTGCACCATGTCGAGGAGCTGCTGCACCTGGGTCTGCAGCTCCACGATCTCCTTGGAGACGGCGTGGGCGCGTGCCGGGGCGAAGTTGACCAGGCCGGCGACAAGGGCGATGGGCAGGATGCGGTTGCGGAGGGTGCGTGCGATGTTCATGAGATCACCTGGCAGCTAACAGTTCACAGTTCGTAGTTCACAGTTCACAGTTCACAGTTCACAGATGCGAGAAGGAAAGGTCCACGCCGACGGGGCGGCGTGGACCTTAACTCGAGAATCGCTGCCGACCGGGATGGCGGGCCGGCAGTTTTCATTCTAGCGGTCGATGGTGAAGCCGGCGCGGCGGTTCTGCTGCCAGCACTCCTCAGTGGACTCGGTGCAGAACGGTTTTTCCTTGCCGTAGCTGATGACGCGGATGCGATTGGCGGCGACGCCGGCGTTGACCAGGGCGTTGCGCGCGGCTTCGGCGCGGTTCTGGCCGAGGGCGAGGTTGTATTCGTTCGAGCCGCGCTCGTCGCAATAGCCGCCGATGACGACCTTGATATTCGGATGGCTGTTGAGGTAGGCCGCATCCTGGGAGAGGGTGGATTGCGCGTCGGCGCGGACGTCGGCCGAGTCGTAGTCGTAGAAGATGTCATGGACGTTGGCCTTGAACTCTTCTTCCTCGCTCATGGTGGTGCTGGGGACGGCGACGGCGGGCTTCTGCTCCACGGTGACACGGGCGGTGGCGTCGGCGGTACCGCCTTCGCCGCGAGCGACGAGGTGATAGCTGGTCGATGCGGAGGGCGTGACGGACTTGACGCCGGATGTGGGCACGTCGCCGATGCCGTCAATGGAGACGCTGGTCGCGTCGGTGGTCTTCCAACTGAGGACGACCTGATCGCCGGCCGAGATGCTGGCGGGCGTGGCGGTGAGCTGGGCGGTGGGCGCGGGGGCGGCGGCGGGCGGCGCCTGTTCCACGGGGGGCAACGGCTTCGGCTTCTTCTTGCAACCGGCAACTGCAATCAGGGCCACGAGAAGCAAAACCGGTACGGCAATGCGGGAAAGATGTTTCAAGGTGCGATCTCCTTCAGCGAAATTGAATAGGCAGCGTGCTGGAACGTCCGTTTTTTTATCATTTTGGGGGGGCGAGCGACGGATGGCAGGGATCGACCAGAACCGGTCCGTACCCGGACGATTCAGGAGCTGCTGGATTGGGCATGCGCCTGGTCCCATCGTGGTATTTCAGGACGACACATCCATGATAACGCTGCCGGGAGCGGGGGTGTTGCACGTTTTGGTGCGGGGGAGGGACAGGGGCAGGCATTAGGCATTAGGGACGTATTAGGGAACAGGGAACAGGGAACAGGGAACAGGGAACAGGGAAAAGGGATTCAAAGAGGGGAGGGGCAGTGCAGGTATTGGGCGCTGCCGGGATCTCAGGAATCCAGCAATGCTCGTTGCCAGCCCTTGCCGGGTGCCTGCCGCCCTTCATTGACCCGGGGAGCGTTGCGCTCGTCTCTGTCGAATGGGGCAATGCCGGTGGTATTGATGTACCAATGCAGGAGCCGCTGGTGTAACTCCTGCTGCAGAACGGCGGCGCCGCGCTCGCCGTAGATATTTTCGCGTTCCTGGGGGTCCGATTTGTAGTTGTAAAGCTCGCCCTGGCCGTGCGGACGCACGATGAGCTTGGCATCGCGGGTTCTCACCATGGCGCAGCGGCTGAAGAGCTCGGGATGTTCCATCAGCAGGTTGAGCTTAGGCCCGTAGAGGGAGTCTTTTCGGGCTACCGCCTCAAAGCATTGCGGCTCGTAGATGTTCGCGCCGGTTTCGGCGAACGCGGCACGATCTGGATCTCCCGGACTGCCGTTCGCCTGGGGCAAGAGGCTGCGCGCAAAGTGGGTGTGCTGGGCTTCAACTCCGGCGAGGTCGAGGCAGGTCTGCATCATGTCGTATGCCTCGACCATGTCCTGCGCATTCACACCGGGGGTGCCGCCGGGAATGCGCAGCAACATGGGGATGTGGGTTAACGGATCTTCCAGCGCCTGCTCCTTCTCGACGAGGCCAAAATCGCCGGCGTAGTCGCCGTGATCGGAGAAGCAAAGCAGAGCGGTGTCTTTGTCGTGATTTGTTCGCTCGAGCGCTTCGAGTAATTCGCCGAGCATCCAGTCAACGAAGCTCACCTGGCCGTAGTAGACGGCGCGAATTTTGCGAAAGGTTGCGTCCGTGAGCTTGTCCAATCCATAGGCGCGCCTGGACGCCTCATGGAACGCAGGCCGACGCGGCAGACCGGGCGGGATCAGCGGCGGAATGGCTGAAGGGGAATACATGGAATAGAAATCCGCCGGCGCTTCATAGGGCGGATGGGGCTGGTTGAGGGCGAGGAAAATGCAGAAGGGCCGCTGGGATTCCTTGCGTTCGAGAATCTTGAAAGCGGATTGCACGAGGGCGTAGTCGTGGGTTTGGCGGCGGTCCTCGCGAGTGGGCGGGAAGAGGAAGGAATAGATGCCCGGGGTGATTCCGGTGGCGTCGCTGCCGCCGGCGCCTGGACCATAAATTCCAGCTTCGGTCCAGTGGGTCACGCTGTCGTAGAACGACTCGGCGGCGAGCATGTCGTTTTTGCCGAGCCAGAAAACGTCATAGCCGGATTGCTTGAGATAGCGAAACAGGTTGGGCTCATCGCGCCGCAAAAAATAGGACTGGCTGCGGTGTCCGCGGACGCTGGCGGGCCAGCCTGTGACCATGCTGCATCGCGATGGCCCGCAGATGGGGAACTGGACGTGGCAGTTGGCAAACCTGGCGCCTTCGGCGGCGACACGGTCGAAGTTCGGCGTCTTCGTAATGGGATTTCCGTAACAGGCCAGAGCATCGGCGCGCATTTCATCGGCGACGAACAAGATGATATTGGGGCGCGATCCGTTTGCTTTTGCCGGCTCGGCGGCTGGGGATTGTTGCGCGGAAGAATCAAGGCCGGCGAGGCCGTTGCCCAGCGCCGCGGCGCCGGTGAGTCCGAGAAAACCCCTGCGTGTCAGCTCTGAGTTGCTCAATCATGGCCTCCTGCATTCTGGCCCGCATCATTGCCAATCCGTTATATAGGAAAGGCGCGGGTGCAGGGTACAGGGGGCAGGGTACAGGGGCAGGGGGCAGGGACAGGCATTAGGCATTAGGGAATAGGCATTAGGCATTAGGAACAGGGGACAGGCATTAGGCATTAGGGAGTAGGCATTAGGGAACAGGGGACAGGGGACAGGCATTAGGCATTAGGGAGTAGGCATTAGGCATTAGGGAACAGGGGACAGGGGATCGAACGTGACCGCGTGTTTTTAGTCGTGTGGAGTGCGTTAGAAGCAACCGCGGATGTTTCGACTGCGCTGCGCTCCGCTCAACATGACAAGCCTTGTTGCCTGTTGCCTGATGCCTGCCCCTTGTCCCCTGTTCCCTGTCCGGCAGGGTTATTTCCAGCTCCAGTTGGGCATGAAGTTGTCGCCGGCCTTGGTGAGTTCCTGCTGCTGGGTGCCGTCGGCTAGCATGGACCAGATTTCTGTGCGGCGGCCCATGCGGCGCTCGAAGACGATGTGGCGGCCGTCGGGCGACCAGCAGGGGAAGTCGTTGACGCCGGAGTCGTGGGTCAACTGCATCCAGCGTTTGCTGGCGATGTCCATGATGTAGATGTCGTATCCGCCGGGTGCGCCGGGGCCGTATTTGCGGTCCCAGCTAAAGGTGAGCATGCCGCCGGAGGGCGACCAGTTGGGCGAGATGGCGTAGCCGCCGTCGGTGAGGCGCTGCACGTTGGCGCCGTCCTGATCCATGGTGTAGATCTGGGGCAGGCCGGTGCGTCCGCTGACGAAGGCTAGCTGGGAGTTGGTGCGCGGGTTCCAAGTGGGAGAGACGTCGGCGCGGCGGAAAGCCGTGAGCTGATGCAGATTTCCTCCACTGGCATCGGCCACCCAGATTTCGGGTGCGCCGGATCGCGCTGAGGAGAAGGCGAGTTTGGCGCCATCGCTCGACCAGGCTGGAGAGAAGTTGTTGCCGCCGGCGGATCCTCCCGGGAAGCTGACCATGCGTCCGAGGTCCAGCGAATACATGCGGATGGACCATCCTTCTTTGCCGAGGGACGAGAACGCGATGCGGCTGTTGTCGGGTGAGATGCGGGGGGACATGGACGTGCTGCCGAGATGGGTGAGCTGGTGCTGGTTCTGGCCGTCGTAGTCTATGGCCCAGATTTCCTTGGATCCAGAGCGGGTGCTGACGAAGTAGATTTTGGTTTCGGCAATGCCGCTGAGGCCGCCGCCGAGGCGCTCGATGATGGCGTCGGCAAAGCGATGGGCAACGGTGCGGGCCATATCCTGGGAGGCGTTTTCGCTGTATTGCTGGGCGAGGACCTGGGGATTGGCGGTGTTGCGGGTGTCGTCGAGCCAGCCGTAGACGATGAGGCGGCCGTTGTCGGCGCGGAGGGCTCCGAAGGCGACCATCTCCGAATTGGCGGGTGCGGCGGACCACTGCGCGAGATTGATTTCCTGCGGGGAGCCGGGCAGGGCCTGGGGCGCCATGGATTTGGAGACCATGTCGAAGATGCCGGCGTTTTGCAGGTCGTTAAAGAGCGTGGAGTCGAAGGTGGCCTTGAGCACGGGCGTCTGCGGGTCAGTGCCGACAGGCTTGAAGTCGGATGCGGCGAGGCGGATGCGGGCGTTGCCGAGGTTGGTGCCGGCGTGGACCCAATCCTGCGCGTGGAGGGCGGCGGATGAGAAGACGAGCAGGGCTATAAGGGGAAGAAGAAATTTCGTCTTCATGATAGGAGCAATCCTTCCTTGTAGAGAGGAGGTGAAGCGAGGCGCGGTCCGGCGCGGGCGATCGAACATTGGGGGTGCCTCGATCGGGAATGGCGAATCAATACTCACAATAATACGAGACGTTTAAGGTGCTTCCGCTGTAACCACCAGGCAGGGCACCGAAGGTGTCAACCCTCTGCACGGCGCGAAGGCACGAGCGGTCGAGGGTGGGGCTTCCGCTGGAGCGATCGATTTGCGGATTGCCGGGCTGGCCGTTGCGCGAGATGGAAAAGACAATAAAGACGCGGGCGCCTTTGGGCGTGCGTGGATCGACTTCAAACTTGTTCCAGACGGTGGACATTTTGCGGTTGATGCCGTCGACGTACCAGGCGAAGCGGCTGCCGAAGTCGCCCTGGGTGATGGAGGTGGGGCCGGGATTTGTCTGGCCCTGGACTGCGCGGGGGATATTGCTGGCGGCTTCCTGTCCGTATTGTGCGCGGTTCTGCTGCACCTGCTGCGGCGTTTTCTGCTGCTGTTTCGGTTGCGGCTTGGGCTTGGGCTCGATCTTCTTGCCCTGGATGGGAATGGCCTGCTCGTCGACTTGCGGGATGGTGGTTTTGACTTCGGGGGGCGCGGGCGCGACGCTCGGCCTTTCAGTGGCGAGCACCTGCTGGTTGGGCGGCTGGTCGCTGGGCAGGGGGATGGCGGCGGAGACGAGATTGACGTGAATGGCGCCGCCGGTGTTGGGTCCGCCCCAGACGTTGTGCGTGATGTTGATGTAGTAGTAGGAAACGATGGCGGCCGCGATGGCGATGTGGAGCAACAGCGAGCCCGTGGCCGGCGCGGCGACTGGTTCACCGCTCAGCTCGCGTTCCAGGTGCTCATCGTGTTCGAGAAGAAGGCTCATGCCAGGGTGCAGGGTTCAGTGGTCAGGTGGTCAGGTGAACAAGTGGTCAGGTAAACAGGTGATCAGGTGATCAGGTGAACAGGTGAACAAGTGGTCAGGTGGTCAGGTGAACAGGTGGTCAGGTGAACAAGTGGTCAGGTGGTCAAGTGATCAAGTTTTCCGACTTACTTTGCCGCCGTCTTTGTGTCGACGGGCTGGGTGATGATGGAGATGTTGGTAATGCCCGCTTGTTTGACAGCGTCCATCACGCTGGCGAAAGCGCCGAAGGGGACGCGTTCGTCGGCGCGCAGGTAAATGATCTGCTTTGATGGATCGCCGGTTCGCAGTTTCGCGGGCAGATCGTGAACGTTGATGGGCGTGTCGCCGAGAAAGATCTGCTGATCCTTGTCGATGGTGAGCACGGTGCGCTGCTCGGTGATCTCTTTCACCGTGCGGGTTTTGGGCACGGCGACTTCGATGCCCGACTGCAAAACCGGGGCGGTGATCATGAAGATGACAAGCAGGACGAGCACGACATCGACGAGCGGCGTGATGTTGATCTCGGCCAGCGAGGTTTGCGTGCGGCCATTTGCAGTGCTGAATGCCACGGTCTATCCTCGCGACGGCAGTTCGCGGCCGGTGTCAGAGAGTGGGCGCGATGAAAGAGAACCGGGACCGGCCGCCGGAGCCGGGTAGGCGGGAGCCGGCATGTGCGCGGCCGCGGATTGCGGGGGAGCGCCGGGCCGCGATTGGATTTCTTCCATTGAGTTGAGCAGCTCGCGGGAGAAGTCGTCAGTGGCCGAGGCGAAGACGCGAATGCGCGCGGCGAACTGGTTGTAAGCCACGACAGCGGGCACGGCGACGAAGAGTCCGGCCGCGGTGGTGATGAGCGCCTCGGAGATGCCGGGGGCGACGGCGCGCAGGGTGGCGGCACCGGCCGTGCCCAGGCCCTGGAAAGCGTCGACCACGCCCATGACGGTGCCGAAGAGTCCGACGAAAGGGCTGGTGGCGGCGATGGTGGCGAGCCAGGTGAGCCGGCGCTCGAGGCTGGTGACGGCTTCGCTGGCGGCGGTTTGTGCACTGCGCTCAAGCGGGGCGAGATTGTGCGGGGCGCCGGCGCCGCCGGTCTGGCGCTTGTAGGTTTCATAGACGTCTTCAAAGACCTGGGCGAGGGGGCTGTCTTTGTAGTCGCCGACGACGGTGGCGATCTCCTGCAAGCGGCTGGCCTTGCGGAAGGCGCGGACGAAGCGTCGGCTGGCATTGGTGGCGCGGCGGAAGGTGCCCATCTTGCCGAAGATGATGGTCCAGGAATAAAGGCTGGCGATGAGCAGGATGACGAGCACTGCCATCGCAACGTAGCCAATGTTTCCGAACATCTGCATGAGGGCGTTGGCGCCGTGAGCTACGCCGTTTTCGCTGGTTGGAGCGGCGTCATTCTGCAGCAGAAAAGCTAAAGCGAGAGGGGTAAAAATCGGCATTCACCTCAATATTTACGGTAACAGACGCACGGGTGCGGTCCGGGTTATCCAATTAGATGCGCGGGGCGGTGGGGGACGGCGGTTTTCGCGGGGTGGGGTGATCCTCGGCTGCGCCTTGGATGACAGAAAGAAAGGCAAGTGCAAGTACAAGTGCAAGTACAAGTGCAAGTACAAGTACAAGTACAAGTACAAGTGAAGATCCTTCGCTGCGATTGGTGCACGTGATTCAACAGATTCGCGCAGAGAGATTGAGGGGCTGAGAGGCGGGGCGAAGGTATGGCGGCCATGCTATGCTGCGCTCGGATTCTCTTCACCTATGCTCATAGAGCTTCGCGCTGAAAATTATGCAGTCATCGACCACGCCATCGCCGTTTTCGGGCCGGGGCTTAATTTGCTCACGGGCGAAACGGGGGCGGGGAAATCCATTCTTGTGGACGCGCTGGCGCTGCTGATGGGCGGCAAGTCGTCGGCCGATGTGGTGCGGCATGGAGCGGACCGTGCGGTGGTGTCGTGCGTGTTTGAGGGCACGCCGGGGGCCGAGGCGATCCTGGAGGAAAACGGGATTGACGCCGAGGGCACGGAGATCATTTTGCGGCGCGAGATCATGGCCGGGGGCAAGGGGCGGGTGTTCGTCAACAACCAGCCGGCAACGGTGACGGTGCTGAAGCAACTGGCGCCGGAGCTGGCGCTGGTGCATGCGCAGACGGAGACGCTGAACAGTTTCGACCAGGGACAGCAGCGGCATTTGCTCGACCGGTTCGGCGGCATCTCGACGGATGCGGTGGCGGAGGCCTACGCAGGCTGGAAGCAGGCGAGCGACAAGCTGGCGGATTTGCTGGAGGGCGAACAGGACAGGCTGCGCATGGTGGACCTTTGGAGCTACCAGGCGAAGGAGATTGCAGCCGCCAACCTGGTGGCGGATGAGGACGAGGCGCTGGCGACGGAGAAGCGCGTTCTGGCCAACGCGGAAAAGCTGTATGCAGCGGCGATGGGCGCTTTTGACCAGTTGTATGAAGGCGAGATTTCTGCCGAGGGGTGCCTGCGCGCGGCGGTGAAGCAGGTGGAGGAGCTGGCGCGGTACTACGGGAAGTTTGCGGAAGCGGTGCAGCAGTTGCAGTCGGCGCGGGCGGTTGTGGATGACATGGCGGCGACGCTGCGGGATTACGCGGAGGGGATCCACGCGAGCCCGGAGCGGCTGGCGGAGATCGAGGACCGGCTGGCGATCCTGGACCGGCTGAAGCGCAAGTACGGGCACACGGTGGCGGAGATCATCGCCTTCGGCGAGGACGTGCGGGGGAAGCTGAGCGAGGTGGAAGATCGCGACGAGATTCTCACGCGGCTGCGCGCCGAGGTGGAGAAGACGTCGGGCGAGTATCGGCGAGCCGCGGGGACGCTGAACGTGGCGCGGCGGGCCGCGGCGGAGAAGCTGGCGAAGCAAGCCGAGGCGCATATCAATTCGCTGGCGATGAAGGTGAAGTTTGAAATTGGAGTGGCGGCGAGGGAGGCGGAGGGGAACTGGAGCGCGAGCGGGTGGGACGAGGTGGAATATCGGATTGCGACCAATGCGGGCGAGCCGATGAAGCCGCTGGATGAGATTGCGTCGGGCGGCGAGATGAGCCGGGTGATGCTTGCGCTGAAGGTGGCGGTGGAAGAGACCACGTCAAAGAGCAAGAAGAAGATGCCGACGCCGCGCACGCTGGTGTTTGACGAGATCGATATTGGGATCGGCGGACGGGCGGCGGAGGCTGTGGGGCAGAAGCTGAAGTCGCTGAGCCGGGGCCAGCAGATTTTGTGCGTGACGCATTTGCCGCAGATTGCGGCGTTCGCGGATCAGCACTTCCTGATTGATAAGCGGGAGTCGGATGGGCGGACGAAGACGAATATCCGGCTGCTGGATCAGCGGCAGAGCACGCACGAGGTGGCACGGATGCTGAGCGGGGCGACGGTGACGGAGACGAGTTTGCAGCATGCGGCGCAGATGATCGCGGCGAGCCGGTAGAGCCGAGCTCGGCTGCTTCGCGCTTCTGCGTGTCCCCCAAAATCGAAATGGCAGTAGAATGACAGCGATGGATTGGTCAGGTTGTGAACTGGTTGAGATTGTGCCGGGCAAAGTCAGCGGAGTGCCGCTGGTCAGGGGAACGCGTGTGCCGGCCGACCAGGTAATCGAGAGTCTCGATGATGGAGAGAGTGTGGACGAGATCGCTTACAACTACGATCTGAATGCGGCCGACATCTTACGTCTTCTCGAATATCGCAATCACCGCAGAGCCGTGGCCTAGGCTGTATAGGACCGTCAGTTGGTCAAATGGCTCATGTCGCCTGGGGGGGCGGAGAGCATGTTGGCTACTGTGGCCAGCATGAACGTGGGGTGGAGGGGCTTGGCGAGGATTTCGAAGAGGTAGCCTTTCTTTTTCGCTTCTTCGAGCAGTCCGCCGGTGCCGGGCTGGCCGCTGAAGAGCAGGAAGTGCACGTCGGGGTAGCTGGCCTTGAGGAAGATGGCGAATTCGATGCCATTCATCCCGGGCAGCACCACGTCGATGATGGCGAGATCGGGGCGCCACTCCTCGATCATTTCGAGCGCCTGCTCGGCTGAGTAGGCGCTACGGGCGTCGTAGCCGTTGGAGGAAAAGATCAAAGCCAACGTGTCGGCAATGGTCTCTTCATCGTCGACCACCATAATTTTCCGGCTGCCTGGAAGGCCCGGCATAAATCCTCGCTCCTTGCCGCCAATACCGATCTGAGGTCTTCCGGGTGCGAAATACATGAAAACGGTTTCCCCGCCCGAGCGGCAATGCAGTAGACCAGTTAGAACCCGAAAACGCGTACGGGGTTGGTGAGCGTTTTGTGGATTTGTGAATCCGCGCTCTCCCCTTGCGCGGTACATGGTTCAGGAGCATGCTTGACCTTAGCAGCCACGACGGCTGAGTTGGTCTGGGCGGCGCTGTTTCGGATTCCCCGTGGCTCTGGCCCGAATGCCAGCCAAGAACGAGCGGTTGACTGCCGCGATGCCTGAAGCGATTAGATGCTCGGAAAATCCTGCTAGGATACCTGAGCGGGCCCAAGAACATGCTTCCAATGCGGAAATTACGCTAATGGAAGCAGTTACGGGAAGGTTAAGTGAAGCCGGAAGATCCCATTGCGTTGCAAACTCTGCCGGTTCCTGAGTGGGCGGACCGGATACTGAATCTGACAAATCAACTGAAGGTGACGCAGGCTGGATTGGCGGAGCGGCTGGGGGTGTCGCCGGCGACGGTGTCGCGGTGGATCCAAGGCAAGCACGAGCCGACGGCCGAGGGATATATCGCGCTGGGGAATCTGGCTCCGCGCGGGGACGCGGTGTACTTCTGGGAGCGCGCCGGAATGAATGTGGCGAACCTGCCTGATACGGGCCTGCACAAACTGGCGTCTTCACTGCGGGTGAACCTGGACGAGCTGACGATTATCGGCGGGCGCAAGGTCTCAGGCCAGGTGGGAGCGGGCGGCGCGGCGGCGATACCTTTGCTGCGGGCATCGGCGTATGGTGATCGGGTGCCGCCGCGGGAGAACGTGAGCCTGTCAGAAGTGGAAGTGGAAGAGATGCTTCTGGCTCCGCTGGGGTGGTGTCCGAATCCCGAGCACATGATGGGCATACACCTTGAGGGCGATTCGATGGCGCCGATGATCGCGGCGGGATCGATTCTGTTTGTGGACACCGCGGCCAGCGATCGCGAGAAGCTGGACCGGAAGATTGTGGTGGTATCGCATCGCGACCTGGGATTCAAGGTGGCGCGGCTGCAGCGGCTGGGGGGAACCGATCTGCTGGTTTCTGCCAATTCGCGGTATCTGCCGCTGGATGTGACCAACGCCTCGAAGTGGAAGGTGTTCGGCGAGGTGCTGTGGTGGGTGTCGCGGGATGCCGGCGCGGTGGCGTGAGAAGGCGCTCGTTTACTGTACGTCGACGGTGTGGAAGCCGAGCGCATAGAGTAGGCCGGTGACGCTGACGCGTGCATTCTGGCGGGCCTTATCGAGGATTTTGTCATCGATGGCGGCCTGGGTGATCTGCTGCTCCGCGGCCTGGCGTACCTGGGTTTCGAGGTTCGGGTCAGTGGGAACCAGGATGCCGGTTGTGCGCTCGTAGACGCGGGTGCGGCCGTTGTCGATTCGCGTCACCAGCACCTGCGGTTCAGGCAGCCGCACGTGAACCGTATTGCCGTTGACCTGCACGGCTTTGGGATCGAGCCGGGAGAGATCGACGCCGGCGATGACCTCGCCGTGGGCGATGAGCAGCAGGCGGTCGCCGGCAAGGAAGTCGGGCAGCCCCTGTGCCTGGCGATTTCCTTCCACAATTTTGTCGATGGAGTAGTCGACGGATTCGAGGCGGTTCAACTGCCGGATCTTGTCGACCACGGACGGGGATGATGTATCGATGCGCGTGGACCTTCCGTTGAGCAGGCGGCCCAACGGGGTGGACAGGACCGCTCGTGCTGCGAGGAACGGTATGAGCAAAGCGCCGATGATGAGGCCCAGGATCATTCCACCGACGACCAGCGGCCAGCGAGCGCGGCGGCGGGGAGGCGCGGAGATGATCTGGGAATCGCTCATGGCGAGTTAGATGCCTGCGGGTTAGATGCGTGCGGGAACGCAGTTCAACGCCAGTCGTCGAGCACGAAGGCATCGGGTCGGTTGTAGCCGGGTGTGTGCGGCCGCTGCATGGAGATGCCCTGGCTCATGGGTTTGTAGCCGTGCGCGATCATGCGGCGGAAGGCGTCTTCGCGCGCCATGTTGATGCCGGCTTCAATGGGAACTCCGCGCGCGAGAGCGAAGGCGTCCAGAGCCTGGAGCAGGCGATCGAAGCGCTCGGCGGCTCCCGGGCCGGAGCGGGCGGCTGCGAATTTTACGTAACACAACTTCGTTCCCGCTTCAGAGCCAGAGCCGTGATGGCAGACGGCGAACGCATCGAGCGTGCCGCGGGTGAAGGTGACGAGAACATCGCCCAGCTTCTGCGCGAGCAACAGGCGGATTTCGCCGGTGAGGTCGAGGCCGCGGTCGAGGCGGTTGGTGAGGCGGCGGCACTGCTGGATCGCTTGCTCGCGGGCCGGCTTTGCGAGCTGTGACAAGAGCACGGGCGCAACGGCTGTGGCATTGCGGGCCGAGGGTGGGTGGGGTTCGTACTTCATGAGCGCGGTGAGGTAGCCGGGCCAGTATCCGTATTTGCGATAGAGGCCCACATGTTTGGTGCTGTGGGCGAAGGTGAACAGGGCGCTGCGCCGGATGCCGTCGCGATCGAAACGATCGATGGTGGCCTGCATGAGCGCCTTGGCCACGCCGCGGTTCCAGAACTCGGGCAGGACGGTGAGCGGGCCGAAGAAGCCGAACGATCCCCAGCGGGTGAGGACGTTGGAGCCGACGAGGCGGCCGTTGATGCGAGCGGCCAGCATGGTGATGTGCTTCGCAGGCCAGCGTGCGGTGACCATCTCGCGGTCGCCGGCGAAGGCTGCGGGATCGGGCATGCCGAGGAAGGTGCCGAAGGCGACGCGGAAGATGCGGTTGGCTTCAGGGAGTTCTTCGCGTTTGAGGAGGCCGATTTTGATGGCTTCGGGGCGAGGCATGAGGACAGGGTACAGGGTGGAGGGCAGGGAACAGGGAACAGGGAACAGGGGACAGGGAACAGGCATTAGGGAACAGGCATTAGGGAACAGGCATCAGGGAACAGGGGACAGGGGACAGGGGACAGGGGACAGGGGACAAAAGCAGATCCTCGGCTGCGCCAAGGACGACAGAAAGAAAAGCAAGAGCAAAAGCAAAGCAAAAACAAAAGCAAAAGCAAAATCAAAAACAAGTGCAAGTGCAAGTGCAAGTGCAAGTGCAAGTGCAAGTGCAAGTGCTTGGGAGCAGCGCATGGTCGGGTGAGGGGGGACTTGGCGGGGGCAACTTTTTCGGGGAGGCTGGGTTGGAATCGATATCCTGCGACGCCGAAAAAGGCGACGCCATTGAAGGGCGGGCAGGAGATGCGATCCGCATCGAGGAGGATATATTTTATGCGACGCTTCCTTTCCTTACGCTGGTTTTTGTTGGCGGTTTTGATGTCCGTGATCCCTGTATCGTCGGCGCATGCCGGCGTGTTCATCAGCGTGGGGATTGCGCCTCCTGTGCTGCCGGTTTACGTGCAGCCGCCTTGCCCCGAGCCGGGCCTGATCTGGACGCCCGGATACTGGGCCTATGGGGACGATGGCTACTACTGGGTGCCCGGCGCGTGGGTTCCGGCTCCTTATGAAGGCGCGCTGTGGACGCCTCCCTACTGGGGCTGGGAAAACGGATTCTACGCGTTCCATGCCGGATACTGGGGCCCGGAGGTGGGCTACTACGGCGGCGTGAACTACGGGTTTGGCTACATGGGCGTGGGATTTGTGGGGGGCATGTGGCGTGAGCACCACTTCTTCTACAACACGGCGGTGATGAATGTGAACCGCACCTACATTCACAACACGTACATCAACCGCACGGTGGTGCGCGAGCACACGCCGGCACGCGACGACGAGCGACGCGGGCTCGTCCGCGAACCCG